>LAZR01000692.1_pt1 | contig 24132 bp, 19 predicted proteins | sample 329461 | NCBI WGS metagenome assembly LAZR01 (sample SAMN03002196, study PRJNA259156) | marine sediment metagenome | biome: sea floor; feature: Hydrothermal impacted sediments; material: marine sediment; isolation source: Loki non-amplified sample from Loki's castle hydrothermal vent sediment ...
AATTGTGAAAGCTTATATACAACTTCATCCGGAATATGAATACAGTGGAAGTGAAGATGTTGTTAAAGAAGATATAAAAAAATTTGCTAAAAATAATTGTGCACCTTATGAAGTTCCTAAAATTATAGAAATAGTTGAAGAATTACCACTTACAGCTGTGGGAAAAATCGATAAAAAGGTATTACGTACAATAAAATCGTAAGTTACTTCTGATAAAAAGAAGATGTTTTCTCAAAAACTGCACGTATTTTTGTATGGTAAATTTTATAGCTAAATCCCTTAGGTATTTCTTCATCTATAATTTTAAGTAATTCTTTGACTTTTTTTTCATTTGGTTTGAAATTTTCATCAAATTTGTGAAGAAATATAGATAATTCAAAGGAATACCCAGCAGTTTTTAAAATAGTGAGAATCTCTCTTAAAAAAACAACAGATATAAAGTAAACATTTTCATCCTGAATATCGATAACATAAATAATTTCATTTGTTTCTGCTATGTATTTATTCATGTTTTGCTTGTGTTCTTCCAAATATTGCTCTTGTCCTCCAAAATCCCATAACAAATATTCAGTGTTATCTTCTTCATTTATAAATTTCGAAATGTCTAACCCACTTGTTGGAAGCAATGCCGTATAAGAGGATAAACTTGTTATATCTCGCATCGAAAGTGTAATAGACGTTTTACCACTATTCGCTAAACCTAAGATAAGGACTTTCTTTTTTTTTTCCATTCATAATGCTAAGATAAAAGATGTTATTTAAAACATCATTATTACACAGATTTAAATAGTGAAAGTCTAAGAAGATTTCTAGGATAAAATAACAACTTGACAATATTCTATCCTTTTTGAATTAAATTACTAATTAGTTTTAGGATTACAAATTTCGATTTTAAAGAATACTAGAACATTTATAAGTTGGAAATTTAATAATTTATTTTTTTTTATTCTATTTTTAACTTATTCTCAACCAAGGAAACGATTTCAGGAAGAAATTCTCCTATTTTTTCATGAATAACTACTTCTGCTGATGTATCCATGCCAGTTTCTTGAATATTCATAATAGCTAACTTCGCGCCAATAGAGAGTGCTTTTTGAGGGTAAGACGCAACAGGATAGACAATTAAAGAAGATCCCAGTACAATTAATAAATCACAATTTGTTATCATTTGATCTGCAGCCTGTAATGTTTTAGATTCAAGGGATTCTCCGAAAAAAATTGTATTAGGTTTTAGTGTTCCATTGCATATTTCGCAAGCAGGTATGTGTCCCCTTAACGCTTGATTAACCATATTTGTAATAGGGAAAATATTTTTGCATTGTAAACATTTAGCTTCCATAACGTTTCCATGTAATTCAACTATGTTTTTAGTTTTTGCTTTATGGTGTAAACGATCTATATTTTGAGTGAGAATACCATTTAATTTGTTGAGTTTTTGAAGTTTAGTAAGAGCCTTATGTCCTTTGTTTGGTCTTGCACTAAAAATAGTTTTACCTATTTCTAACATAAAATCCAGGTTTTTAATTGGATGGGTTATATAAGAATCTATTGATGCAAATTCATAAGGGTCAATTTTTTCCCATAAACCTGTACCAGGACTTCGAAAGTCAGCAATTCCACTTTCTGTGCTCATCCCCGCGCCAGTGAGAGCAATTATATTTTTTGAATTGATTATTAATTGCGCAAATGCTTTAATTCTATCTTCTAAGGTACTCATCTTCATATATTTTCAAATAATTGACTCTAATAGAAATAATTATAGTTAATCCCATAAGTAATCATGAAATATTGAATATAAATAGAGCTGATGGTATATGTTCTAAAAAAAGAAATCCATTAAATCATAGAGTCCAATTAGTTTTTCAATTGTGAGGTTAGAATATCCTTTTACCTCATCTAGGGTTTTATTTTGGAGATCTTTTTGATCTTTCCAAAACATAGTAAATATCATACCTAGATATTTACCGTATACTAAAATACCTCCCTCAAAACTACCATCTTTATCATAAGTAATCATCCCAAAAGCGTTTTCATCCTCATCAGCAGATAAAAAATCCAGTAATCGTAGATATGCTTTTGAACTCATGAAAGATCTATCCTGAACACCTGCAACCTTATGGTCAAATCCTCTTCCTCCTCTTCTTGGAACTTTTAAATGGTAAAATCTTAATGTTTTTTCTACTTCATTAATACTATCTCTTGCATTATCAAGATAATGACCATTAAGGGAAGCCTCTTCCTCTGCCTCTACATCATCAATCTTTTGAGATCCTCTGTGTCTTCCATTATTATCAATGAAGGCAATAAATGGTGGACAATCTTTAGAATTGGGATGATTTTTGATTAGAATCGTAAAAAGCCCGGTTTTTTTTTGATATTCCACCTGCTTTCGAAAACTCTCCTTACAATAAGGACAGATCATATTCACTAGTGGTGCTTCTTCAGTCCCAATCACAGTACTTTCATATGAGTAACCTACTTAGAATTTTTAAATTTTGGTAAAAGTAAAATCAAATTTATTTGTGGGATGAATAGACTACTAAAATTATTTACCTAAAAAAAAAAAATTTAAAATCGGTTTTAAATCACAAAAATTTAATAAAAGGATTTTTATTAATCAAATATATTAATATAGTTACTCAAACATGTTTGAATCATTGTTTTAAACCGAGTTAAAAATATTAAGGATCTTTGGTTCTCAAGTGTTTTTGAGTGATCTAATTAACTAAAATGGTGAATGGGTAAAATTTCTCTGAGATCATTTATTTATAAGATATGTGTCGTTGGAGACGGTGGAGTAGGTAAATAGATTTAAACACTTCGTTTAACTGGTCTATAACTTCCATGGTCTTACGCTATTGCGAGAGTACTTTTAAGGAAAGTTATATAATGACCATAGGTTCTAATTTTAGTACTAAATCAATTGAATTACCAGATTATCCTAACTATAATGTTAAACTTCAGATCTGGGATTTAGCTGGACAAAAACACTTTTCTTTTGTCAGACCTCCTTTTTATCGCGGTAGTGCCGCAACAATTATGACATTTGACTTAACTCGTCGTAGTTCTTTCGCTAATTTGCATGATTGGAAGGAAGAAGTTGAAAAAGTTGTCGGGCCAAAACCAACTATTTTGGTTGGGAATAAATTAGACCTCGCAGTTGATGGAATAAGAGAAGTTGGAACAAAAGAAGGAGAAGCATTCAAAGATGAGATTGGGGCGATTGCTTATTATGAAGGGAGCGCTAAAGATGGCACTTCTGTTAATGAGATCTTTACGGAGATTTCCATTGCGATATTAAAAGCCACAGCAAAAATCTAGATTACGCCGCGCTTAGAGAAAGCAGTGAAATAAGTGCAGAACTTATTATGATTATTTTCAATTTGTAAAATTTTAATCTTTAAAGACTTATGATTTCAATTTTGGAAAACACTCAAAAGCCTTAACTTTTTATTTAATATAAACATTAAATTAAAATTTTGGAAAATATTTTGATTATTATCATTTTTAATTCAATTTCAAATTTTTAAACACAGAGTTAGGAAAAAAAATGTTTGGTGGATCAAGTAGTAGAGGATATGATAGGGCATTAACCGTATTCTCCCCAGAAGGGAGACTCTTTCAAGTAGAATACGCGTTAGAAGCTGTGAGACGAGGAACAATAGCAATCGCCGTGAAGAGTCAAAATGATGTATGTATATGCGCTCAAATTAAGATCCCTTCCAAGTTAATGGATGCGAATTCAATTGATAAAATTTTTCAGGTGGATGACCATATAGGTGTTGCAATATCCGGTTTACACGCAGACTCACGCGCACTTGTTAATTATGCAAGGGTCCAAGCGCAATCATTTCGATTAACGTATGATGAACCTGTTCGCCTTAATTTGCTAGCTAAAACTATTGCTGATATGGCTCAACAGTACTCACAGTTTGGTGGAATTAGACCTTTCGGGTGTGCTCTTTTCTTTATTGGTATTGATGCTTCCGGTCCTCAGATTTTTACAACGTCCCCTAGTGGAATTTATCGCTCCTTTAAAGCATACGCATTAGGGAGTGGAGAAGCAGCTGCGCGAGAATATTTAATTGAAAACTATAAGGATGGGATGACATTCGGGGAAATTGTAGATTTAAACCTAAAAACTCTTAAAGAATCCGTTGATGAGGACCTTACTAAAGAAAACGTCAGGCTAGCTTATATAAAGAAAGATGAACAGTTTCACATGGCTTCTAAAGAGGAAATAGGAGCTTTTTTAGCTAAATTAGAATAACCCTCTTTTTTCACTTTAAGATAAAAACTTATTTTGAAATTCTAAGGATTTATTTAGATTTTCCTTTATCTAAAATAAGTAGGATTTGATTAATATCTCCATTAAGTTGTTTATAAAGACTACCAGATATGTTCTCTATAATCAAAATAAAATCTTCCTTATTTTCGTCATAGGATTCATCAAGTTTAAATACCTTTTCAAGGAATTCTTTATCAATAAATTGATAATCCAATAACTAATTTCCCTTTTCGTCAATTTTGAATAATAAGTGTTTTTTTTTAATTAAATATTTAATATTATTTGGGATATCAGATAAATCGGGATTCCTACTTACATCAAGGAACTCAAGCCTTTTAAGCTTTCCGAGTGATTCTGGGAGGATTTTTAATAAATTATTTCTTAAAGTTAGCCGTTTTAAATTACTTAAAGTTTCAATCTCCACCGGAACAGATTCTAAGTTACACCATTCAATTATTAGTTCGGTAACCAACCCATCTTCGTAAGAGAACCCTACTTCAATATAGGGACTATCTCCTAGAACTCTAAACATTTTTCCAATCTTCTCTTGAACGTTTCTCATATTGATCGAATCTGGCTCTCTCAGAAACGAAAGAAATGATAAAGAACAATCTTCCGTGAAGGAATCTATAAGATCACTTACATACGTTACAAAACTTTTTTGGTCTTGAGCTTTCAATTGATGAATCGATTTGATGAACTGTTGAGGATTATCATATACCATTTCTTCGATAAACTGGTCATATTTCATTGAAGGATATTTAAGTTCTTTCTGACTTTCTATTAACTTCTCTAAAAAATTCACATCAGGAATACTTAACAACCATCCAATATCTTCTTTCAGGAGAATATTAAAATTTAAAAAAAATCTTATTCCATCAAATTCATTATTTTTAAGACAAAATTTGATTATTTGCCTTTGATCATAGATAGTTTCACCATACGGAAATGATTGAATAATTTGTTCTTGAATCCATTCATCAAGATATCTATACACATTATACGCCTTATCAATCAGCTCGGAGTCATTCATTTCAGAACATTCTATAAAAGCTTCTGACAATGTTTTTAAAGGTCCGGGATAATTACTTTTATTGATATTAATTAAATCATCAACCCCTCCTTCAAAGTCGTCTAGAAACTCAATTAATTCTTGGGCACCAAATAAAGAATAAACCTCATCAATCGCGTTGTGAAAATCAGGCCAATCATATTGGAGATCAACTCTGAAACTGAGTTTATTTAATTCCCCTGCTCTGTTTAAGAAATAACCCTTCCCATATTGTCCCCTCCTTAAGGCTTTTTTTAACTTTTGAACTGCCTCATCTCCTAGATTTTTTAATTCTTTAATAGAGTCTGAGTTTAAAACAAATGTCCCTTCATACCATACAGTTATTATTTGTAAGAGGAGGTCAATACAATTTTCTTTATCTGCTAATATATATCTAATAATATCTGAAGTTAGATTATTTTCCATATATCGCCATATAATTTTTAGAACCTTCATGCAGCGATTCTTAGCGTGAGGTTTATCTTCGTTAAGCACCTTAACGATCTCTTTAACAACAGGAGTGTCCATAGTAAAGAACCTCCAATTCCATATCTTTTCTAGTATTACCTCAAGGGATTTAGTTTCTTCGAGCGGGAAAGATAATAAATCGTAAATGAGTTCAAAAGAACCTTTCCGAAAAATTTCGGCTATTCCGTCATATAAAGGTTCCTTGAGAATAAGATCCTTACCATATAATAAATTTAAAATTTCAAGGGTATAATATCTGGTAAGTTTAAACTCCTCCAGTAAATTTCTTAAAGAATCTTTTAAAATATTATTCTCATTAAAAAATCTCCTTTTTAATCCATTTGGAGATTTTTGGTTAAGGTCATTGAAATATGAGATAAATTCATCATACTCAAGATTTCCATTTTTAAAAATTATATCTATGAGTTCCGAATTTTCAATAACATAATCCAATTCTTCAGTTCCTAAAAATTCAATATAATTTTCTTCAAATAAATAAAGTATAACTGTCTGATTCCCCTCTTCAAACCGTTCAGCTATTTCCTCCTTAAATACTTTTTTCGCAGAAGGATCTCCCACTTCCGTTAATTTCTTGAGAAGAGGAAATGAAAGGTTGCTGTGAAGCAATCTCGAATTATAGTTATTTTCAGCCCACACTTGAAGATTAGAACAATGACCTCGAAATTCTTGCTCTGGAGAAACCGTACTTGTATCTATGGTAATATCCTGACCTTCCCTTGACCAACCTAATTTTTCAATTACATCATCAATAGATTCAATTTCTTTAGTAAATGTTAAAGAATTCGTAGGTAATTGAAATAAAATAGAAGCACATTGATTAAAGAGCTCATCATTTACATAAATGTTAGTCGTTTCATCTTCTAATTTTAAAGTTATATAGTTATTTATTCTAAATTCACTCATAATCCTTTTTTGTTTTATAAATGACGAAACGATATTTTAACTTATAGCTTTTAAATATAATAAACTTTAACAATTAATATTAGTTTAATTCCTTAAGGAACAGTCTGAGAAAGGGAAATCCACTAATTTATTTAAAGAAAAAGAGAGAAAAAGTTTTGTAACATCCGATAAAAAATAAACAGTCTTTTTTCTTTTAAATAATAAACAATCTTTAATTATAAAAAAGAGATCAGGTTATACTATGGAACGACAAGACAATCAAATACAAGAACTTTTTCAAGAATTCATAGATAATCAGAACGGAACTATAGAAGATGTTGCTAACTTTACTTATGTTCTCTATAATAAATAGAAAGGATTCTAGAAGAATTCTGTTGAATGAAGAGTATCTTTTGATCAAACCTTATTATCTAAAAACTCTAAAAATTTGAGGAAATTGTTGATTTAAACCTAAAAACGCTTAAGGAATCCGTTGATGAGGAAATTACAAAACAAAACACAAGACTAGGCTATATAAAGCAAGGAGAATCGTTCCACAAAGCTTCAAAAGAGGAAATAGATGGTTTTTTAGCTAAATTAGAATAATTCTCTTTTTTTAATTTAATTATAAAAGATTTTATTTTCAAAATTTATATAATATTTAGGAAAAAACTATCACAAATTTTTCGTATAGATTTATATAGGCATTGATTATGGCAAATAAAAAGAAAATCAGAGAGCAGTTTAATGACATCTTTCAAAATGGCGATGAAAAAGCAATTAAAAAAATGTTAGCGAAAAATCCATGGCTACAAGATGAAATATCAAGTTCCATGAATGCCGGGATAAATGAACAGAATCAAATAATTGCAGCTTTGGGTGTAATGGAAGATGAACTCGGTGGGGCTGTACCTATTGATGAAATTGTATTTAGCCTTAGAGTAGATTTTAATATTAGGAAAGTTGAAACGGAAGTACAAGATATCTTAAGTAAAGTCAAAGATTTAAATCTAGTAAAAAAAGAAAATAGCGGTTGGACTCTCACAAATGAAGGGGGAAAGATTTGTGATGATTATCTGAATAAGAATTTAGGAAAGCTGGAACTATAATTGATTAAATTTTTATTTTTGTCTAATGAATTCTAGTTATTGAAAATGTCATATTTATTTTTTATCCAGATTATTATTTGATTGTTTTATATTTAATTTTTTTAAATACAGATGGACATCATGAATGATCAAGACAAAGAAGATTTTGAAAAAAAGTTTGATGAAAATGGTTTCGATCCAACTAAAGATGCATTTTTTTCAGATTTGATGGGAATGGAAGAAGAAATTGCTACCGAAGCCTATCAGTTAGTAGAACATGCACTAAATCTAATTGAATCTAAATTTTTTGATGACGGTATTGAGATTTTACGTCAAGCTATTGGAGTGTATGCCCAAATCAATAGAGAAGAAGAAATTAAAGCAATTAACGAAAAAATAGCTGAAGTTTACCTATTAAAAGAAAAGTCTTTTCGAGAAGGGGAAATGGAAGCATTACCCCAAATTAATATTAAAACTACTAAGGAAGAATCGTCTACTACAGAAACTGAGGTTGAAGCTAAACCGATCAGAGATGAAAAGTCAGTTAGAAGGGCAGATCAGTTGATAAATGAGGTGAATGATTTATTAAACTCGAAGAAATTTGAAGAAGCTCTGGATAAATATGATGGGGCTATTGAAATTTATGAGGAACATGATAAATCCGATGAAATTGATCACGTGTATAAATTAATCGAAGAAGTTTATAATCAGAAAGCAGAATTTCTCCGAAACGTTAAGAAAGAAACACCTGAATTATATAAAAAAGAAGAAATTGAAGAAGAAATCGAAATTGGAGTAACAAAATTAAAAGAGGAGGAATTACAGCGATATTTAGTTTCGAAGAAAAGAGAGGAAGAAATCTCGGTACAAGCTTATGATTTATTAGGTAAGGCCGCCGAACTAGCTAAATTAAAAGACTTTAATAAAGCTATACAACTTTACACAGAAGGTGCTAACTTATTCCGTGATATGAATTGGACTTACGAAGTTAAAAAAGTTCAGGACACTATATCCCAACTGGAGTTAGAGAGAAAATCATTACAAGAAGGACTTGTGAAACAGAGAAGCGAAGTTAAAGAAGAAAATAAAACACCCGCACTTCAAGTAAAAGAAATTGAGCAGCAATTAAGAGTTCAGGAAGAACAAGAAAAACATAAACAAATAGAACGATTAAGAGAAATTGAACTTCAAAAAATGGAAGATGAGTTTTTTAAAGCCCAAATTGATAACATGGCAACAGAAGCTTCAGTTATGGCTCGTGAATACGAATTAGCTATGCAAAAAGCCATTAAAAAGGGTGAGATAATTGATGAATGTGCTTATCCTAAAGTTATTGAAATTTATAAGAAGATGAAGAAATTGCTTATTGATAAAGGTTGGAATACCGAAGCAACCATCTATAATGATACTATTAATATTTATATTCAAAAATTCGATCAAGATAAAAAAATCAGACAGATAGAAATCAAGAAGGCAAATAAACAGAGAGAATCTAAAGAAATGCTAAAAGTTTCAAAACAAGAAGAAACGGTTGGATTAAGCGAGGAACAGTTACAAAAAATTGAAGATCAGAGAAAAAAAGAATTAGAAGTTCAAACTCTCAGAGAAAAGCTTGACGATATGTCAAATAAAGCTGAAAGATTGTCAAGGGAATATGAAGTAGCATTAAGAAAAGGGAGCTTTAAGTTAAAATGTCCCTATCCTGAAATTATTAATATATACCTATCAGCACGCCAGATAGCGATTGAAAAAGGTTGGGAGACGGAAACCTTGATCTATTTGAGCCAAATTCAAGCTTATACAGAAAAGTTGGAAAAAGATAAAAGACTAAGAGAAATAGAAGCAGAAAAGATAAAAAAACAAAAGGATTTTGAAGATACACTCAAAGTAAAGCAAGAAGAAAAAGCCTTAGGCTTGGATATAGAAAAATTAAGGGTAATTGAAGAACAGAAGAAGGGAGATAAGGAAGAAGAAGAATTTAAGCAAATAATCGAGGAAATGGTAAAAAAAGCCGATAGAATGGCACGTGAATATGAATTGGCAATGAAAAAGGCTGTAAGGCAAGGAAAATTAGCGGAAAACCCTCCTTTTGCAGAGGTTGTAAGGATTTATGAAAGAGTAAAGCAGATGGCAATTGCCAAAGGGAAAAATGACGATACGATTATTTATGATAATCAAATAAAGTATTATTCTCAAAAATGGGAAAAAGATAATGTTTTGCGTGAGATTGACGCTAAAAAGCTTCAAAAACAACAAAAAATTGAGGACTTGCATAAAGTTAAAGGAGAGACTGAAAGAAGCAAAAGATTATTAAAAGTTATGGAAAAAAAGAAAGAAGAAGAAGATTTTGAAAAGACCATTACAGACCAGATAAGTATTGCTGAAAAAATGGTACGAGACTATGAAATTTCAATGAGAAAAGCTCTAAGGAAAGGAGAGATTTTAGAAAACACACCTTATTTAGATGTAATCGAAATTTATAAAGATTTACGTGAGAAGGTTTTGGAACAGGGTTGGAAAGAACAAGCTAGGATTTACAGCTCTCAAATACGGATTTATCAGGATAAATTAGAGAAACATGAAAAGATTCATGAGATTGAGAAGAAAAAAGCCGTAAGAAAACTTGAAATTGAAGATATGCATAAAATAAAAGAAGTGGCCGAAGAAAACAAAAGTATATCAAAATTTGTTGAAAAGAAGAAAGAGGAAGAAGATTTTGAGAAATCTGTTGCAGATCAGGTCAATATTGCAGAAAAACTGGTACGAGACCATGAGATTTCAATGAGAAAAGCTCTAAGGAAAGGAGACGTATTAGAAAGCACACCGTATTTAGAGGTCATTGAAATATATAAACAAATTAGAGAGAAAGTTTTTGCAAAAGGATGGAAAGAGCAAGCCGAAGTATATGCAAATCAAATTAAGATTTATATGGAAAAATTAGAAAAACATGAGAAACTGTTTGAAATAGAGGCTCAAAAAGCCCAAAGACAGAAAGATCTTGAAAGCATGCATAAAGCAGATAAAATTATAAAAGTTGACATCAAAAAATCCAAAGGTGTTGAACGGAAAAAAGAAGATCAAAAATTTCAGGACCTAATAATACAATTAGTTAATAAAGCTGAGAAATTAGAAAGAGAACATGACTCTATTGTGAGGAAAGCATTGAAGAAGGGGGAGATTGTTGAAAATAACCCATATCCTCAAATTATTAATATTTACGATGATATTAAAGCAAAATTATTAGAAAAGGGATGGTCAGAGCAAGCAACAATTTATTCTAATCAAATAAAAATTTATAAGGAAAAATTAAAGAGAAGTGAAGTGCTGCAAGAAGTCGAAGCCAAGAAAGCAGAAAGACAGAAAGGTATTGATGATATGCACAAAATGAAAAAGGAATTTAAACCTGTAAAACGGGATAAAATAGAAGCTGTTGTGACAGAAGAAGATCTTATATTGGATGAAGCTATGAAGCTCATAGATGATGCTGAAAGAGCTGTAAAAAAATATGAGTTAAGTATTAAAACTGATGTTCTGTTATATAAAAGTCCTTATAAAAATGCTATTGCGAATTATAAAAAAGCAAAAGATTTATTTCAAAAAATAGGTTGGAATGATGAGGCCAGTCAATTAATAAGTACTATCAAGTTTTACAAAGAAAAGCTGGAAAAAGATGAAAATTTAAGAGAAATTGAAAAATCTAAATTAGAAAAACCGGAAGAAAAATGGATGGTTGCTAAAGTTGATACTGAAAAAGAATTATTTGGCCGAGAAAAAAGAATATCTGAATATGAACAAAAGAAGAAGAAGAAAGATAAATTAGCAGAAGGAATATTTAATGAAATTCATAAAGCTGAAAGATTAGCTAAAGATTATGAGTTCCGAAAAAGGGGTGTTCTTATTGAGCAAGAAGCCCCTTATGAAGATATTCTTGAGATATACCGTGTTGCTAGAAAAAGTTTTGAAGAGATTGGTTGGATGGAAGAATCAATGAAACTCATAAGTACAGTACAATTTTATAAAGAGAAATTTGAGAATGATAATAAGCTACGTGCATTAGAAAGAAGAAAAGAAATAGAAAGAGATGATGCGTTAAAAGCACAACAGAACTTATTACACCAGGCCAGGGAAGAACAAGAAAAATTAGTGAAAACCCGAAAAGAAAATCAGCTCAAAAGGAAGGCTAATGTTGATGAACTTGAAACTATTAAAGGTAAAGCATTTATTTTAATGGATCAAGCTAAAGCAGAATTGGAAATAAACAATTTTGATAAAGCTATTGAATTATACAATCAGAGTGAAGCAATTTTTTCTGAAATAAGTTGGAAAGAAGGGATAAATATGATAAAAGATTCCATTACCACGATTAAAAGGAGAAAGCAATCATATGAGCTCGAACAAAAAACTCTTGAGGAAGAAAAATTAAAAAGATTGGAAACTGAGGCACAATTAGAAGATAAGTTTGCTAAAGCTGAAGAATTGAGAAAGTTGCAGCAAGAAGAAAAAAGAAAAGAATTTTTAAAAGTGCAGAGTGAAAAGCAACGGGAAAGAGAAAAATCAGAGGAGGCTTATGCAATTTTAGAACAAGGAACTATTTTATTAGAATACAAAAAATTTGATGAAGCTTATGAAAAATATGTTGAAGCACGAAAAATATTTAATCAAATTTCATGGAAACAAGAAGTCTCTCGTATCAATAACGATTTATTGTTCAAACTTAAAAGAGAGAGGAAAACTTTTGAAGTGCTTAAGGACATAAAAGAGAAAAAAGTTGAAGAAGATAAAGCAATGGAAGAATTAAAAAAGGAAACTGAAAAACAAAGACGGGATCTTGAAAAAAGTGAGAAGGAAGAGAAACGTAAATTAGCAAAAGAAGGTGTATTTAAGAAAATATTGAAAGAAATAGAACGAGCAGAAAGCCTTTTTGAGAACTTTAAATTTAATGAAGGAATTCTTTTGCTTAAAGAACAACATAGGAAATTAGAAAAAGGTGGAAAACGCGAAGAAATCAAGAAAATTGATGATTTAATAAAAGATATAAAAAATCGAGCAGAAGTTCCAATAATTGTTTTGGAAAATATAGAACAAAATGATAATTTTAAAGCTGGCTATAAGGCTTTGGATAGCGCCCAAACCTCATTATCGCATAACCAGTTTATGAAAGTTATTTCTGAGTTAAAAGAAGCTAAGTTTAACCTTCACGAACTTAAAATTAACAAGAAACATCTTAAAGAAATCGAAGAAATGATAAAAAATATGCGAGAAAAATTAGGTAGAAAGCCTACAGAAAAAGATTTTGATACTAAAACAAAAGAACATGAAGCTGACATGGAAATGTTAAGATCTCGAATTTCGAAAAGACGTGAGGAGAGAAGGAAGAAAGTCCTAGACCTATTAAAGGAGAAAACAGATTAGTATTTCATTAAGTGTAAAATCTAATTTTCTTTTGTTTTATCTGGTTTAAGTTTTTAAAAAAAAAGATTAAAAAAGAAATAATTAAGTAAATACGTTTTCTTCTACTTCATTTTGAACTTTAGATTCTATTATGGAGGATTTTTTCTCTCCATCTATTCTTTCATCAATTAAATATTCTAATTTAATTAAGTCACGAATTGAAACTCTGATAGCTTCACTTCTATTAGGAAAACGGCCAGCAACGACAAGATTTTCCAGCATATTTAGATAGGACTCGGGTAAATTTACAGAAATTAATTTTATAACAATCACCTTAGTTTAATTTGATAAATATATATCACCTCCATAGTATATAAACTTTTCAATAGAAACCAACCCCAAAAAATGCGACAGAATTTGTTAATGATTTGAACTAAAGAATTCTCAGATTTGATCAATGAATTTGGATAAAAAGTAAAAATTTGAAGCATACCAAAAGTAGTGGGATTCAATTTCTTTTGTTAGGATATTTTTTTTGAAATATAACCAAAAAATTTTTATCTAAGTATAATATGTTACATGTAACATAAAATTTACTAAGTTAATCATCGAAAAAAAGTGGAAATTGATTTATCATGGCTAGTATAGAAGCTCAGCTAAGAGAACATCTAGAAGTTGGTAAGGATTGGGAGAAGATGGATACACCTATAGAAGGGGTTAGTGTAGTTAAAGTACCTGCGACAAAAACTAGACCCGCACTGCTATTCTTGGAGATCAATCCTATTAAAGAAGATGGTAAGCCATTAAAGAGGAAAGGGTTGTTTGTCGGAAGTAAGGAAATACTGATAAAATTCAGTGAAGCCTTAAATGATGATAAAACCTTTCAATTGATAGGCGAACTAGAAAAAATTAATCCAGAAGTGGCTGGAAATGGCAGAAGTAAAAAGTTAGAAATGTAAGTTTGAAGATTTTTTTTTATTTTTCGCAATAATTTAGCTTCCTCCTGGGTGTTTTTAATTTTTATTCTCTAGTTTATCGTAGGTTTCATGAATAAAATAACCTATGTAAAAACAGGCAGACTCCAACCTTTTTATAGCACTATGTCATAAATATTAACTAAATATTACCTAATTTTAATGAGTAAAATGTTGGAGATTTACACTGGTTTTATGGTATTTGAGGTCAAGGATAATGGGGAACATTTTAAATTAGAAATCAATGAAGATAAATTTTGCCATCATAACGGTGATATTGTATTACATCCTTTACAAGTTGTTATAATTGTTAAAGAAGAACTTCGAAGAATCTTTATATGGAAGGGAGTTTCATCTTCAGTTAGAAAAAAATTCATAGCGTCTCGAGTTGCTTCAGAAATACAGAGAGAGCTAATGAATTTATCAGCTTTTCACCGATGTAAAATTGTTTCAGTTGATCAAGGAGATGAACCTGAGGAATTTCTTGACGCCTTTGGATTCCAAAAGATTTCTATTAAATTTGAGCTTGTAGATCCAAATATTCCATTTATGACGGAAACGGGACAATTACCTACGAGTTTAAACCAACGCATTGAACTAAAAACAGTTACAATTGAAAATCTAAAAAAAAAAAGGTTCAGTGAAGAAAAGAAACAACCATCGTACGAGAGATTAAAGAAAGATCAGCGATTAAAGGAAATTTTAAAAGACGTCTTAAAAATCGATGTCCCTGAAAACTTCAAGCGTAAGAATATACTGATAGGAAATAGTAAGCTTTATGGGATGGTAACACGGAAAGCAGAAATTTTTTGTGAAGTTGTCGAGGAAAGAGAATGGGGAAATATTTCAAATATTTCACAAGATATATTTGAACTTGAGGGATATAAGCTCAGAATTCATTTTAATAAAGGTTTAGGAGAAATTGAAGCAATAGAAATTTTAGAAAAAATCCCCTCCGTTAAAAAACCTAGTACTAAAGATATTGTGGACAATTATAAGAAGTGGACAGTAAAGCAATTAAGGCAATTTTGCCGTGATAAAGGTATTAAGGCTCCTGCCTCTTTTCGGAAAGCTGAAATTATTCGATTAATTATAGATTTTAATGCATCGAACTAGTGAAAATACTGAACATTATATATCTATCATTAATTGGCATTTTAGATCCCGCAGTGTATCTAAAATTAATAGTGATGAAACAAATTTTATCAAATTAACAAATTTTTTTCCAGATTTTTCATAAATTAAGTACTTTGAAATATTTTGCTTTTAAGAAGATATTTATTTTTAAATAATATTATTTATTTAATTATTACATAGTTTACAATTCAATTACAATTAATTTATATTAAAATTGATGTGATTAAACAATGAGTCATCAAGAAGATGGAATCCATTGCATAGCATGCGGAAAAGATCAATTCTCTTTAGCCCATGATGAGTGGATGAGGCGTGCATTCCCTTTTGTGGAGCAAGGACAGCTCAAAATGTGTGCAGGCTGTGGAGCTAAATATTTAGTATGTGATGAATGCGGAGGTCTATATTGTCGCATACATCCTGCATTAGAGTCTTGGGAATTACCAGATAAATGCCCTAAATGTGGGTACGTCAACAAAGAAGTAAAAGTTTGGGATGGAACTTCTGCTCGGCATTTTTAGTAAATTCTTTTTAAAATTACTTCCTATTCTTAAATTTTTTCTAACATCTGTCAATTTTCTAGACTTTTAACTCAGAATTTATTAAAAATTAAATAGTCTCAAGAGAGTGGAAAACTAAAAATCAATCTACGATAAAAAAATTAACAATATTTTCAAGAATTCAATTAAACTAAAGTCAAGAAAATTTATATTTAAAAGAATTAATAATTATTTTATTACAGATGAAAAATATAAAAGTAGAAATAGCTTCCCCAGAACTCATCGATGAATTACAAGATTTAACCAAATTTTTGGTAGAAGGGCTAGGAGAAGAATTTGACATAAAACGGTTTGATTGGGGGATTCGTCGAAGATTATACGATCCACTCCAAAGACATGGAATTCTCATTGCTATTGATGAAGATGATAATTCGGTTGTAGGGATGATTGTTGCGGAGCTTCGGATTGATCCTTTAGGGGCTTCTGAGGGTTATATCAAACAATTTTTCTTAAAGGAAGAATATCGACGAAGAGGTGTTGGTCATCATCTATTAGAAAAGGCAATAGAGCACTTAAAGAAAATTAAGGTTGAAAAAGTAAAAGTTAATATAAAAAGTCAAGCCTTAGAAGCTACGAATTTATATGCAAAGCTGAAATTCAAGAAAATTTATGAGGTTTTAGAATTAGATTTGACAGATGAGACAAAAAGCGACAGTTAAACTTCTGAAAAAATGAATTTAGAAATCCCTTGGGTCGAGAAATATCGTCCGAAGAATTTTAAAGATATTGTGAGTCAAAGTATTGCAATAAATTCACTGCAAGAATTTATTCAAACTCCTAATATGCCGCATATGATTTTTGTAGGACCCGCAGGGACAGGAAAAACTAGTACTGCTTTAATTATAGCGAAAACTTTACTAAAAAATGAACTATTAAGTACAAATCTTTTAGAAGTGAATGCTTCTGATCAGTAATATTTTCTACCTAATGTTCCGGATCATGAATTTAATTAGAAAATTTATCAAAACAATCCTTACAAAATTTAAAAAAACAAATCCATTTAGCATTATTATGAAAAATATTTTTCTTTATTTTTCTCAATTTCTTTAATTCCGTTTTTATTAATTATAGCACCTTCTTTATTTAAATGAATTAATTTTTCCTCGTACAAGCCATTTAAATAAGTTGAAATATATGAAGATTTTTTTGGTTTTAAGATTATATTTAATTCCTGTCTAGTCATTCTTTTTGGAAATTGATATAAAACTAACAATAACTCTTCTTTAAATAGTAATCCTCTTTTAAGAATCATTATTTCACTATTTTCGAATTTTTCAATAGTAGGTATTTTCCTTTCCATAATTGAGTTAGTTAAAATTAAGGAATCTTCTAAAGAAACATTGAGATAAATTATTATTAATTGAGACATTACCCAATTGCATGAAGTGATAACAAGTTCAAAATCTATTGAATCAGCATTAGTCATTTTTATATGGGCAACTCTTTTTTTGCTTCTAATAGTAAAAATAGCTTTCAGAACTTGTGGAATAACAGAATATAACATTTCTTCTTTAGCAGAAGGTTTAGGTAAATTTCGCAAATCTTCATAAAATTTTCCAAATGCAATTTTGTTTAAGTTGATCTTTTTTGATGGTTCTGATAACTGTTTCAGACAAGCAATACAAATTTCACTAAATCTAGCAGCATGTAATATTCCTTTGGTAACATCTCCTAACCAATAAGCAGATTTTGATTTTTCAAACTCAAAAAGAATCTCTTTTGCAAAGGATTGACCAAATACTTTTTGAAATTTTTGCATTAAAATTTTTTGGCTCATAGTTGACAAGTTTCACCCTCTAAATATGACTTTAGCATTTCAAGAGCTTTTTTCTCACCAGCATATGTTAATTGCATTGCAGACTTTGGCTTATTTGCTGAAAAATACTTCATATAGGATTTGCTGCTATTCAATAAATCCAAGCGATCAGGGGAAGTTCTGCTATCCCTCAAGAGAGTTTTTCCAGAAAATTTATTCACATAATACACTTTTTTTAATAAAACTCCTAATAACATTAATGTTTTAATTTGTAAACTTTTCCTAGTATTTTCTTTTATTGGAGTACAGATTCTGATTCCTTCTTTTTGGAATTCAAATAATATTTTTAGCTTTTCTTCATCTATTCCATTATCCTTAGCAAAAGAAACTATATTCTGATTCAATTCATCCGCATTAATTGAGATTTTATCAGATATATCTTTTGTTATTCTACTTCTAAATTTTAAATCAAAATTTGAGGTATTTTCTATTAAATCTTTCAAGAGCATAATTCCTTTCTGGAATCCAAGAGATGTAATCCTGTATGAGGTTTTTATACTTCCAATAGGCCCCCTTTTATGAATTATGTAGGTAGAATAGTTTTTCAAAGTAGAACTGAAGTTTCTCATTTCTACACCAGCATTCATTAAGCTTTTCCTCAATTCAGAGGAGTTAATTTCATCCAAATCATAAATTAATTTATTTATTGTAAGAAATAAGAGAGCTGCTTTAACATGGCCTTCACGATTTGTTGACCCTTTCCACCCTTTTAATAAAATAATTTCATTATCTACAATATTAACTACTGAATATAAATCATCTAAAGTTAAATTATGCTTTACAATTTCATTTTTCAATGATTCTTCTTGAAATGTTTTTATAATTTTTTGAGATAGATACTCAGAAGTTTGTTTTTTAATGTTTGTTTTCTTTTTTTCTACGGATTTTGCCTTTTTTGAGGTGAAAGTTGTATCTATTTTCTTTTTAAATAAATATTTTTCTGTTAAGAGATTTAGCTGCATCTCTATTTCATAGAATTTAATGGCATAAGAATTATTTTCTATTCCAATAATTTTACTTTTGGCAAGATCCCCTAATGGTCCAGATAGAGTAGTTTGAGCAATATCAATCTCTTCACTCATATATCTAGAAGTTATTTGTATATCGTTGTTTAATCCTAATTCTTTTGAGAAATATGAGCCTATTAGAAAAATTATTATTTTTTCTTTCACAATAAATGGGAATTCTGGTGAAATAATGATTTTACCGGATTTACTTTCTATTTTCAGGAAAGATTTTGATTTTTCAACTAATCTTCTTAAGTCTTCAAGAGTGCATTCTTCATCAACTAAGAGGTCTTTTAGTATATCGAGTCTTTTATTATCCATTTTATTATTACTCTATAAACTGATAATTAATATAAAATCATACTTAAATTTAAAATTTATTATATTTTTTGAATAGTGACATAATAATATGAAAATAGAATAATAATTCTTCCTCATTTTATTTGGATGAGTTAATTCCTTAATGTAAGTTATTGGATTTAATAAATAATACTTCAGGTCAATTTGATTCATTTAAAAATATATCACAAATAAATTTGATGTTTTTGGAGAGGGAAAAAGGAATTATGAAAAAAGTTTTAGTATGAAATTTTTAATATTAAAGTTACTCCTAAAACTTCTAATCTTTTTGTGATATAATACACTCAACAAAGCACTCTACATGGATGTAATAAATAATAGGTAGTCTAGAATCTTCCTCTCATTGTTTTTTTAACTACCACTTTTTTTTATTGTAAAAAAAAAATTCTTAGATATTATTTAAGTAATAGGGATAATTGAATTTCTGATTATAATTCCCCTAAGCAAATAGCGAAAACTCTACTAAAGAATGAAGCATTGAAGTTTAAGGAGCGGCATTATGTTATGTAACGACTTTTCTTCTGTTCTTCCTTAGAAATAACTTTCTTAAAAGAACTATCCATATTTTTAAAATTAATTTTATAATCTAACTCACTTAATGGGGTGAAATTTAAAAAATCCTCAAATGTATCAATCGACATCAAATCAAAATTCTCGGGTATTTTTAAAAATAATTCTTCATATGAGGTAATAATAATTCCTTTCTCAATGTTTATATGTTCAGGAATCTTAAAATCAATTTTATTATTATTCACATAAGTTAATCGATCATCGAGTTTATTGAAGAATTCTTGTAACTTAGATAAACGACGAGAAAAGTCAGCACTTCCTATATAATATACATTTTCACCTTCTCGAGCATGCCACGGACCATAGTTTTTAGCTTCAATTAAATATAATTCTCCTGAGATTTTGGCAATAAAATCGATCTCCCCTATTCCATAAGTCTTATTTCTTAGAATAACTCTACCACAATCTGAAGAATTAATTAAATATTCTATGTAATCCTCAAACCAAGTACCACGTTCTTTCTTTGAGCTAAATAACTGCTCGTAATACATAGAAAGAGTAGTAAAAAATAAAACAGAACCCATGAGTGATCCATCTTTTAATTGATATTGCCAAATATTATTAAAGTCTTCAATTAATTTCGAGCTCACAAAAATTTCATCCCTCTCCATCTCATAGATATGCATTATAACGTTATCATAAATTATTTTCTCTCCTAACTGAAAATTTACAGACTTTTGGTATAAATCTCTTTTAAATTTATTTTGAAAAATTCCATATAAGTCCTTGATATCTTCTTGGTATTGTTTAAAAAAACCTTCACGCACTATAAGATTCTTAAATAAATGTAATAGATTTAAATGGAAAGGATAAGAAATTCTATAACAAATAACAGAATTTATTGTATGGGTAGAACCTGAATCGCATATATGAGGAATAAGGAGTTCTCTAACATTAGATTTAAGGTTAACAAAACCATTATATGGATCTATGGAATTATATTTTGCCCAAATATAGGGTTGTACCATTTTTTTAGATAATGAGAAGAAATATTTAGGAGAACTGTATATAGCAGTGCTGCTATTAACCTTTTTTTTTATAGTTGATTTACCTCTCTTTACTTCCTTATAACTCTTATCTAAAATTCGGAAGGTTTCCATCTGATTTTTATATTTCTCTAAGATATATTGAATACCTTCTCTATTATCCTCTAAATTTATTATATAGTTTATATCTTTAAGATCCTCTTTAGAAAATAATAAACAACCATCTTTATTTTTAATTAATGTAATCCAAGAAGTGTTAAGAGAAATAGAATTTAAAAAATAATTTAATGGTGAAATTATACCCTTATTTAAAGCTGAAACGTCAAAATCATCTTTCGCATAATCTTTAGGTTTTATTTTAAAATATTCAATAAGAGTATTAATATATGGGATGACAGTATAGTCACCTGGAGCTGTAAATGAAGATAGTAAATTAGTTTCTCTAAAATAGATTAGATATTTAGCCCTACTGTCTTGATCAAATTGTTTTAATACGTTTAAGATCGCTCTCTGAAGGAATAAATCTATTTTCTCTAAAAACTTAATCGCAAATTCATCTTTTATTTTACTCACTTTAAATTCTAAAAATTCACAGATTACTCCTTCCTTTCTACATTTTTTAACATGATTGCATGCAAAACAACGACAAGGAACGTTAAATTCATCACAAAACCCAATATTTTTTATTAATTTGATTTTTTTACATATTTTTTTAGGAGGAAGTTTTAATCGAATTAATTTCTGGCTTCTCATAACTTCTCAACATACTATACTATTTTTGTATTTTATTAATATTTGTGATTAATTCTCACATTTATTTATTAGAGTCTAAAAGGATCTTCAATTATATTAGGATTAAATTTTTGAAACAGAAAAATCACAAAGATTTTTATAAAACAAAGACACAAAGAAGAATTAGAAGTAAAGCTATTAAAATTTGATTTAATTTAATTAATATTTGCTCATAAGGGTTAAGGAATTATATGCATTTATATCACTTTTGCGTTGTAGAAAGTGTAAAATGGTCTTGTGATGTTAAAAAAATATAAAGAAATTGTATGTAATAAATTTTTAATATTTCATCTATAAATGAATAAATTCTTTAATCTAAATTCCAAAAACTAAAGAAAGAAAAATGAGTAATTAGAGATAACTAATAGTTAGAATAAAAATTAATGATTGTAAAAATTTAACAATTTGGAAGTAGTTTTATGTTTGGAGATGGCCGAAAGGAACAGAAGAGAGAGGATATGTTGGTTTGCGAAAAAAAACATCGAAAAGTTTCAGGACTGCTTGAAAAAAACCTCGAAAATCATACCTTAAATGAAACAATTGAACCTTTCGGTAGGAAATTATCTTGTACTAAATACCCTCAAAATCATATAATGACTAAAACTTCTACAGATATGGTAGATAATCATCTTTCGGAACAATATAATAGTCGAATAAATATATTTCTTAAAGAGGATCATACAAAAAATGAATCAGTAGAAAATATTGATAATGAAGATCAAGATTATTTAGAAATTTCTAGAGGACTATGTAGAAATTTACTGGAAAGTGAGACAGGATTTCATAATCAATGTTCACGAAAAATATTAAAACATGATCAAACCAAGACCTTTATAAACATTAAACCAGATTTAATTAAAAACAAGAGAGATTCGTTTATGAGTCAGAGAAATGATGTTATGATAGATGGTGTATGGTATAAGAGTGCTAAAAATCTCAATTGTAAACGAAAAATTTTAGTGAATGTTGCAAAAAACCGATTTTGGACTATTGCTGATACCAGCACATTAGTTTCTAATACAGCACTTTTCAAAAAAATGATTACTTGGATAAATGAAAAAATCATAACATATAAGTCTTCTGGTAAGGTAGCTTTTAGACGTGAAAACAGAATTGGACGAAACCAAAGGCAAACTTCCTATATTTCTGAATCTCAAGAGTTTGCAAAAAAAATTAACATTAATAGGGTAACTGTTCAACAGTGGATTAGGCAGTATTTAATAGCTGTCAATGGGCTTGAATCAGGGGGGGATTTACATGAAAAGGTATTTAGTAGTAACCCACAAAGAAAAAAAATCCCGTGGAATTCTTATAAGTTTCTGGAGGATTTAGTTAGAGAGGTTTCGATGAGAAAAACAGGATTACTTGCAAGATTAAAAACCACTCCTACTGAATTAAATGAAATTGTAGTTAAGAATAATTTAGAGAGTGTAAAGATTAAAACAGAGAATATTAAGATTGAGTGCCCAATTCATGGTGAGTTTAAAAAAAGATATGTTGACTTATATGAAGGGCAGTGGTGTAGACAGTGTGCTCATGAAGAAATGAGCCATTCCTATGGCAAAATTAAAGAAAAAGGGGAAGAATTTGGCTACTTTCTTAAAGATGATAAAGATATTTTTGAAGAAAAGCGGAAAAGCCAAAAGAAAGCACCTTCAAACACCATTCTTGAATATATTTGTATAGAAGGTCATAAGAATTATAAATCCTTGCACGATATTCTAACAGCTGCTAGAGATGGTAGATATGGTTGTAAAAAGTGCTATAGGTTAAGTATAATGGTCACTTATGAAGAATTCCAACGGGGAGTATATGAATCAGGATTTAAGACTGAAATCACAAAATCCAAATTTAGCCAGATTAAGGAACACTGCATTAAGAATAATATGATTTTAACCCATGATGTTTATTTTAATATCACTTGTTCTGAGGAACATATATTTCCAGCATTCTATGTCTCCATAACGAGTAGAAATGGGATTAAATGCCCCTATTGTGGAATGAGTGCTCTTCAAAAACGAATTCATTTATATATGGAATCAGCTTTAAAAGTACCTTTCGAATCCGAAGTAGATCTGAGAAGAATTATATCAACGGAAACGAGATATTTAAAGATGGATGGATATACCGAAATATTTTTGGGTGGTCGACCGATAAAAGTGATTTTTGAAGCAATGGGGGAGCAGCATAGGTTTTTTGTTGAAGCATTTCATAAATCTCTAAAAGATTTTGAAAATCAAAAAAGGCGAGATAATTATTTACGAAATGAGTGTAGGGATGCAGGTATTATCTTAATTGAATTTTGGTATGATGATGAGGTTAAACATTATAAAAAATTACTTCTTGAGCAATTTTATAGACAAACGAAAGATTTAGGGATTTTCGAAGATGGTTATTACCTTAAAAGAATTCCTCATTATACACCTCGATTACTTCACAATAAATTTTTAGGAGCAATTCAAAACGTTCAAAAACAAATAAAGGATTTTTAAATTATCGAATAAAGTGATTATTAGAAAATTCTGAAAATAAATATAAATTTTCTTATCTTTTTAGAATATATTGACTTCTTAATTAGGTTTAATTCGGGCAGAAAACATGATTTATGATACTCCTTGGGTTGAGAAATATCGTCCAAAAGTTTGGGACGACATTGTAAGTCAAAGCATTGCTGTTAATAACCTAAAAGAATTTGTGAAGAATGCCAATATGCCACATATGATTTTCACAGGTCCAGCAGGAAC
>LAZR01000693.1_pt1 | contig 24080 bp, 18 predicted proteins | sample 329461 | NCBI WGS metagenome assembly LAZR01 (sample SAMN03002196, study PRJNA259156) | marine sediment metagenome | biome: sea floor; feature: Hydrothermal impacted sediments; material: marine sediment; isolation source: Loki non-amplified sample from Loki's castle hydrothermal vent sediment ...
ATTTAGACCAAAATTCTTTTTTTTAAAAAATCTACTTATAATTACTTTGATAACTATTTTGGAGAGAAGCTTAAAATTTCTTGTTTGTTGCCAGGTCTTTTTATATGTTTCCTGGCCTGAGATAATGTTAAAGAATGCACGTCTCATGGCTTTCTCTTTTTTGGCTGTTTCTAATACGCCATCTAATAAACCATATTTAGAGGATTTATTAGTTAAATATCTTACTATTTTTCCGTAAGGTATGTCATCAGTTAGTTCAGCGCAGCTCTTCAGATACTCTTTAAAAGCTTCTTTAGAAATACCGTGATTGAGAATAACCTCTGCTGCTCTTATCCCTGTAATGACCGCTGAATTAATGCCTTTCCCTTTGAAGGGCCGATTTAAACCTGCAGAATCGCCCACCATGACATACCTGTCTCCTATGACACCTTTGCCAGGAAGAGTGGGAAATTTCCCCTTAAAGTAATATAGTTGAGGCAAGAAATTATCTAAATTATCGGGTAAAGCTTTTCTTACTGACGGAAGATTGATGAATTTGTCCAACATATCAGCATCAACTTTTTTCCCTGCTATGTTCAGGCTGAGATGGTTTCCTTTGGGAGTGATAGCGCCGAATTCGACGTGAGGAAGAGAAGAGGGAAGGAAAGCATAAAGATAATCTCCAAATTCTGTCATGGCCTTTTCTCCCGGATGCATTTTGGTTACGATAGAAGAGAGAAATTTTGGCTGACGGTAGGGAGTTATCCTTTCGAAAATCTTGGCCATGCCGTCGTCCAAGCCGAAAGCACCGACAACAACATCAGCCTTTATATTATTACTTTCGCTGTAAACCATAACTCCATCGGAGCTGAAATCGAGATCAATCACTCGAGCTGGGGTAATCTCAACTCCCATCTCTTTTGCTTTCTGAAAGAGGTAGTTGTCAAACTCAACCCTTCGGCAGGCGTAAGAAGGATCATGCTCACCTGAGAGTTTAATGACATTATTATCCGAGTGAACAACGTAGCCGTTTATTTTTTTCTGAATAATCTCCCAGGGGAATGGAATACCTAATTCGCCTTCCATAATTTTGTCTAAAGGTGGAGAGAGTACTCCAAGGCACTGGTTATAGTAGCTTTTCTTTTCAAATCTTTTGCCTTCATAAACAATTATTCTGATGTTTATTCCTTTTTGAAGGGCTAATTTCTTGAGCTTTATGGCACAGCTGGATCCTGCTGGACCTCCTCCGATGATAACAATCACCTTATTATTTTTGAGCGGAGGAAGCGTAGTTGATGCGGAAGATCTTTTGCCAAAATAGGTAATAGGATTTTTTAATTTTATAAAAAGGAGTTTGAACGTATTCAATAAAAGAGAAATTTGCAGGTTGAAATCCAGGAGAATCTTGAATATGTCACGGTAGGGAATATTGCCCGTGAACATATTCCAGAGGATTGACCTTATTTTCTTTGGGGAATCCTTGTTCCCCTTCTTTTTGGCTAAGGATAAATGGGATTGAGTTAGGAGAGGTATGGAAGAAATTATATCATTGATCAAGAAAAGGAATCGGCCGTAATAATTGTCATGGATGATTAGCTTTTTCGCATGTTTGTAGTAAGAGGAAGAAAAAGAAGAAGCGTCAATCCCAGAGCAGAATGCAGTCTCTGCTGCCAGTTGGGCCGTGATAAAAGCTGATTCAATCCCGTTTTTGTAATGGCGTGAGAAGCTGGCATCCCCTATCATCACCAGTCGATGAGTAAAGGAGTTTTTTGAGGGGGAGATAACAATTTTTGGGTAACAAAAACAGTGAGGCTTAAGGAGTGGAATCCTGTTTTGAATTTCTTCAAGATTAAGGAATTCTTGAAAGATGTCTTTTGTGGCGTTTTTTTTCCCGATTAACGTTATGCTGACATAGTCTCCTTTAGGAGTTATTGTAGCATACCTGATATCTTTTGATTTTGGCATATAGACATGGATTGTGTTGCCGAAATGTTTTAAAACTTCTTCTTTACCTAATTTGATCTCTGCCTGGTAGGTAGTAATAGTCTGGGGAGGTTTGTAGCCAAACCCAAGATTCTGAATTTCTTTCATGAGATAGGTATTCACTCCAAAGGCTCCTACTACTAAATCTGCGTCGAATTTTCGAAGATTTTCTTTATTCCCATAGTATAAACTTATAGGCTTGGATTTATCCTTAGGTAATTTTATTTCCCATACAGGCTGGGAGACGACCTCTGCTCCTCTATCTTGGGCCCAGCTCAAAAGAAAATCATCAAAACTAATGATTTCAGGAAAGGTTGAATAACGGGGGCCATTACCTCTAAAGACTGTAGCTATAGAATTTATCTCATTTTCAGCACAAGAAAGGAGGAGGCTTTCGCTGTCCACATGAAGGCAGTATCCCTCTACTCTACTGATTATCCTTTTTTCAGGGAGAAATATGCCTTCCTCTTTCAGCTTTTGGTCCAAGCTTTCTGCTATGACTCCGGCGCAGAGGTTGCAGCCTTTTGGTCCCTTCTGTAAAAAGTCCTTACCGTCGAAAATGGTAACGGAAACATCGATATCTTTTTGAGTGGACCATTTTTGTGCGAAATGGGCAAATAAGGAACCCGCAGGACCCCCACCGATTATAGCAATTTTAGAGCCATCTTTAAGGACGAAATCCCGTATCATGAGCCCCATTATACTATTTCTACTATTTTAACGATAGATGTAATAGAATTAATAAAAATAAGCAAATATATATCTTAAAAGGGGGAAAAAATATAAGGAGGCGAAAGCAGGAGAGATTAAAAAATGGATCCTCTTCCTTTTTGTGTGGGTCATGATCAGAAAATATTCGGGGATGACCTCGCTCCCTTCAGATTTTTAACGCCATCCCCTCATCGCTCTTCTCGGCGGCTGCGTAACTCGCTTCGCTCAGACATACTCGCCGCCCGACGCTGTCGGGTGCCCTAGAAGAACGATTCGGGAAGGCTAAATCTTCAATGGTCGCTACACTCATCCCTGAATATTTTCTTTAATGTATCGAAACATGTCTTACCCACACAAAATGGAAGAGAACCAAAAAATGTAATTCTTAACAGAGCTGCAATTATCTATTGAGCATGGATTTTTGCTCCCTCTTCCATCTGCTTTTCATCCACAGTGTAAAGAGCATCGAGCATGGCTATTTGGAAACTGCCGGGGCCTGGGGCTTTAGTGCCTGCTTTCTCGCCTACAAGGCCGAAGTAGGCGAGTGCAGTGGTTGTTGCTGTGACAGGGTCAGAATCCACTGCCAGGAACGCTCCAATAAGGGCCGTTGCAGTGCAGCCCGTGCCCGTACAATAACCCATAAGATCATGGCCGTTAGAAACACGGAAGATTCGTTCTCCATCTGTTATGAGATCCACTTTCCCCGTAATTGCCAGAGTAATATTCAGTTCCTTAGAGAGTACAAGAGCTGCATCGGCTGCCTCGTCCACAGTGTGGATGGAGTCAACACCCTTTGTTTTGGAACCCTCATGGGCTAAGGAAAGCACTTCAGAGGCATTTCCCCGGACCACTTTTATGGAGAGTTCGTCTATAAGTCGCTTGGCGGAGTCAGTCCTTAGTTTCGTAGCCCCTGAACCCACTGGATCCAGAATAACCGGAACATTCAGTTCGTTGGCACGTTTGCCTGCTTTGAGCATCGAATCGACCCAGTAGGGAGTGAGGGTTCCGATGTTGAGTACCAGTGCGCCGGCAAAGGAAACCATCTCCTCGACTTCCTCTGATGCATGGGCCATCACAGGTGAAGCACCACAGGCAAGCAATGCGTTAGCAGTGTAATTCATGACTACATAGTTCGTTATGTTATGAATCAAAGGCTTCTTCTTGCGGAGATTCTTCAGATTCTCTCCTGATTTTTGGGCGAGATTTTTGTCAAACATTATATCCTCCTTTTGCGAAATGATTCCATCCTGCAGGCTTGATGTGTCGTCTAGCTCCATCAGGAAGTATCAATTGGATATCCCCGACTGAATCAGTAATCTTACCGACTTCGGTGACAGGCACATTATCTACTGAGGCAACAGCAGAACGGATCTGAGCTGCGTTTTTAGGAGCGCTGGTGATGATCAACTCGTAATCATCGCTGTCCTGTAAGAACAATTCGTAAGGATCCAGCTTTAGTTCGAGAGCAGCTTGACGGAGATCCTCACTTATAGGTAATTTTTCTTGAATCACCACCGCACCCACACCACTGTCGTGACAGATATGTCCCAGATCACCCAGGAATCCGTCGCTGGTGTCAATCATAGCTGTTGCATACCCAGAGCGGGCAATTGCCTGTCCTTCCCGTGCACGGTGCGAGGGAGTATTGTAAGCGCCTACCAGCGGATGCTCTCGAGTATCCTTTCTTGACTGGGAACGTAACAGGAATTGCAGACCGGCTGCGGCTTGTCCTGGATACCCTGTGACCAGAATCGCATCTCCAGCCTTGGCGGTAGAACGGAGCATGAGTTTGCTTTGCTCTGCCTCGCCAAGTAAGGTGATGTCAATGAAAATGGCATCCCGCGTCTTAGTGATGTTGCCACCGATAATAGAAGCCCCAAACGGATTGAGTTCTATCACGAATCCACGATACATGTTTTCCATATCCGCGACAGGTATGTCTGCTTTTAGCCCTAATGACACGAGGGCGTATAGAGGTTGACCACCCATAGCACCTATGTCACTTATGTTCACCACCATCGCCCGTCGTCCTAAATCTAGGGGAGTGATGCGATCTGATAAGAAATGTTGGCCGTCTACCAGGCAATCACAAGTGACCAATAGTTCATATCCGGGACGAGGTTGGATAGATGCAGTATCATCCCCGATTCCCAGTGTCACCCCGGGTGTTTTAACTCCCTCCTTTTTGAGGAGGTTGTGAATTCGATGGATTAATCCGAATTCCCCGACATCTGCCAGAGTCTTAGGCATGATTCTCTCTTAATGTCTTTGTTTGGAGAGCTTGGCGGAGCGTCCGGGTCGCCTGCTCAGGGTCTTCTTGACAACAGACAGCAGAGATCACAGCGATTCCCTGTGCGCCGGCCCCCATTACCTCAGGTGCATTCTCTACACTTATGCCACCGATGGCAATAATAGGGAGAGGGATAGTTTCAACCGTCTGTTTCAGGAGCTTAATACCGGTGACAGGGTCTGCATCTGCTTTGGATGCAGTCGGATAAACGGGACCAAATCCAATGTAGTCTGCTCCTTCAGCGAGGCATTTTTGCGCCTCTTCAAGGGTAGCTGCAGATCCGCCAATTATCCGGCTTTCGCCAAGCAGTTTGCGCGCCAGAGGAATGGGGAAATCATCCTGTCCTAAATGGACACCGTCTGCATCTGCGGCAATTGCAACGTCTACGCGATCGTTCACTATGAGTGTTACACCAGAGTCCAGGCACAGTTGTTTTAACTGTCGGACAATCTCGATCATCTCCCGCGTTGCCCCAGCCTTCTGGCGGAACTGGATAGTATCAGCACCACCTTTTAGCGTCATTCTGGCGAGTTCCAGATGCGAGAAACGGGATTGCAGTACAGTGTCTGTGAGTACATGCAGTCGACCAATTTTTTTCATCACCGATCTCTTTGGATTATTATCCTATCTGGAAAGTGCCAGGCCCGGGTTATATGTCCGAGCGTCCATAAAGGAATATTATAATGACGGAACTGTATCAAGTATTAAAAGTGTAATTGAACAGTAACTATTGCTTTTCAGGGACGGGATGTTTTATTTTTTCCCAGGAAGCCTCAAAATCAAATGATTGTCCATGAGCATTCTCATGACAGGTCAAACACCATTCTTTTTTTGCTTCAGGAGTATCATAGACAGTAAGTCCATTCTTTACAGATTCTTCCCGGCTTTTCATGATTTTCAGCTTTTTATAAACGCTTCCTGGCCCATGACAGACTTCACAAGTTACTCCCTCTTCTTTAAGTTCAGGAGCTTTTTCGAAAAGTGGAGCATGACATTTGAGACAATCTTTACTCTCGGCCGGGTTTTCCACTCCCATTTCCTTGGCTTTAGCAGGAGCTTCTGGAGAACTTAAAGCGGCAAAGGACTTAGAGTGTTTTTTTTCTTCCCAGAGGGGGAATTGTCTTCCTTGCTTTTCGCTTTTATGGCAGATTTTGCATTTTCCAGCGCTGATATAAGTAAATTCCTGGCTAAAAAGACTGATAATAAATATTAAAGGAATGCCAATAATTAAGATTAATATGGTTTTTTTCATTATGTTCTCCTTTATAATTTCCAAAAGAATCTTAATAGATAATCCGTTCATTGTCAATGTTTTATGTTCGCCATTGAGCTCCTCTTTTGGTATTTTATAGCTTCTGTTCATAGTTGACATCAAAGGAGATTGACTTTATGATACGGATGAAATTAGTTTAATACAAGGTTGTAATAAAAGAAAATTATCAGAACGAGAAGCAATAACTTTTCTTAAAAAAGGGTTCAAAAACAAGAAAGCTTTTTGACGTATTTTTTATCATAAAAAAAGAGTTTACTTTGTGAATTATTGGAACATGATAAATTCTTTGGAAGATGAAAAATTAGGTAATAAATAATATACGCATAGATTATTATTAATCATAAAAATGTCAATTAAAATTGAATCGCCATTAATCTTGCAGAGGGGGTAAGAGACATGAAAACAGATAATCCTAAAGCTAAGATTTTAGTTATCGATGATGATCCTGATTTTCGGAAAATAGTGACGATTATGTTAGAATCAGGGTCATACAGCGTTATAACTGCTCAGAATTCCCAAGAAGGTAAGAAGAAACTCTTTGACGAGAAACCGGACTTAATCCTCCTTGATATCATGATGGATAGTATATTCGATGGTTTTTCCTTGTGTCATGATATTAAAACATCTAAAGAATACGAAGAATTAAGAGGTACTCCTATTATTTTTGTCTCTGCTGTGAAAGAAAAGGCGGGATCTAGATTCGATTTTAATCCAAGTGAACAAGGACTCGTGGGACCGGATGACTACATTGACAAACCGGTCCAGCCTGATGATTTGTTGGCCCGGATAGAAAAACTGTTAAAGAAATAACCTGATAGGTGCTGAAAGTATAAAGTCATGATTTATATAAATTATATGTTTTGAATCAATGCTTAAAGCCAACTGCCAGTGACTAGTTATTATTTACAAGCCCTTTCAAATTCATTCAAAAAAGCAACAAATATTAATGGAGATAGCTGTGGTATAGGATTTTTGCTCCGTTATTATCTAAGGGCAAAACCTTTAAGATTGCTAACATGATTCTCACTTTTTTGAGTTATGGCCAAAAGGGTGCATATAAGAAGAAGCAAAAGAGGGAGGAAATTAGAGGAAATAGTGGGAATTCAGCTGAAGTCTGAAATGGATGCTCTAAGCATAATAAATTATTGTGAAGAAGGGTGTAAGGGAACATCTTTATGTTAGGCAGAAGCCTGGCCGTAAAATTAATTTTTTATATAGGCATTATTCTGATTCTATCTTTAGGAATTTTTGGTTATATAAACATAAATATCCAGAAAAAAAACCTTATTGATGAAATGCAGCAAAATGCGGTTCGACTCAGTCAAACCATAGAAAGAAGCATAAAGCATGAAATGTTGACTGCCCGAAGTGATCAGATTCAGAGAACTTTAGAGGACATAGGAAAACAAGAAGGCATTGAACAGATCAGGATATTTGATAAAGAAGGGAAAATCATAGCCGCTGATTCCAGGGAAGAGATCGGGATACTTGTCGATAGAAAGGCGGAGGCGTGTTACACCTGTCATAAAGATAGAGAGCCTTTAAAAAGACTATCTTCTCCCGATAAGACCAGGATTTTCAAATCGGAAAAAGGCTATAGAGTACTTGGCGTAATCAATCCTATCTATAATGAGCCTAAGTGCTATAACAGTGCCTGTCATTTTCATCCTAAGGATCAAAGTGTTCTGGGCGTGATGGATATCTTGATATCTCTCGCTCGTTTTGACGCACAGATAGGGACAAGCAGGAAACAAAGCATCATATACTTTTTATTTACATTCCTGTTTATTTCGGTGAGCATTGGCCTTTTTGTTTTTTTATTTGTTAATACTCCTATTCACAAATTGATTGAGGGGACTCGAAAAATAGCCCGGGGAGATCTTAATTATCGAATCGGAAGTTACCATTCTGATGAGATAGGAGAACTCGGCAAATCTTTTGATAAGATGACTGCCGAATTAAAGAAATCCCTCGAGGAAATTGAGCAGTGGAATGTAAAGCTTAAAGATGAAGTAAAAAAAGCAACCGAGAAATTAAGAAGGACAAATGAAAAGCTAAACATAGCAAATGCGAAACTTCGAGGACTCGATAATTTGAAATCAGATTTCATGAGAAGGATGGAACATGGATCACGTTCTCATCTTGCAGTAATCCAAAGTTGCTTGAGTTTGGTTCTGGGAGAGTATTATTCTGAGCTTCCCGAACAGCAAAAGGACTTAATAAAGACAGCTAAACGGAGAAGTTCTACGTTGTTGGAGCTGCTCGATGATATTTTAATATTATCTTACCGCAAATCCGCTGAAGCGGTTTATCATACGGAGACTGTACAGATGGCAGACGTTATGCAAAAGGTTGTTGATGATATTAAAGATCAAGCCCAGAAGAAAAATACCGTGATAAATGTCCAGATTCCTCCGGGATTTCCTCAAGTTGTGGCTGATCGAAAAGCCCTTAGCGAAGTATTCTCCAATTTGGTTAGCAATGCTGTAAAATACTCTAAAGAGGATAGTGCGATCAATGTATCCATGAAACAGAAAGGAGGTTTTATCGAAATAAACGTGTCAGATACGGGCATCGGTATCGCTTCAGAAGATTTGCCCGAGATTTTTAATGAATTTTATCGTGCTCCGAATGCTAAATCATACAAAGTAGAAGGTACTGGACTTGGATTGACAATTGTGAAAGAGATTATTGAAGGTCACCATGGAAAGCTTCGAGTACTAAGCGAGCTGGGAAAGGGGAGCACATTTACAGTATTATTGCCAAAGAAACGCCGCAAAAATAAATAAAAGCACCGGCAGTTTTTGTGAGTAATTCAGGTTTATTAAAGGAAGGACTATTCCCTTTGATTTGATTGGTCTGCTTTCATTCTATTTTCGAGAATCTTTTTATACTCCAAAGGATGAAGAATACGGAGTTCTTTACCTGTTATTTTTCCATTAACCCAGATCTTGCTCATAGGAAAGGATTCAGGATTTAAGTGAACATTATACATGTGCCATATAATGACGGCTAGAAAGGCAAGTATTGCCTCGTAACCATGGAGAATGATGAATATGTTGTGAGCCCATAAGGGAAAGATGGAGAGAGAAAGCTCAACATTCCACATAAAAAAACCACTGATAATCATCACTACAGACCCCCAGCCCACAGCCCAGTATTCAAATTTTTCGATGAAGTTGTAGCGGCCATATTTGGGAGGTTTTTCAAAGAGCCAATAGGGATGAGATGCAAAGAATTTTTTAAGGATTCCTCGCCTATAAAGAAACCGGGTCAATCCCGTATTGTGCCAAAAAATTTTAAAAGCATCTTTAAGATCCTTGAATTTTGGAATCATTTCTTTGAAGTTATTTCTTCCTCGCGAGGTGAAAACTGTGTAAAGAGTATGCCATATGAGGTTGAGAATCATTGCTACTGCGGCAGCGCGATGGAGAATTCCTCTGGTGTAGAAACTTTGTTCTATTGAAAAGAGAGATTTCAAGAATTTGATGTTATAGAAGAGCAGAGGAAGGCCAGTGACAATCAAAATGAGAAAAGTGATGATGAGGATGAAGTGCTGAATCCGTTCAGCCAGATTCATCCTCATGAAAATTTCATCATCCCGGATAAGAAATTTTTCTTTAGATAGTGCGTTCATATTATTTTTAAGGCCTTTTTTTTCTGAACTCATTCTCTTTTCCTTCTACGAAACACTCTATGGAATATATCTGCCGCAATAAAAATGAGAAATATGGAGACGATCACAATGATCAAAATGATATAGAAAATTTTCAAGAGATAGGCCCATTTATTGCTGATTTTTTCGGAAATCACGTGAATTTTTCCTTCAGCAAAATTTTTTCCTGCTCCAGGATGGCAGTTTCCGCATGTTTCGGGCAAATTGCCAGGATGGGTGGAGGATTTTGGGTCAGAGGAAGGACGAATAGCATGAAAACCATGGCAGCTGGCGCAATTGGCCACTCGTGTTTCTCCAAATTTGGATGCTGTTCCGTGAAAGGAATCGGAAAAAGTTTTTAATCGTGAAGTAAGGAAACCGTACTGACGAGACAAGGCTTCATCGTCATGGCAGCGGGAACAGACTTCAGCTATTTTTGTCTTATACACGCTGGAAGCTAAATTTTGAGGCGAGGTAATATCATGCTCGCTGTGGCAGTCCGTGCAGACAGGCACATCTTTACTTCCTTTGGCATAATCTTTTCCATGAACTCCTTCAAGGTAATCTCGTTCAATACCTACATGACACGTGCCGCACGTTCCAATAATATTTTCTCTTGAGACTCTAGAGAGAGGATGATGGACTGCTTTAATATCATGAGCTCCATGACAATTGCTGCAATTAGAAGAAGTGGTTAAACCAGCTTTTTCTAACCCTTCAAAATGGATGCTTTTTTCATACTGTTTGATAAACTCAACTCCTCTTTCTCTCTTAACTTTTCCCAGATGACATAGTTCGCAGGTTTGAGGAAGGTTGAGAGGAAAAACTCGAGAATCAAAGTCATCTTTATTTCTTATGTCATGTTTGCCATGACAATCTTTGCAACTAACTATCAAGGAATCTTTTTTAATAGTTGCTTCGCTGTGGATGCTCGCCTTGAATTCTTCCGCTGCCTTATCATGGCATTCCCCACAACTGACAGTTTCTAGTTTTTCTTTATGAGGAAAATCTTCAAATCCCTGCAAGTCTGAATGACAACCGACACAAGAAATTCCTGATTCTCCATGCACAGAAGAAAGGAATTTTACAGATTCGATAAAAAGCAATGTTCCTTCCTCAGTTTTTAGATCAGGATCTTCATGACAGATCATACAGTTTTCATCGGCTTCAGAGAAAAGTGGAACAGAGGCAAGCATGAAAAAAACTACCAAAGTCAAATATTTTTTCATATTTAAATTCTTTCTTTTGCTTATCTATTCAATCTTTGTATAAATTATACTCAATTATCGATGAAAAGCTATCAATAATCTATTTGTAACCAAAAAGCATGCTATAAATAATCAACAAAATTAAAGTTATCCCTGTAATAAGGAAAGCATATCCAAAGATTCGCATAGCGAGCAGCTTTTTCGGAGAGAGTTCCTTCAGCACGACTGATTTTTTCAATTCACCAGAATCTTTGAGATATTTGTACTCTTCAGGACGATCTTTCTTGTATTCGTCCAGAAGTACTACTCCGGTAAAGATGACAGGATCCAAGGGGAAGGATTCGGGCCGCAGGTGGGTGTTGAAGAAGTGAATCGTGAAGATGAATCCTACAGCTAACAGAGCTTCGTCGCTATGGATGATCATGGCCACATTGATGAGCCAGCCGGGCAAAAATTTAGTGAAGAGTTCCGGAAGCCAGAGGATCAATCCGGATATTCCGATGATGCCAATTCCCCAGAAAACAGCCATATAATCGAATTTTTCCCAGTAGGTCCAGCGGCCATACTTGGGCCGGGGGCCGAAGCCGAGAAACCATTTTATCGAACCAACAAAATCTCGTATATCTTTTTTATTAAACCAGAGCGAGCGCTTACCGAAGATCATTTGTTTCCAGGACGTCCTGGTTTTAATTTTAGTTCTGATCATAGAAAACAAATGGGTGAAAAAGTATCCGAAAGTAATGATGGCTGAAATGCGGTGAATACGTCCCGCGATTTTAACTCCTCCTAACAGATTTGCAAGGAATTGGGCCCAGGGCATGTTTGCAAATTTGAGCATCATTCCTGTTAGCGCCAGTGCCATAAAACTGAGAATCACAAAAATGTGGGTGATACGTTGCTCTGTAGTAAAACGCTGAATGTAATATTTTTTATGAATCCTTTTGTGTTTTCTTTTTTCTTTGAGATATTTGAAAGACCGGGGCATCCATAATAAAGTATGCAAGCCAAAAAAACCGAAGACACCAATAAGCAAGTAAGTCATCGCCCAGAACGTGAAATAGAGGATAGGATATTTTTGTTTGTCATGATGGGTGGCATGAGTCAGGTAGCCGGTGAACCGGCGGTTGGCATCAGGATGACATTTCTGGCAGGTCTGAACAACTTTCTTGAATCCTACGTGAGAATCCGGATCGTCGACTTTCCTTATGTCATGTGCTCCGTGACAGTCAGAACACTTGGCTGCCTTTAGATAGCCGAGAGTATAGGCTTTGCCGTGAATTGTTTCTGTGTATGTTTCTGAAAGGTCGGCATGACAGGAGCCGCACTGGTGAGTGACTTCTGCCATGAATTGGTCCTGCTGTATTTCTTTGATTTGATGAGCAGAGTGGCAGTCTTCACAATTAGGTAATTTTTCAGCAGTTTTTGAACCTGACGGTCCGTGAATACTGTCAACAAATTCATTATAGATACCCTTGTGACAGGTGGCGCATGTTGCAGGAATGTTTTTCGGGTAAGTGGATGACCGCTCGACCTCGTGGTTCAAGATATAGTGAGTATTGTGGCAGTCTGTGCACACAGCACTGAGCAGCAAGCCCTTTTTGATTAAGCCCTGTCCATGCACACTGCCTGAGTAGTCTACCAGAATGCTTTCCTGCTCTATTTTGAGGGTATCCGGAGCAACTAGCTTACCGTGGCAATCTCCGCACAACTTGGGTATGTTGGCCCGGTAAGTCTTATCTTTTTCATCCAGGTGAGAAAGAACAGTGTGTTTTCCATGACAATCCGTACAGTAAGGAGAATCAGGATTCTTCTGGAAATAGGCTTTCCCATGTTCACTTTCAAAGTAATCCTCTGCAATCTGAGCGTGGCAGTTTGAGCAGTCAACACGGCCTGCAGTTTCGCAGGGTCTATGAATCTGCGGGTTGATATCAGTATGACACTTCACGCAGGGAATGTTCCTGTGCATGGAATTCTGTATGTGCTCTTTGCGGACATTCATTGAAATCTGCTGTCCGCCGACCGTTTTATAGACATCTTCCTTTTCGTGGCATTTGAGGCACTCTCGGTCAGATGTGCGAATCACCAGGCTTGTTTTTCTTATGGTATGCGGCTGGTGGCAATCAGTGCAGGCAGGAATGGCACCTGGCTCTAGTTCCCAGAGTTCCCCCTTGATGATTTTTGTATGCACTTCTTCGATTCTGGCATGGCATTGGGTGCAGGTTGAGGCGATGTTGCGGGCAGATATTGTCGAGCTTGCATTAGTGTGAGGAAGAATCAGGTGGTTGCCGTGGCAGTCATTGCATGTTGCCGTAACGATTAAGCCTCGCTTGAACAGTCCTTCACCATGAATACTCTGGGAATAATTGGATAAAATGTCTTTTTCTGGAATGTTATAAATCCTGGCAACAGGTGCCCCTTCCCTGTGGCATTTTCCGCAAAGAACAGGAATGTTCATCTTATAAGTCCGGGATTTAACATCGCTGGGAGGCAAAATATAATGCTCTCCGTGACATTCGCTGCAAGTCGGAGCATAGGGAGCCCCACGTTTCAAAGCTTTTCCATGAAATCCGGCGAAAAATTCCTCATCGGCTTTATCATGGCAAACCCCGCAGTTCACAGGCTCAAGTCTCTCGGGGTGGGGGAACTCTTCCACATCTGCATCTATATGGCAAGAAGTGCAATCTAAGTCTTTGTGAACTGAACCTGAAAACTTCTTAGGGTCTACATAAAGAGAAATAGTGCGGCGCTTTTGCTCAGTAGTTAATTCAGGATCGTCATGGCAAATCGCACAATCCTCGTTCGTCGTAGCAGCTAAAAAGGAGGCAAAGATTATACAAAGAAGGAAGGTAAAAAAAGGAATTTCTCGAAGCTTCATAAGTAATTAGGGCGTCCTATTTTTTTCCCAGGGAGGCAATATCTTGACAAGAATATAAAGTATTACAAATGGAAGGATTAGAAATGCCAAGGATGCAAGTAATCCCTCCATTCCCCCAAGTGTCATTTTGTAAGCAGTTAGTCCCCTGAAACTTTTAGAGAATAATTGCCCGCCTATGACCACATTCCAACGTGTAGTAAAGATTCCTACCTGAACAAGCAATGCAGAGACAAAGTAGACATGTCTTCTTAATTCCGCGGGCACACGGAACAATTTGACCGCGGCCAGCGCACCCAGAGGTAATATCATCCCAAGGAGGAACTGGATAACAACAAGACTTACAAATAATTTTCCCGAAATCAACTGGGATAGTATTGTAATAGATTCCTCTGACTCATACAAACGGTGGATGAAATCCAAGGCCTCAAGGGAGAAGGCCACAATCATTGTGAAGAACAAATAATTTGCGAGCTTGTCCAAAGAGGCCATTACCAATTCTTGCCTGCGCACGAGTGTCACTACCATATAGATAAGCAACACCAAGGCAATACCCGAGACAATCGCTGAAAAAAGAAACACTATTGGCATGAGCACACTTGACCACCATGGATTTGCCTTGATAGAACCGAATATAAACCCGACATATCCGTGGAGAAGAAATGCTGAAGGAATTCCAATTATGGTTATTATTTTTACTGCCTTTTTATCAAACTTCACTGCTCGTTCTGATGTATCGGTGGAAAATAATGTGATTATTCTCTTTATCAATCGTCTCAGTCCTTTCTCCTTATCAGCCCACATAATTAGGTCTTTCCTGTAGTCAAACCATATTTCAAGCAGTAAAACCGCCATAAGATACCAGGCATAAACAAATCCAAACATGGCCATCGCAGAGCTTTTATTTGGAGTAAGGAAGATTTCAAGGGATCTTTCAGGATGTCCAAGATGCGCTAACAGAGGCAAGGGTGCCACTATTAAGAAGGCAAGCGAAGTAAGAAGAGAGAGCTGGTAAGTGGGCTGAAGTTCCTTAACATTGAATACTTTAACAAGCGAAGCGAGAATGAAGGCACCGGCAACGAGTCCGGTAATATAAGGATATATGACAATAAGCATGCCCCAATATAACTCAATCTCATTGGGATAAATATACCCGGTTATCTGTTTAAGTATTGGCCATAAATGTTCAGCAAGCTTTTCCAATATTATTTTACCTCCATATCAAGACCTGCATAAAACACCGTTGGTTCTGTGTTGAGATATGGTTTAAGAACTCGAATCTTGTGCATGCGCATAAATCTAACAAGAGGGCTGGCTCTTCCCTTTCTGTCTCCGAATACCCTTGTTTGAGTAGGACACACTTCAACACAGGCAGGTATCATCCCCTTCACCAATCGGTGATAGCAAAAATTACACTTCTCTGCTGTGCGAGTTTTTGGATGAAGAAATCGAGCCCCATAGGGACAAGCCTGAATACAGTATTCACATCCTATGCAATATTTAGAATCAACAAGGATAACTCCATCATCAGTCTTGAATGTAGCTCCGGTGGGACAAACCTGAACACAAGGGGGGTTGGCACATTGATTACACAACTTAGGTACAAAAAAGCTCCTGAGCATTTTTTTCTCATGGATATTCCGATTGAAGCCATCCACACCACCATTGGGGCTATCTACAATCACTTCACCTCCCTCAAAAACTATGTACCGCTCCACCCATGTTCTGAAAAAAAAGGGCAATTGCGGAACATTATTCTCCTTCTTACAGGCACTTGCACACCGACCACACCCAATGCATCTATTTATCTTTATTCCCATTCCCCAGGAGTGGGCTTTAGGAACATAACCTCCTTCATAAACTAAAGTTTTTTCTTTATTTTTTTCTTTCGATATCAGGAGTCCAGGGCATGATAGAGAAAGAAGAGAAAAAATGAGTTTTTCAAGAAACTCTCTTCTTTCGATATTTATCTTATCCATTTAATCAACCTCTGGTAAGTGAGGATAATGACATTGCCAGCATACATACCTTTCGCCGTGAGTTGCCATATCGACTCTTGGAATTGCCTTTGCAGCCGGGGCATTCTTCGCGTGGCACTCTCCACAGAGCTCTCGTCTAATTGGTTTCTCAGGACGATAATCTCTTGGGCGGACCTTATGCTCTTCAGGTGTTTCGTGACACCTGATACAGGAGACGTAGATATGATGAGAAAGGGCCTTTGTCCTTGCAATCTCGGCATGACATGCCTTGCATTCTTTTGGTGCTTCAGGCGTTTTGGGATCATGAGCATCATGACAGGAGATGCAAGCTTTCCTTGGATTATGTGATTCTGAAACTATTTGAGGGAAGCCTGTGGGTCTAGAAGGAAGATACTCATGACATAGGGGGCAATATCCTCTCTCCCTCGGAGCCTGAAGTTTATTGCCATCAGGGTCTTCGGTGTGGGCTGCAGCCGGACCGTGACACGCTTCGCACGCCACATCCCTGTGATAGGACATTTTCTTAACCTCCACAATATCATCATGGCAGTCATCGCAGACCATATGCCCGCTATATTTAATCTCCAGCGATATTACATCATCAATAGCCGATGCCCTGTAATGTCCATATTTTCCGAAATCAGAAGGAACAAGAAAATGTCTCATAACAACAAAAGCAGCTATTACCAACACTACCGGTATCAAAAGACGCTTTACCTGATCAGGTATTTTTTCTCTTATACCTTTTATTCTATTCATGAGCGCAAAATTATAATTGAAAATATACAAATCACCACAATAATGTATAGCAAAATATGTGCCAAATCAAAGGTCTTTTATTAATCTATAGTCACTAAATAAGTTGAAAACTTCACTAAATATTTTGATGGAAGAAAAACTACGATTTTTTGATTAAAAAAATAAGCTGTCATTAGGATCTACACGTTTCTATCCGAGAAAGAAACTTAAAATCTCACACCTTCTCGAAGATATAGTATGAGTTATAGTCATTTTCATAAAAAATATGTTTAATTAAAAAATGAAAAACGGAAGAATTTCAAGAAAAAAAGCTCAAGAAGTGTGATTGAGCTCAATATTTTTTATAAATAAATGGGTGATATAACCCAGCAAAGGGTGAATTCACCCAACAGAAGGATCCGATCCATCTATGTTTATTTTTCTATTGCCTAACTTTTTTATTTTCTTTAAGGTAGATAGGAGAAATATTTTCACTACTTGGCACAAAGAATGCAGTTATAATAATGTAGAATTATAGCTTGTCAAAATGAAGAAATTAAGAATAAACTTTTCCTTCTTGCGGAAAATAAAAAGCATGAAGAAAAAAAAGAAAAAAAGAATCCTCCTCTTTTTGGTCGGAGGGTTCATGATTGTTTTCCTTATCGGAACAATCGAATACCCTTCTAAGTCCCATTTTTGCGCCACCTGCCATTATATGAAGCCTTTTTACGAAAGCTGGAAAACTTCTTCTCATGGCCATATCGTATGCCGTCTTCTGCTTGAAAAAAAAAAAGCTAGATCAAAAATCAGGGCTAAGATAGAAGGAATCATGCAGCTTGGCCGCTACTGGACCAAGCTCTACCTAAAATCAAAACCTTGGGCTGAGATTCCGGATGAAAGCTGTCTTCGGGAGGGTTGTCATGAAAAGAGGCTCCTGGAAGGAAAGGTGAAATATAAAAAAGTAGTCTTTGATCACAAAATTCATTTCACTGATTTAAAAAGAGGCAAACGACTCCGCTGCACGAGCTGCCATTCCCAGATTGTTCAGGGTGAACACATTACAGTTACTGATAGCACCTGCTTTATTTGCCACTTCAAAGAAAGTGAACATTACCCCAAAATAAGCGATTGTAACCACTGCCATCATAAGGAAGATTTAATTTCAGAAAAGACTTCAAGATTCAATCACTCTCTTGTTTTTGAGGAGGGCTTTGAATGCGATAAATGCCACAGCAATACAATTATCGGTGATGGAATTGTTCCTCGAGAAAACTGTTATAAGTGCCACTGGAAAACAGATAGGCTTGATAAATACGACGATACAGACCTCATTCATTATGAGCATATTTTTTCCCATAAAATCGAATGTAACCAATGTCATTTGGATATTCAGCACAAGATTATCAAAGATATTGAAGCCATATCGGAGTGCAAAACATGCCATATAGACTATCACAAAGCCCAAAAAATCCTTTTTCTCGGAGAAGGAGGTAAAGGGGTTTCCCATCCTGTACCTAATATCATGTTGGAGAAGGGATTGAGCTGCAAAGGTTGCCATATTTTCCATGAAGAAACTGGCGGTAAGGTGATAAAAAGCGAAACATTAATCTCAAAAGCCGCCGCCTGTGAATCCTGCCACGGGAAGGGCTTTGCGAGGATTATGAAAGACTGGGAGATTTCTACGGAAAAAAAATTGAGTTCGATCAGGACCATTTATGAAAAAGCCAGCGATGAACTGAAACACACCAAAAGTGTTCAGAAGGAAAAGGCTCAGAAACTCCTTGAGGAAGCCGCCTTTAACATCGACATTGTCGAAAGAGGAAAAAGCGTGCACAATGTTGAATACTCTCAGGAACTCCTCACTGCTTCTTACAATATAGTAGTAGAAGCTCTGAGTTTCATAGGTTCTTCCTATAAACCCAAAAGTTTTCTGGGAGTGGCCAAAGAAATACCGACTCAATGCTCTAACTGCCACAGCGGGATTGAAGAAATCAATACTCAAATCTTCGGCCTTGATTTCCCCCATAAAAAGCATCTGATTGAACAGAAAATACAGTGCAGCACCTGCCATTCCAATGTCAGAAAACATGGAGAATTTATCGCCTCCAAACAAGGCTGTGCTGTCTGTCACCACAAGGACACAGAAAAAGATTGCACTGCTTGCCATAAATTGCAGACGATGTTTTATGAAGGAGGTCAATTAGAGGGCCACAACATTCCAATGGATATAATGTTTGAAGCTGAAATAGAATGCACAGGCTGTCACCTCGATTCTCGAGATCAAATCTATCGCCCTGACAAGAATAAATGTGTAGATTGCCATGAAGATGAATACGGTGAGATTTTCTTAGAGTGGCAGAATTCAGTAAAAGACCTTATCCGCTCGTTGAAAACCACTTTAGCAGAGAGGAAAAAACTAAACTTATCCAAAGAAGAACAAGCGCAACTTTTAAATATTGAAAAATCTCTTAAAAACATTGAACTCGACGGGAGTTCTGGAATTCATAACTACACAGCTATTGATGAGATGTTGACAAATTTTCAAATAACATTAAAATCAATGGGTAAAAACACAGCAAATGAACAGAAGAAAATTTATTGATTTATTTTTAGGGGGAAGTCTTATTGGAACATTTATTGCTTTTCTTTATCCTACCATTAGCTATTTACTTCCCACTAAGCAAATTGAGGTTGTCATAAAAAAAATCACGGCTGCAAGATTAGGCGAACTCGCACCAAACACGTCTAAAATCTTTAAATTCGGAACTTCCCCTGGCATCCTGATAAACACTTCAGACGGAGAATTAAGGGCTTTCTCTGCTATATGCACCCACCTCACCTGTACTGTCATCTACGAGGAAGATACTGGAACGATTCTTTGCCCCTGTCATAACGGAAGATTTGATCTCGGTGGAAATGTCGTCTCTGGTCCTCCTCCTGCTCCTTTGGAATCTTACAACGTGGAAATCTCAGGTGAAGATATCGTCGTTTCAAAAAAAGGATGAGATGAAAAACATTCTTCAAAGTATTTATTCTTATCTTGACTCCCGCTTTATGCTTTCTGGTCTCATTCAGTTTGCCAAAAAAAAGAAGGTTCCCGAGCATAAACATTCTTTCTGGTATTATTTCGGAGGCATCTGTCTCTTTCTTTTTATTCTTCAAGTTCTAACCGGCATTTTGCTCCTCCTCTACTATTCGCCTTCTGTTAACTCTGCCCACGAAAGCATTATCTTCATCATGAGCCAGGTTAAATTTGGCTGGCTGATGCGCTCTGTGCACAGCTGGTCTGCTAATATTCTCATCGCAGCTATTTTTATTCATATGTTCAGCTCTTTCTTTCTCAAAGCTTACAGATCCCCACGGGAATTAACCTGGATAACCGGTTTTTTCCTTCTTCTTGTTTTTCTTGCCTTTGGCTTCAGTGGATACCTGCTTCCTTGGAACGAACTTTCCTTTTTTGCCACCCGCGTGGGAACAGATATTGCTGGGACTCTTCCCTTGATTGGAAAGCACATCAAGACTTTCATCTTAGGAGGGACTGATGTCACAGGGGCTACCATTTCCCGCTTTTTCTGGCTACATATAGGCATTCTGCCTTTGCTGACAGTGATGATTCTTGGTATTCATGTCCTCTTAGTCCAAACACTGGGAATGAGTAAGCCCATAGGAATACCTGAAAACAAGGTCAAAGAAGTTCCCTTTTTCCCCAATTTTATCCTGAAAGACTCCCTGGGCTGGATGCTCATGCTGGCTATCATCGGTGTGCTCTGTGTATTTTTCCCCTGGGAAATCGGCCAAAAAGCAGATCCTTTTGCCGCGACTCCTATCGGAATAAAACCAGAATGGTATTTTTGTTTTATGTTCTCAACTCTGAAAATCATACCTGCTCATATTTTTTCCATTGAAGGAGAAATGATAGCTCTTTTTGGTTTTATGATAGGTGGCCTCCTCTGGATGCTTGTTCCCTTCCTGGATCGAAATGCGGCCAAGGAAAGAAGGAGCCCATTTTTTTCTGTTATGGGTTGGATCGTTCTTCTTTATATTGTAGTGATGACTGCTGTGACATATCTTCTGCCAGGTTTATAAGAAATGAAAGCACGGAAAATGAGGAAAATAATCAACCTGTTGAGTATTTTTTTCCTGGCTATATCCATTTTCAGTCTTTCCCTCTACGCCCAGAAAAACTACTGTATCGAATGTCACCAAGAGCTGGAAGATGAACTCCTCGCACCTGTAGAGACTTTCGAGAAGGATATTCATCAGCAATTCGGGTTGAGTTGCGCAGATTGCCATGGAGGAAATCCTGCGGAAGAAGATATTGATTTAGCCAAGGATAAAAGCTTTAAAGGATCTCCTAAAAGATCCCAAATTCCTGAATTTTGTGCTTCCTGCCATTCTGATTCAAGCTACATGAGGCGCTTTAATCCCAGCATAAGAGTTGATCAGTTAGATATATACTGGACAAGCGAGCACGGCCAGCTCTTAAAAAAAGGCGATACAAAAGTCGCTCTTTGCACTGACTGCCATGCTGCTCATGGCATCCAAACTTCTACTCACCCCAAATCCTGGACTTTTCCCTGGAATATTCCTCAAACTTGCAGCCGATGTCACTCTGATAAAGATTATATGAAAGACTATAAAATCCCAACCAAACAATGGGATGATTACAAAGAGAGTGTGCATGCTCATGCCCTTTTTGAAAAAAAGGACCTCTCCGCTCCTGTTTGTAATGACTGCCATGGTAATCACGGCGCTACTCCGCCAGAAATAACTTCAATTGCCTTTGTTTGCCGGCAATGTCATCCAAGCGCTGGAGAGCTATTCTCTCAAAGTCCTCATAAAGAGGTTTACGACGAAATGGGAATATCCGAATGTGAAGCATGTCATGGAAACCACAAAATTCTTCCGCCATCCGACGAAATGCTCGGCACAGGAGAGAAGGCTGTCTGCATCCAGTGTCATGAGCCTGATTCCGAACCCTATCAGATAGCTTCACAAATGAAGGAAAAACTCGACGCATTCATCAAGAAAATCCGTCATGCCGAAAATCTACTGGAGCAAGCGGATAGACAGGGAGTGGAAGTAAGCGAGCCTAAATTCAGGCTGACAGAAGCAAATACTATACTAATCATGGTTCGAAACTTAACTCACAGCCTTTCTCTTGTGGAAATTGAAGAGAAAATCGAAGAAGGAAAGAAAGTAGTCGCTGAGGTGACAAGTGCAGGAGAAGCTGCTTTAAGAGAAGCTAAATTCAGGAAAAAAGGGCTTATAATTGCTACCTGTTTCATTTTTCTCTTATCCATAGCTCTATTTCTTAAAATAAAACAAATTACAAAAAAAACTCCATATAAATCTGCTTAAGTTTTTTTGCTTATGTTATATTCACCGGCTTAGGAGCCTGATTGCAATCCAATCCTGGAGAATAATCTTTATAAGATCAGGCCAGTAGCTCAGGCTTAGAAGTTAAATAGAAACTTACAGTTTAAATATATTCCATGATTTTCCAAGAGATGGTGGTAGGTTTAGATGCAAGAATATAGATTTACTCTGACTAATTGATTGTCTGCTGGATATATTTTACGAAGACTCACCTTGTAAGCTCAATAAAACTCAAAGCATAAAGTATGTCCCAAAGTGGCATATAATCCCGTCACTTTGGAAAAATACCTAAGCATAACTATGTAAGCCAGACAATATGTAATTTACCCCAAAATAGGTGAACAAAGCAGCTAAAAATCCGATAATAGCAACATAGGCCGAACGGCGTCCTTTCCAGCCCATGACTACTCGTGTATGGAGATAGAGGGCAAAGACGAACAAAGTTATCAAGCTCCATGTCTCTTTAGGATCCCAGCTCCAGTATCTTCCCCAGGCTTTATAAGCCCAGATCATTCCAAAGACAAGACCTCCCAGCGTGAAGAGTGGAAAGCCAATAGCTATACATCTGTAGCTGATGGAGTCAAGTTTATCTGCTGAGAGTTTTGATTTTGCTGCTCCCCCTTTTTTCTCTCTCGAATCAGCCACTAGATACATGATGCTTGTGATAAAAGCTACAGCAAAAAATGCTTCCCCGAGGAGAGTCACCGATACATGGAGCCAGAGCCAATAACTCTGAAGAGCAGGAACGAGGGGTGTTGCTTCCTTGGGCATCAACGGCGAAGAAGCCAGAGCCATCAAAGCGATGACGATAAGCATGAAATAAGGACCTGCTTTTCTAATTTTATATTTAAACTCTATGATGACATAAGCAAGGATTGACGACCAGGCGAAGAAAGAGAGAGATTCATACATGTTGGTGAATGGAGCATGGCCGCTTTCAACGGTTCTCCAAATCAAGGCCACTGTGTGGATGAGAAGACCTGAAAAAGCAAATTTGAATCCTATTCTTGCCAGATTTTCTTTTTTTGAGAACAAGAAAGAAAAATAGAAAAAAGCTGAAATGATATAGAGAATAAAAGTTGTGAAGAATAAAATCGATTCATTCATCTCAATCTCCTTAAAGAAGTCATGATTTTATCGAATTCAGACTGAAAATCTTCTCTGTTTTTGGAAGCAATTCCGCCGGCAATTACTCCTGTTTTGCCTTGAGTTTCTTCCAGAATAATTTTAATTTCTCGGGACGGCCAGTAAAAAGCACAAGCTAAACCTATCATTAATAAGGTACATCCCAGCCAAATGATATTTACTCCTGGGTCTTTAGCTGCTTCGATACCAGAATACTGGCTAGCCTTGAAGTTCTTTAATTCAAAGGATAAATCTGTTTCTTTTTCTGAATGGATGCGTGAAAAGTCAGGAAATTGGGAAAAAATCCAACCGGAAAAAATTTTCTCCTCTTCTTGCCATCCTTCTATAAAAGCGGCAGGATTTCTGGGCTGAAGAGAACGCGTGGCTGCTTCGTTTTTTTCGTTTAAAATAAAATCAGGGATAAACTGTATAAAAGAAATCTGGATGTTTTCGCCTTCAAGGCTTACTTTTTCACCCACTGTTATATCTATTTTTCTCAAGAATGAGGGATCTTTTCTTTTTTTTACCCAAATTCCTACAGAAGTGTTTGTCCAGTCCCAACCGTAGCTGCTTTGATAAAAAACAAATCCTCTATAGGATAGGGGATGGTTAACCTCAATGATTTTGCTTAGAATTGGCTTCTCATTTTCAATGACTGTGAGGGTGCTTTTCCAATCTCTGACGTTGCCGTCAGGGTAGTATTCTGTTTCGAATTTATCAAGTCTGAGCTTAAATTCAGCATTAGGAATATCAAGAGTATCTCCTTCTGAAAGGGTTAGATTTTTCCTGAATCCACCAAAACCGCTTATGATACCTCCTGCGAGAATGATAAGAAGGCCGAGATGAACGAAATCAGATCCAAACAGACCTAAGGTTCTTTTTCTTGCT
>LAZR01000694.1_pt1 | contig 24080 bp, 45 predicted proteins | sample 329461 | NCBI WGS metagenome assembly LAZR01 (sample SAMN03002196, study PRJNA259156) | marine sediment metagenome | biome: sea floor; feature: Hydrothermal impacted sediments; material: marine sediment; isolation source: Loki non-amplified sample from Loki's castle hydrothermal vent sediment ...
AATATCCTTCTGACATTATTACCTAGCGATATTGCAAATTTTGAATAGTCTTCCCATTGTTCCAATACCGACAAAACTTCTTTATAACACTCACCAATATCTGCATATTCATTGGTTTCGATCTTCATGTTGTTGAAGTTCTCCAAATTAACTAACATTTCAATTTTAGCCATTATTTTTCCCCCAAATTTTGAATATAAATCTTAATCTATTTATTTCTCGTATTTTATCCCTAAACATTACATCACACTCTACACAAAACTGAGACCCTAGAACGTCATAGGATATAAGCTTCCTACAATTCAGACATTTATTTGTCCATTTAGGATCGAGTTCTTCTTTTATTTTAGCCATTATCCTCTATCAACTCCCATACTTTTTTATATTCAGCTAACTCAGCCATTAAATTTTGAATATAAACATCCTTTTTGGCAACATCCTCTAGCATCCTCCTAAGAGCTTCCTGATTTGCTTTTAGAGAAGTCTTCACTACATCTACTCTTTTCGCTATTAATTCTTTAACACATTCCATATTATTTTACCTCCAATTTTTTGTTTATAATATTTTGTAATTCATATAAATCTTCATGATTCAGAGAAGGATCTATACTTTCAATAAAGTCTATGATATCTTGGTATTCTATCATCTCACGATAGTGTTCAACTAAATAATCATGAGCTGCATCCTGGTTCGCTTCATAGCCCATTATTCTCCCTCCTCCTCTATTTGATTACAAGTGGGATGATTATCACATTTATCCCCATAATATTCACATCCATCAAATAAATCAAGAAAATAACATTCCTCATAGCCCATCATTAAATACCCCTTGGAGTATTACACCCCAACCATCCCTTATTTAGATTACACATCAAACCTTTTCCTCTATATTTACAACCAAAACATCTCTTTTTTTGTTTTCTATAGTCTGTCATCTCATCAAAATTAGTAAGCCACTGATATAAGTCATGGGTAGGTTGATACTGAATATTGATCCCATAGACTTTGTATGAATATCTTATTATACCCTCAGGACCCAGAACAAATCTCTCTATATTAAACTGATCAGCCCACATAGCAGTTAGGTTAGGGTGTAGTTTCTCGAATCTCTCTATCTTATGAAGCAACCTGACTTCATTGCTGTCCCGAAAGGTCCAATCAAACCCCAACCATTCAGGATCAGGATCATAGTCTTGATTGGGATTTGTATCTAAAAGCATTCTAGATCTTCCTCCTCATATTCATCTTTATCATAAAAACACATTTCTATCGTGCATAAATTAATAAACTCACAGTCAATACATTCAGTCATAATATCACCTTCTCTAATGCAAATACTATTTCCTCCAAAACATCACTGTACTTGTCTCCACGCTCTTCCATTATCCAATCGACACCATGGTCCTTCAGAGCTTTATCAACTGCTTCTATTATTTCCTTATCCATTTTAGATCCCCTCCACCTCAACCCATTCTGTTATTATTTGGGAATTGCATTTATCACATCTAAGTACTCCCATTAACATTCGTTCCTTTGGTTTAATAGGACGTATGATTTTGTTTTCACAATCTATACAATAATAAACCATTATTAATTTAGTTTTCTTCAAAAGGCGTTCTTTTAAATATCCGTATATTCTCTTTTGATATTTTGCATCTAATTGAATCGCATGGTTTCCCATTTGAAACATAACCAAGTCTTCTGTAGGGTGTTCTTTTATCATAAAGAAACTGATATCCTCTCTTACAAATGCCATTTTAGATCGCCTCCAATTTACTAATGATTTCGGGTAAGTCAGTCATGATATTGGCAATACATTCACAACAATAAACCTCATCAACCCATTTATCTAATTCTGCAGCATGGATATTAGCTTTAAACATGTGGGTAGATTCAGACTCGTCTCCACACCCTATGCATTTTCTATCAACCATTTTAGAAATCGTCCTCCTCAAGCTCAGGATAGTTTTCCTTAAGAAAATCGTTGGTTTCAACTTCCATCTGCATGTAAGCATAATCTTTATCGTGCTTGGCAGCCTCTTTAAGCAATTTTCGGTACTGTTCTTCTATTGACATTTTTTTCACTTTTTTATTTTATTTGTTCCTAATTAATGGGAAGATAATCACGTATATAACAACGTATATTTTTCAAATTTGTTTATGTTTCTGCACGTAATAAAAAAATTAAAAAAATTGTTGAATATATTTTAGTACTTGATACATGGAAATATGGGGGAATTCTGGTTTTTCAGATAATACCAATTCAGGATGTTCTATTTTAAAAACATCAATCTTAGCCTTCATCTCATATCCTGGTATATCAGCAAAAGGATATAATTCCTTTTTTATTATTTCATGTCTTTCTTTCATCCATTCTCTATTATGTTCTACCATAACTTATACCTCAATATTATGTACGTAATAACTCCAAATTTGTACGTTCCATTTCGTGAACAAACCTCAAAAAAACAATTATTAAATATTATAATATCATCCATTGTTGTAAGGGTACTACTCAATAGCAATATCTAGGGTACTTCTCCTGATCCTAAAAACAATATCATACCGAATACTAGTATGAAAATCATCAACTCTATCATGAGGAATTCTAAGGTGTAAAATATTCTTCTTCTTATCTAAATATGCTACTCTTTTATTTCTCAGGGTTATTTCCTCAGGATAATCCCCAATATCACTATCAATTTTATCCTCTGGGAAATTAAGCTCTCTATAACAAGGAATACATAATCCATCCTTTCTTGTTTCAACCCTTCTATGACATTTTTCACAAACAAATAGACTCATTATAATTTCTCTATTTTGATATTATCTAATCTATGATTTCCATCACCATCAAAGAAACAAGAAAACTCTTTCTCTTCTTTTGAAATAGGATCAAGAATACCAAGAATTCTGGAAGCCCCTATGATTCCATTTACTCTCAATAATCCTAACAATCTCAAAACATTATCTTTAGCTTCCTCTGGTTCTACTTCAAATGATATTTTATATTTTTCACTCATTATAATTACTAGTAATGAATACAACTATATAAAATATACGTCTACATATATTTATCAATTAACAATATAATATCCCCTAATAGTTCTCCAGTGGAAATGATGCAGTGTGAAACTTGCAAATGTTTTTCAATTGAAGCTTCCTATAAAAGTTCAGAGTCTAAAACTTTCCTTAGAGTATATTTAAATACTAAGACTCCCTATTTATTATTAAGAACCCGGTTGGGAGGGGTTCCCAGAGGATTAAAAAACAGCAAAACCCTCCCCAAAACTCTGTGCCTAATGTTTATTAAGGAAGAAAATGAATAATAATCATGTTTTTAGAACCTAATGAATATGGTAATCTTTTATGTCCTTATTGCTCTTTTGCATTAATCCCCATATTAAGAGAATGGTTGAAACCTCCTAGAGTTACAGATTATATTTGTCATAGATGTCAAAAAGGATTCGAAGTGGGAGGGAAGGAAAACATATTAACATTTATTAAGGAAAAAGCAAATGAAAAAACACAGGTGTAAACCTAATAAATGCAAGAAATGTGTATTTAGACGTAAAATTATAAGGTCTAAAAGAATTAAAAATAATATTATATTTAGATGTGCTTTAGACTAATATTTATTAATATGCAAAACAATATTATACTATAAAATAGTCATACTCGAATATTTTCGGATTGACCATGCCCTATGAGATTACCTCCCCTTGTTGCGGACATACACAAATCTATAAACCTCGTGGTGATAAGCTTAAAGAGGGGTCACATACAAATTGTAAAAAGTGTAGTAAAGACTTTAGTATTGATATTAAGTTGTCCGAACTTATTTCGAAGTTACCGAATATATCTAAAAAAATAACCAAATCTAACAAAAAACTTTCAAGCCATAGTACAACGACAACGGGGAGGGGGTCTACATCCCTCCTTCCCTTAATACCTGAATATCAAGATGTTAATATTAAATCACTACTAAAAAATTGGTCAATACATCAATTATATACCAATTCCAAATTCTCAGGTCAGGCCATGCAAACACTAACCAAACCGGAATTTATAGAGCAAGGTCAAATAGTTCAAGGTCGGGTATATTGGACTTCTGATATGCCACCCTATCATAGACCAGATTGGTTATATCCATGGCAAAAGGTAGGTATTGACCTTATGTTATTGGGTCATTGTCTATGGCAAGCGGGAAGACAGTTGGTTGGAAAGACTACTGGTGCAGGATTCGCTAATTTTGAAGATATGTTAATGGTTGATAATACTGTAGTTGGTCTAGCTGCTCCTGGTGTTAGACAGTGTGAAAACTTACTGAGACAAATGTTTAAAGAAGTTATTACTCTAGAAGATGGAACTAAATTTGATCTATGGAATCAATTATTCAAACCTTATTTTATTGTAGATAATGTGGATAAATATGTTATGAAAAATGGTTCTATGATATATATTATACCTTTATCAGAAACTACTGCTCCTGGTGCTGCAATCGATATTTTACACATCGAAGAGATAGATAAAGCTGTTGACGATCCTCAAAAACTAAGAGGTTTAGGAGCAATAATACCAACAATTAGAGCACGAAAAGATAAAGCTAAAATCAGAATTACTTGTAATGTTAAATCTGCTGTATATAGGGTATTAAGAGAAGAGCTAAAACAATTCGGAGAATACTTCCCCATTTATATGGAGAAACCTTATAATACAGAAACAGAAACATTTACCGGTGAACATCATATTTATAATGAATATATTGAGTTTGGTCATAAACCAGATATAGATGAAATACTGAAGGTTTTAATGGATACAATCTTAGGCTCTGGATATACTCAAGCACAGCTTGGTAATATGGATGATTTTGAAGGGTCGATGTGGAATCCTGATAAATTGGATAAAGCATATCTAAAAGGTAAAACATATAGGTTTAAAGAACACTATGAACATACTGGAATGGGAATAGACCCTGGTGCGGTTCATGCGTTTGCAATAACAATATGGGGTAAAGAAGGTGTTGGGAAGAATACTCAGGTGGTTAAATTATGGTCTGGAAGATTTACTCTCTCAGGTAGAACTACTGTAGAAAAACAAAAAATGGTTAAAACAATAGCTAAAGCATGTGCAAAAGCTTATTTAGAGTTTGACTGTGAATTTGTCGCTTATGAATCTAATAGTGGTGCACTTCTTATAGTACCCTTCATAGGATATTATGTTAAGAAATTTAGAGATGAAACTAAATTTAAGACTTCTTATGCTAAATGGAGAGAGAGAATATCTAATTTCGGTGGAGATAAAGAGCAGGGACCTCAAGGTAAGTTAATCTCCAGAGCTGATTATATCATGTTAATGCAGATCCTAATTGATTATGAAATGGCAATAATTCCGATCATAAGTGCTTCTGATAATATACTAAAATTAGAATTTGCTAGGTATAAACCCGCAGAGAAAGGAGGTAAGGATGCTAAATATAAAGGTGATATGGTCGATAGTTCACTTCATATTGTATGGCATCTCTGTGGTGGTAGAAGGTTTGTAAGAGAAATAACAAAAATGGTAAAAAGAGAAGGTGTATATGCGTTATGAAAATAATATTTAATTGTACAAAATTTCAATTGTGTTTTTATTGGTGTGGATATTGTAAAAAACCAGTAATAAAAAGAAGTCCCATATTAATAATGAATAAAGAAGGTAGCCCCTTCATTTGTAGAAAATGTTATAACCCAATAAATCTGGAGGAAAAGAAATGAAAATAATAACCGATTTTGAAAGAAATGAATTTATTACTACAGTTAAGATCACTGTAGAAGAAGAGGAGGATTTGGATAAGATAATAGATACCATAAATAAAATCAAAAAAGGCGTATTATGAGCGAAGAAAAAGGTAAAGAATCAAACTATAATAAAATGTGTGCTATCACTGATATAACACAGGAATGGAATTGTTGTGGTCCTAGTAATGATGAGGGTGACAATAAAGCCTTAATAGAAATATATGAATTAGTAGACAAACAGAGAGGAAAGAAATGACTGAGAATCCAATAATAGAATATAATTTACTAGAAGTATTAAATGTAGAAAAGCAAAATGTAAGTCCTACTGGGCTTACTCAATTCCAAATAACTAGATTTGGTAATACATACAAGGACCCTCTCATTAAAAATAAAAGAGAAAACTTTTGGGAAAGGGTAGATCGATTCGAAGTTACCCTAAATGATCCTGGTATGATTGCCATTAGTGGAAGATATATTGATGAAACTATGTCTAAGCTCCCTAAGTGTTATGAGGTTGATGAAGGTGGTGAACCTATTGAGGTCATGGCTGATGTATGGGAAAAGTGGGAAACACTCAATATTGCTGAGATGTTTAAAGACATTGCAGGAAAGATGCTAGATGATGGTTATTGTATTGGTAGGAGATATGTAGTAGATAACCAAATAGGATATAAAGCCTATGGCTTTTTTGAATCAAATCCCATTTTTTGGCATAGAATAAATGCTCCTCATGATGTTATAAGTCATAATAAAATTTGGAAATATGATGTGTTTTATATCCCTGTTCCTCAAGGCTCTAATAATTTAAATACTTATAATATCATGGAAGTAAGGGATATTCTTAACCCAGCTGATCCTACCGTTTACCATTATACGAGAGGTAAGTTTAATCATGGGATAGGAGAGTCTCGAATCCAAGGGATATGGGACCCAATAACTAAGCTTAGAAAGACTTCTCATGCTGATTATCATCGCTCATCAATATTTCCAATTTTTGAATATCCTGAAGAATGGGATGGAGAGGAATTTCTTCCAGATATGATTGATAAAATCCGTAGAGTTGATGAGGTTGAAGGTCTAGCAATAGCCAAATATAAGAACGAACAAACTGGAGAGATAACAGAGTTCCCAAGATTCTGGGAAAGAACCTTCGCTGAGTCACCAGGTCAAGCAAAGGCAGATGCATCTAGTGGTGGATCTCTACTTAGAAATGCGGAATATGCTAGGATATTAATGGCTCTAGGGTATAGTGAAACCTATTTTGTAGGTAATCAACCCGGTGCGGTAGAAGGTTCTAAACTAGATCTTACTAGAGACGATAGAGTAGATATTAGGGAATTCCAACATTATATTAAATTAATTAAAGATACTAACCTATGGTTATTAGAAGTAGGTGCTTTCGATGGTATAAGTCCCGAATCAATAGAATTCATAATGAATGGTAATTATAATATAATGCATCATTTAGAATGGACTGTACTCGAGAATAACCTCGCTGCCGCTGAAATGGCAGAGGACCAAGCTGAATCTGAAGGAGATGATATTGAAAGACAAAATGCTATTGATTTTAAAATGAATTCTATGATTGAAGAGATGGTAATCTATGCTCTTAAGAATAATCAAAATTTCCCTACTACTCCAGTCTCTTCTACTTGGATTAGTCATATTGCTGTCCGAGGTAAAGATTTATTCATGAAAATACCAGGATGGGATAAAGGACCTTGGGCAGGTTATAGGTTTGAGTCTGCCGATATTGCGGGAATGAAAGGAAGGGAAATGGCATCCTCAGATTCTAAAGGTGGTTGGGTATGGGATAATATTTGGGGTCCTGGTACTAAACCATTTTCTAAAGGTCCAAGACCAACTAGAGCGGGAATTAATGAAGATATTAGTGGTATAATATTTTCCAATAATCCATTTGGAGAAGAAGCAACTGTGCAAGGAATGGGAGAAGGAACTTTTGAAGAGAGAAAGAAAGCCTTATTAGAGCCTGGAAAAGGATTAATAGGCACTGAAAAGACAAGAAGACCACTACTCCAAACACCAACAACTCCAACTATACAGCCTCAAACCCCTGGAATAATGGAAGGTCCCTTATCTAAGTTCACACCATTTGAAGAGTCAAGAATGGAAGGCTTTACAACTGCACCACACGCTCAAGTTGCTACTTCTGGGAGAGTTGTTGATCCAAAATCTATTACTGGAAGTAAGAAAATAGGTCCCGGTGCGAAAAGAAAGAGAGGTCCTAAGTCTGGTCCTAGTCCTACACCATCAATCGTACCCTTTAATATCACTAATTCAGCACCGGATATTTCACAACTTAGTTACAAAAGATATAATGCTTTAGCTCTAGAAGTATTCGGAGAAGGGATAGGAAATAAAACATGGCAAAAACAAAGGAAAATACAAGACCATCTTAAATTACATTATCAATTAAAATTCAATAATCTTGCTGTAGGAAATGTTATGGATTTCGATATTCCTTTGCCTTATTTATATCCTACTGGTCTCTCAATAGAATTTGCTTGTAAAGAAGAGTTTAAGAAAATCAGAAAACATAATGGGACTCTCTCTTTATATTCGGACATGGCACATGGCGGTAGAAGGGTAAATGTGGGTGACTATGAATATTGGTGGGATAAGGAAAAAGATATGCCAATGGCTAGATTTAATTATGATAAAGAAAAGATTTTATCCTTAGTTCCTAAAGACTCAGAAATAGCCCAGAGACTTAATGCAGGTCTTACCCCTGGTATGAGTACAGAATATTTTGCTGATACTAAAATGATCAAAGGAAAGAAAATGCAATATAATTATCGAAATATAGATGGTGATAATGTTTTCACTAGAATTGCTATTGTTAATGGAGGAAACTGTAAAGCACCATTCTGTAATTTCGAAGAGGAGGTTGAGGAATAATGCCTTGTCTCTATTTTGACCCTGAAGTAATTTGCGAACACATATCTAAGAAAGGAAGATGTAAGAAGTTTTCATATCCAGAAGGTCATCCTTTCTGTGGCCATGATAAAGTCTTATTAGCTCGTAAAAAAAAAAAGAATAAAGGTAAAAAACTTAATTGGAAGAGATTTAAATGAAGTTTGCTATCATTGGAATAGATACTCCTAATAGTGTTGAGGTAAAACTAACCAAAGCACTGAAAAATCTAGGACATTCTGTGTATTTACTTTCTAGAGATGAGATTGTCAAAAGATACTGTCCAACCGTATTTAAACTCTCATATCACTTAACAATGAAATATCCTATTGATTTAAGGGAAATTCTCCCAATGGATGTGTATGATATGATTATCATATGCCACAATGATTTTGTATTTAATAACCCTCAAAATAGTTCTACTAAGGTCTTATACATTCATAGAGATATGTTAACCTATCCCTCATGTTTTAATCCTGATATTTTAGCATATAATTATCCCAATAGGGATCATATTTTTTGGCACTTTTACCCTCAATTATGGCATACTCCTAATAAAATCTATATTCACATGGCAGTAGATCCAGAAGAATTTAATCCTCATAGAGAAAAAGATTTAACAGGGCTAAATTATGTTCCGGTAAAAACTAGTTTTTCAACACTCCATGATAAACATAATGACTTCTTCTGGGATTTCATAGATAAAGAACTCACAGACCAAGAGGAACTTTATTGTTCAAATGGATTTGTTAGAGTTAATGGAGGAGACCATGCCAACTATAAGGAATATAAAGACTATTTGGAACGTTCAGAAGCCTTTATCCACCTCTCATACTCGGTATTTTATGGTGGTAGAAGAGTTCTTGAGAGTGCTGCTTGTAATACTCTTGCAGTTATTCGAGTAAATAATGAAGAGGCATCTAAATATTATGAAGAATTAGGATTTGAAATAAATGTAAATTGTCTTATGTTTGGGATTAATCCTCCTATTATAGATAATTATAGAGAATGTGAAGAATACTATGAATATACTGAAAACGCTTATAATTTAGTACTAGAAAGGCATACCTATGATAATAGAGCCCAACAAATAACAGAATTAATTGAGTAAAAAAAGTCTCATTTTAATATCTTTAGAAGTAAGGGTTTTTAAAAAGACCCCATCCATATTTACTTCAATAAAAGTTTTATATTAAAATTAAATAAAATGACAGAAACTGATTTCAAAAAATATTTAATAGACCAATATAAAAAACTCAATGGTGCTGAAGAAACTTCTAATTATACGATTCAAGAACTTCAAACAGCGATTTCTTATCAGGAAAAGTTCAATGCTCTAGAAGCCGAAAAAGAAGCAAAAAAGGAGAAAGAACCTAAAGTGCCTGTTATTAAGGGTATTAATGGTGCAAAAGAAAATTCCAATATCTTGAAAAAGGATATTATGGAAACTATTGAATGGTTAACTCCTGCTCCATATGATGCACGTGTAGAAACAGATCAAGCTCTCAAAAAAGATAATCAAGTAAAAGCCACTGGTGAGGAAGATGAGATAATAATCTTCCGAGACGAGAATGGGAGGATGATGGGCTAATGGTAAATACTTCACTTAGTCAAGTAGTTCTCGACTATGTAGTTCTCGAAGGTAGGACCAGAGCAAGAATAATATGGGGTAAATTAGCTTCCACTTATAAACCAGGTCAAGCAGTATATGAATCCTCTACAAGAATCTTTACTACAGGGGACGCTAGTACTGCAGGACACCACTTAATCAAGATGGGTTTGATTGAATTTAATCCTAGAACAACTTCTGGTTTTGGAGAAGTCGATATTGATACTGCGTACGCTACAACTGACGATGTACCTATTATTATCGGCTCTATGTATGGACCTATAAAGGTCGCTGCTTTCCATGACAACCCTAGTGGTGCTGTATTGTTTGGAGTATCTTTTGTTATTTCTGATACGGCTGGACAATGGAAGAAAGAAACATTAGAATCCGCTGGGTCCGTATCTGGGACTGCAATTAGATATGTTCATAGATTATTCTGTGCTGAAGAGGGTCTTGCTAATGGTGATACTAAAGGATTATTTTATTATGCATAACGGTGATAAAAAATGTCGGTAAAAAAAATATATAGTTATGGTGCAAATGGGTTTTTCCCAGCGAATAAAGATCCCTTAAATAGAGTATTTGATTGGGGCTCAGCTCCGGAACATCTAACCAAATATAAAGAAAATGCCCAAGCTAAAGCCTTTATAGAAGATGTCATTAGAACCGCTGTAATGACTAAAGCAGAATCTAGACAATACGGTAATGTTGGTATCCCTGAGAAATATAAAAGACATTACAAATTACTTCTCGCTCACTGCAAGAAACTAAATGCTAATCCCGCAGCACTCACTATTGAACAACTATTAGCCCGTGATCGTCATTTCCATAGAACCTATAGGAACTTTACACCTCTCGCAGGAATGTTAGATAGGTTTGGTTCCACTTTCTTTTTAGATCAGAAAGCATGGGATCTTAAATCTCATACCATTACAGACTATAACTACCCTCAATTTACAAATGATTTTATTCACTTGGGAAGTATAGATGTAGGAATCGAAGGTGTTAAACACACTGGAAGAGGTTGGGGTATGTTAGAAGAAATTTCATTTGCTCGCTTAGATATGGCAAGAGGAGGGATCTATGATCCTGATTTTTGGTATGCCTTTAAGCTAGCTGAAAAGATGGGAATCTTCACTGACGAACGTTTAGCTCTTGGTGGTTCTGGTGAAAATACCACTGGTGCAGGTGCTCCAAATCTCACAGGACTCTATAATACTGCTTCTAAAGCCACTATAGTACCTGGAGATGATGACGACAATAATATGACTGTAGGGATAGCTGATTGGAACGACTTAATGATTAAGCTCTTAGGTTCTACATTCAGCAATGCTGTATTTGCTCCCGGAGTTTCAAATGTCTTAGTTACCACATCTGGGCTCGCAGCAGAAATGTATTTTAATGATAATGCTGTCGGTGAGACAAAATCATTATATCAGAGATTCAAGGAAAAATGGGTTATGTCTGGTGCTCTTACTGCGTGGTATATCGATAATAATATCGAAGCTGACGCCAATGCAACAAATACTCAAAAACTAATGTTTCTAAAATTAGGTCCCAATTATATTCGTAGATATGTAGTATATCCTCTACAAAGAAAAGCTAGATTAGATAAAGTTTATTCTGACGATCTCAAAATGGCTTTCATAACAGGTGATATACTCGTTAGGTATGATGCTAATGCTATAGTCACAGATGATGCAGATAACACCACAACTCACGCAGGAATTATGACAAATGGTCTATTTATGGATGCCTCAACTGGGAGAATGGCTCCAGCTGCTCCTGGTATCCGTTCCGTCTAATTAGAGTTAGAGAGCTCTTTAAAATTTTTTTTATCTCTAAACATTGTTCAATTTATATACCGTAAAATTAAAAATCCGTTCAATAAAATTATGCCAACTGGTTCAAAAAAAGTAAGGGCTAAAGCTGATGCTTTTAAAGAAACTCAGGCTAAACTATTTAAAAAAAAGGAAAGACAAGTTAAAATTCAATTTTTGAAAAAAGCAAGAAAAAGAAAGAATGCAATTTTTGAAGGACCACATAAAAATAGTGGTGTGGATAAGAGAAAACAAATTAATAAAGAAAGAAGGTCGATAGGATAAAGGAGTTGAGATAAAGAAATGGCAGCAGCAGGCGATTGGGAATTTAGATCTCCCAATTATGTAGATAGAGCTTTAATGTATCCACTTTTGGATATTATTGAAGCTAGAGGTGTGAAAAAACTCAAGGTTATAGAATATGATTTATTTCAGGAATCCCCTGCTGCGAAAGCAGAGATCAGGGTTGCTTATACCGATGAGTTTGATGGCGTTGCTACACCCGCTGTAGTTGATATTATTAGCACAGATATTAATGATACTGCGGGATCTACTGGAGCAACTGCGTATGATTTATTTGTAATAGATGAGAATGATGATTATGTTGTGGAAAGGATTGCCGCAAATGGACAATCAGCAGCCACAAGTGTAACCCTATGTAAGAGATTACTTCAATTAAAAGTAGCAACAGCGGGTTCTAGTAAGAAAGCAGAAGGAGTAGTTACCGTTCATGAAAATGGTGGTATTACTAAAACTTATATGACTATTGCTGCTAATGGATTAAGTACCATTTCAGCTAGACTATACTTAGCTAGTGGGTATACTGCAGTGGCCGGGTTTCTAATGGGAAATTCAATATTTACCACAGCAGCAGCCACAGTAGATTTAGATGCCGGTTCTAATATGTATTTCGTATATGCGGATGAGGACCTTACAAGAGAAATCATACATAAATATACAATTATCCCTACTACTAATGTTAGACCAATCCCTTCTCATTGGGAGCCAAGAGTAGGAACCGGTGATAACTATCTTACTATGCAACATGAAGCCTTAAATACAGGTAAGAAAAAAGATTTTCAAATAGATCTATTTTTCCTAGTGTGGGAGGAGCATAACGCTTAAGGAGGATATCATCATGTCTAAAGAATTAAAACCATATGAAAAAGAAAATTTATTACTTCATAAAATTAAAGAGAAAAAAGCTCATCAACATAGAAGAAGAGTTGAAATAAAGGCAATTGAGAGAGGGCTTTTAAGGTTAGAAGCTACTTTTAAAGTAGAAAAACAAGCATATATAGATGATTTAAAATCTAGAAATGATTCAGTTGATAACGTGGAAAACCAAATATTACAACTTACACAAGACTTAAAGAAGGCGATCCCTAAACCAAAACCTAAAAGAGTAGTGAAGATTTTAGATGGTAAATTAGAATGTGATATATGTCATAACTTCTATAAAAAATCAGGATTAAAAAGCCATAGAAAAGCATGTTTAAAGAAAATAGAACTAGAAAAACTTCAGGCAAAGATGGATGAATTAAAACTAGATGCATCTCTTGATCTTGAAGGCGTTCAATTCTTTAAGAATATGCCAGAGGAGTTTGAAGTACCCACTCTAGATGCCTTGGAAAAAGATTTAGAAAAGGAATTAGAAAAGGAAGAGGCTGATTAACTATTGCATATACAACCTCAGCTCTCTTTGTATTAGCATATCCCTATAGAGGGACTGTAACTATTGCTGTTTTTCCCGGTACTAATGAATTTGCCCAAATGCTTATTGATGTCACAGCAGATATTAATGATTTTCTAGATGAGACATCTGATATTGCAGATTCTGCGGATGGTGATCATGCCGGAAATACTTGTATAAAAGTCGCTAATGCTTTATTAGAAGCCAAATTAAATTGGTTAGAAATTACCCAAAATAGATCTCCTACAGATAGACAAGAATTTGTAGAACCCGATCTTATGAATATTGAATATGTTAGTTTAAGAGAAAAACTTGCCAATCTAAGAAGAAGAGAGAAACCAAGAGCAATGAATTTTAACATGCAAACAGGGAGGATAAGAAGAAGTGGTTAATGAAAGGTTTACTGCCGATAATACCCATTTAGCTCTTGCTACTGGGGATGACGCCGGTGGTGGCTCTGGTCTTACAGCATGGAGGAATGGAGATGCTGCCTTTATATCTGGAGAATTACAACCTACCGATCAGTTTATTGGTGGTAGTCCTGGTCATCCTAAACCAATTACTAAAGAAGTTGGTTCCTTACAAGCAGAATATATATCCGATCGTATTGAATCCGGAAGAAGAAGAGGGAATTTTAGCCTTGAGTTTTCCCTACAAACCGCACAGTTTTGTTGGTGGTTATGGCAAGCATGTTCTACAACAGAGAATACTCCTGCAGGTTATAATACACATGCTATAACCTTGAATGCCTCTCAAACACCTATATGGCATGGATTTCATTTGGAAAGAGAAACCCCTTCTAAAAATATAGTAAGAAGAGTTGATACCATGGGATTTCTTCCAAAAAGTTTAGATATAGTATGTAATCCGGATCAATTTTCTGCGATCCAAACGTTAGGTGTTGATTATTCTTTTTATAAACCTAGTGCTTCAGAAATAGCACCTCAAACTAAAAGACCGGGAGAGACCATAGGCTCAATAAAAAAGAATTGGTCTCATCTAGTAGCTGGGGGTTTGGGAGAGAATCAAACAGCATTTTCCTATAATAACACTAATGTTGCAGTGGCAATTAAGGGTGTTACTATAAGACTCACTAGAAAAAATATGTTTGGTATTCCCGATCAAAATAATTATCCTGCCGCGGGTTTTATGCAAGCCGCTAAATTTGTTTTTGAATTAGATGTAGAACCTTATGATTCTGCTTCTTTAGTGGATATTTTTGCTTTAAATGATATTAAGAAAACTGATCTTGCAGGTGATATCGATTTTGATTTTAAGTTCGAAGCCCAAGCAACAAACGATTATATTAGATTTAATGCTGATAAACTCAATTTACTTCCCTTTGATGAGTTAGCAATAAAACGAGAGGAGTGGTTTGAAGGTTATACCATAATATTAGAGCCTTTAGATACAACCTCAAGTTTAGCAATAACTGGAGTAGATAGTGTAAATAATAATGGTTTTGAAAATCCATAGGTGATTAAAATAGCAGAAAAAGGATTTTTTGGAGGGAAAGGAACACGGTCTGCACGAGCGGAAAAGGCTATAGTAGCTCTAGGTAAGATTAAAGATAAAACATGGGTCGCTATGGAAAAGTCTTTCAAATCTATAAATGAAGTAGTTAAATCTGGAGGTTTCCAAGCCCTTATAAGTGGTACTGTTGGTAGTATAAAGGAGCAAACAAAGACTAGTGTAGAAGGACTTCTATCACCTCTAACAAATGAGATTAATCAGTTCACTGCAACTTTACTAAGTGAAACTGGACTCCAAGGGGCTTTTGTTAAGGTAAGTAATAGTTTAGGGAATCTCTTAGGGACGGTACTTGCCCCAGATACAGGCTTAGGTAAGGCAGTGAACTTTATAGGGTCTGCTGTCGCTAATACGCTTGATTTCGCAGCGAAAGGATGGGAAAGTCTTATAAGCGGTAGAAATGCCTTCCAGAAGGAATTCCAAGAAACCATTTTAGCTTCAACCGGAGGAGGTCTTCTTATGGGTGGTGCGTCCATATTAGGTGGAGACCTTGATCTTGATAGGATGCAGCAACAAATAGAGGAAAACCTTAGAAGACAGGGATTCGAAGGTTTTTGAGGTGATAATATGGCAGGTCTTACCGCAGGGAAGTTCTACTTTATTGAATCAGAATCTGGTCAACAAGATTGGATAACTGATAATTCAGGGGATCCGGATGCTATTGTTATTGGAAATTTCACTGAAGGAACTCATTTTGTTGCACTCGATATCCCAAGAGGTTTTACTGTTACAGGTTTCACAGGTATCGTTGTCACTCCCAGTGGTGCGGGAAAAAGTTATGCTAAAAGAAACGCTAAACGTTTCTATAAAGCCCTTCAAAGAGGTATTCAAACTAGTCTCGCAAATGCGAATCTCATAGATAAATTTGCATTGAGTGATCGGCATGTTTCAGGTGCTTCAGCAACATTTAAACGTTATTATTTAATTATTTACTTTGGTACTAATTTACATCTTGAATTTACAGATGCAGATGATAATAGAAAAAGTTATTGTAGAGGTGTCATAAATAATGTTAGTAGGCAATGGCTTGATTCTGATAATTTAAATTTTGTAGTAAGAATAAATTGGGATAGTGTATGGTAAGGAAAAAGAAATTAAAGGATTTCTTAAAAGCGATTAATAAATATTCAAAAGGAAAATCACCTAAAGGATTACGAGTATATGTCCTAGATAGAGAAGGAAAGAAGACTGAGGTTATAGACTTAGAAAGTGAGGCACTATAGATTTAAGGATTTATCAATTACTAGTAGTAAGGCTCCTTTTAATGCTCATTTAGTCTGGGAGCATAGTACTTATGGTATTGTAATGGTAGATTCTACAAATCAGGCTGTTTTATTAATCTCTACTGATAAGGGCGATAATTGGTCTGTTATAGATTTAAGCGATAATGCTAATTCCTATAAAATCCAAGCGGGTTTCTTAGATAATAATGATCTATGGTTAGTTATGTGTGATAATGATGGCACTGCGGACGAATATGAGGTTTGTTTTATAGAGTTAGATGATACTAATGATTGTAATCCCATAACGGTTTCTACTGGTGCAAATGTTAATACAGTCTATGCTTATGATATTTTTAAGATTGGCTCTAATTTTTATGTTTGGAATATAGAACAGAGAAGTGTTCCATTTGTGGGTTATATTTTAGTTGTTCGGGATGTGGATACTAATCCCTTTGTAGAGAAATACGCTGCTACTGCAGGAGCAGGAGAGGGTTTAAAATCTACCTGTCAAGTAGGGTACGCCTCTATAATTGGAACAGATGCTTTAACTCTATTAGCCTATAATAGTGCTTCTAGTGGGAAATGGGAGATAGCAGGTATTTGGTTTATTTCAGCTACTCCCGTAGTAGGTAGTTCAACATATATACAAGATTATAGATTAGATTCTACTAATAGATCTCAATGGGGTGTCACCGATGATGGTGTAGATGATATTTATGGTATTGTCATGAAAGTCTCAGATTCAAAGAGTTATCTTGCAACATTCCCATATACCGGAAGTCTAACCATATCTACCGCAGAGCATGATATAGTAACCCAATTATCTAGGAATAATTCGGGAAGTATTCCAAATGAACTTGAGAAAAGTTTTGGTGTAACTGATAAAAAGGTTTATGAATTCAAACCTAGGAGGAATAGTATTATCCTACTTCAAGACCTCTCAGCTCAATTATCTGGAAACATTATAGCAATTACAGATAACTTTTTATTTGCGATAAACTCTGGAGGAGGTTGGGATGTTTATGAATATACAGATGTTGTCGATGAGATCTCAGCTATTAGCTATAATGATGGGATTATGGGTATTGAAAAGAAAGGTTCTCTTATAGCACACCCTGATTTCCATACTAATTGGTCTAAGGGAGATTCCATAAAGATTTATGATCAATATAATCAGTTAGAATTCTGGGGTAAAATCATAGACAAAAATAGAAATCGAAGGGGTCTTTATATTATTAAGATCGATTCCTTTACTAATGAAATCTTACGGAAAACCTATAGTACAACCTATTCTGCTGATGATACTGATACCAAACAAAAAGATATTATTGATAATGCTTGTGATTTCTGCTATCGATCTTCTTCTATTGTAGGAACTACTACCACTTATGATTATGTATACAATAGAGCCATTATTTATCTCTTCTGGTTAGCAAGGCGTTTAGAGCGACAAGTCCCTTATATAGAACCGGATGGCAAGATATGGACTAAAGCCTATGATGGTCTTGCTAAGAATGCGATGATATATCCCGGCAAATATAATTTTAAAGAAATGGCTGATGGCACTCAAGGAACCGATATTGATTGGCTTGACAGCGTTCTTAGTGCAGATGATCATGAAATAATATCCGAAATTAGTGGTCATCGAAAAGTATTGAGAACATTTCAGAATTCAGGGGCTGGGGACTGTGTCCATGTCTTCGCTTCTTCCTCCTTAAATGGATGGTTAGAATTCCATGTAAATGTTACAGATGCTAATGCCATAAACAATATTATTATTACTCGAGAAGGTGGAAGTGTTGCTCGAATATGGATGATAATAGATAATGATCGTTTTGAATATGATGCGGGAGCTGGGATGGTTGATGCAGGAAAAGCCGTGGTTGATGATACATGGTATCATGTCTATGTAGAATGGTACTCAGATAATACTTTTGATTTCTGGGTTGATGGTACTCAGTATTTGAATGGTGTTAGTACTTTTTCTGATTTCACTGCTTCTGGTCCCACTAGATGGGATGTTGATCAAGATACAGTGGGTGCTAAATATATTTATATTGATTCTCCGCAGAGTAGTTTGGATGATGACCCAGCTTATACTAAAGGTGATAATGAAGTAGCATGGGATCTTAATAATCATTGGCAAGATGTTAGGTTTATAGATATACCGGGAATTAGGGAAACAATACAAGGTTTTTTTGATGGTAATACCGGAATTACTAGAAACACTGTTAGATATAAAAACAATGCTTTTACTATTAGACCAATAGAGGCAACAAGAGACCCAATAGAACAACTCAAGGGTATTTCACCATTAAACGAGCTCAGAGATCCTAAAATAGAAGCTTCTACAGAAGCAGATCAATTAGGAGATAATAGATACGCTATGTGGTCTAAGGATACTATCTATCTGGGGCTTTCTATAGGAGGACAAGGATACTTCCAACCGGGTAAGACAGTCCATGTCGAAAATACGGGACAAATAACGGTAGCAGAATCTAATTTAGTAGTATTATTATTTACCAGGGATCCTAAAAATGATGAATATCGAAGTTTAATTTTATCAGATAATATTATATTACCCTCAGAATTTACCAATATAGATAATACCACACCACAACAAACACATACTGCAATAGTTCAGGCATTAGAGAATCAAGCTAATATGAATACTGGATATAGTACTGAGGATGCTGATTTAACTTTTATATTTGGAAGAGCTCAAATTGATTCAAGATTCGCAGATATGATGTTAATTAGCCATAGAGATATGTCTGCTCAAGATAATTATGCTTTTGGTCAACTTAACGATGGAAAAACGTATATAAATGCCCCAACTGGAAAACTTATATATTTTCAAATTAATGATATCACTAAAATGTCTATGAGTGCTGCTAGTTTAAACATGGTCACTAATAAGATAACGGGATTGGGAGACCCTATTAATGATCAAGATGCCGCAACTAAGAAATATGCAGGACATAATATAGCTTCTGATGATTTAATATTTTCAAATGATACTGAAAAGGCTCAATTAAATGCTGCATATGTAAAGATTAAAGAGATTATTGTATATCGTAGTATGAAATTAAGGGTTTATTGGGAACATAAATCATCTAGTTTTGATAATACAAATACAAGAGTCTATATTAATGGAGTAGCTACTGGAGCAGAGCATAGTAATGCCACGACTTCTTATGTAGCTTTCACTGAAGATGTGGAAGTAAATGCTGAGGATTTATTACAGATTTATGGTCATTATACGGCTGGTCTTTCAAGTTGTTTAGTAAAATTTATGAGAATTAAAGGAATAGAATATATTATTAATGATCCATAATGACACGCAAAAAAAAGAAAGACAAGAATTTAATTAAAATTAGTAGAACTGTATGGATCGCCATGCAGTATAAAAAGACACTTAAAAAACATAAAGAAGAGGTGAAAAAAGAAGATGAGTAGTTTAGTAAAATTTTGGAGAGGAAATATTAAAGAAAATGGAAAATTAATAAGTGCATTTCTCACAGAAATCATAATTACAGGGATGTTACTTGCTGTCTATGGGCTTAAAGATGGTCAAGATATAGGTGACATATTATTTACTATTTGGATAGCAATAAACACAGCTTTGTTTATTATAATGAGATTGATTGGTAAGGGAGAGGTTGCAGATGTCGAGGACAAACTCAAGGAAGCAGAAGAGGAAAGTAGGCGTTTAGGTCAAGAAGCCCACTATAATCAAGTCATTGCGGGATACGCGATTCAATTAGCAGCACTAAAAGGTCAAGTTCCAGAGTCAATAATCCATAATGAAAAATGGATTGATGCTAATGAAATCCTAAGAAAGAATGAAGTTAATCCCCCGACTTAAGTCTAGCGATTTCTTCATCGGCTTTCTCAATAAAACTTTTTTCTTTTACTTCTTTTGGTTTTTCTATTTTAATGTAGATTAGATATCTTATTAGACCTATAATTATTACACCTGCAGCGATTATTAAAATGATTATGAGGGGATTAATTTCGTATATTTCCATTATTCTTCCTCTAACAATGGTGATAGTATTCTTTTTCTGTCTTCTTCTGTTAAAGGTCTTGGTTGTGATACACTATACAATTTAGTAATCTTCTTTGATAATTCTAAAATCCTATTCCTATATAATTTATTTCTGATTCTTGAACTAACACGCTTCTTCCTATAATAGATATTCTGTGCCAAATACCAATCTAGCAATTTAAATAGTTCTTGATCCCGTTGTAATACAGTTTTCACATAATCGTTTAATTCCCTAGTGCCTTCAAACATAAACTTCATATCAATTTCCTCGTTCTCTCTGTGAGTATTCCATTTCTAGACTCAAATTCCCTTATTTCATTATAGATCTCTCCCAAAATAGAATGGGGTAATCGCATATATATATACTGTCCATTATTCTGTACTTTCCTAATAATAAAGTCATCATCATCAATTTTGATCATAAACTTCCCTGCACTTCCTTTAATTAATTTCCAATGAGTTATTGTCATTTCTCTTCTTTAACACCTCTTTTAGTTCTAATAATAACGCTCGTTTATTTTGACTAAAACTATCCTGAATTTGTTTTTTAGTACCTCTTACTTTAATTTTCTCAAACCCCACAGCAAATTTCTTAAAGAATTCTGTTATTGCTCTCTGAAAGCTAGAGTTATTGGTAAGGTATGAAAAGTCTAATTCCATCTCGGAGGTTTTCGAGTCGGTGTCAACATGGCTAATTGTTGCTGAAAGCTGGTTGCCATCCTTTGCTTCAACCACCGATGTCTCGACCTCACGAGGTGGCCTTAACCTCTTTATAGCAACCTTAATCATAGGGTCTTTTGTAATACCCAATAGCTCTTCAAATGAGATGTTTTTCTTTGGCATTATTTATCATTGTCTTTAACATTTTTCGTAGAAATTTAGAAACTGTATCATATTTAGGAGTAATCTCTATGAGGTTCATTATATCCTCATGCATCCCGTCTGGTACTTTAAACGCTATAAACTTCATTTGTTATACCTATGTTATACAAATGTTATACCCTATTAATATTTATCTAAACTTTTGCGGGTGTCGGAGGGAAAAAGAGAACAAATATACCTTTGAAAAAAATGAAAGGGTAGGTTAAGTATGTCAAAATCTATGGAACACCCCAAACAAACCCCCCCGAAGCACCTATCGCAGCTATTCTTTTAGTTTACCCTCCAGGTATTTCTTCTTTTTATTATCTAATTCAATTATAATTTCCTTTTTTTCCCAATCCTTCCAATCTATATCATCAGTTCTCAGACTTTCCCTTATTATATGATCATACCATTCGAGGTCTTCCTTCAAGACTAATACTTTACCTTTCATTAATTTCCTTAAATTTCCTTTCCATGATAAATGTTCATCATATTCATCATTTGTCGGCTCTTTTTCTTTATATGGTGTTTCTGTATAATTTCCCCCACCAAATCTGACCTCGAATTTATCATCTTGCTCCGATGGGTTAATTGTATCATGCATTTGTCCATAGTACCAATCCTTCACTGTAAACTTGCTCGGAGGTTTCTCTAATTTAGTTTTGCCATGAAGACACGTTGTTATTTTATCATGCAGGCATAGTATTGATTTAGACGAATAGCATTTCTTTTGTTCTTGTAGGGTACAAATACTCAGAGGTTTCGAGGTGTCAGTCGGCTTAACTGACAGAGAGGGGTTGCCATCCTTTCTCCCATACTGCTCTATCTCGCCACCGAGCATTCCTAAAAGCTCCAGCCTCCTTCTACCTTTATCAACATTAGTTATTCCCTTTAATTCTACATTGAGTAATACCTCCCGCAGAATCTCTTCTATTGTTGCTTGATGTTCTAATAATGTTTCTGCAAGTGCACCAATACTCATATCTACACAGTCAATCTTCATTTCCTCCGTGTGCGAGGCGGAACTCGCCTTCAGCTCCTTAATCCTCTCGAAGTTCTGGTCACCCTTTATCTTTATACCAGGATGTCCATGCTTTATGAGCCTATCGATCCTCGCATCCATCTTTACATGCTCTTTACTATATAACCATACATTTGTTAGATCATCGATAGCCTTAAACTTCTTTTCCAGCTCGGTTAATCTATCATGTGTTTTATTGTTAAATGGTATCTGCTCGTCATCACTCATGGCTCTACCTCCCACAACTTCAATTCGGGTTTCGAGTTGATTACGGTAGAGCAACTTTTCCTAGGTTTATTGACATCCACGACGCTTCCCATCTCTTTCTCGCCCAAATAGAAGTCTAATGCCTCCTCTAAATATTCCATCATTTTGTTTCCTCAATTGAAATTGTTTTTTTATTTCTTAAATCTTCCATATCTTTGATAATCTTCCCAATCTTTTTGGAATATTTTTCAAAATTAAGAATTTCATTTTCATTTGAATTTAGAATAATATTTTTTAGATTATACAATTCTTCTATAATTTTGGTTATTCTATTCTTAAATTCTTCAATCTTTAATATAATCATTTCCGTCTAGCCTCCCATTTCTCTCTTAAATTGGTTAATGTTCTTATCATATCACTATATCTTTTAAGCTCAAATTCTTTTAAATCGTCAAGGAACTCCTTTATCAAATCCTCTTCTCTCACTTTGAATAGTTTATCTATAATAGCACTCATCAGAACTCACACTCATCCTTACAAGGACACTTTTTATATGATATTTTGAATCCTTTATTAAATAATATCAGAGTAATGGAATTAAAAAGCTCTTTTATTTTGTTAATAACCTCATCATCCGCTGAATAAGTCATCAACATCTGATTTATTTTCTGGAAGCTAGGCCACAGTTTTTTAATCATTCTTCAAACAACTCCTTAATAAATTTTAATTCCCTATATAAAAACTCTCTGATAGCGACCCTAATTGCTTCACTTCTAGAGGGATATAATCCCTTAACAACCCCTTCCTCAATCCTAGTTTTATATATCTTGGGAATATTAATAGAAAAATTAATCATTTCAGGATTAGTAGGATATGGTTTTTTATCGCTCTTATATGCATAGGGTTTGTAAGGCAGAAATCTTGGTTCCATGTTCTTTCTCTTACTCTCATTAATAAATAAATCCTTCAATCTTATTACTCTTGGCATGATTAGCCTACCTTAGCTTTTTTAATCTTACTTTCTATTGCACTCCAAATCTTCTGTTGTTTGTCTGAAATGTCCCATCCATTTGTCTCATATTTCTGAAATGTTGCTAGACACTTAATTTCGAACTCAGAGAGTACAACATAGTATTTAGGATCAACATGATATTTGGATCCTGCACTTTTGGTCTCAGCAACTTCTGATTTTTCCAACGTTTTAGGCTCCCGTGTCTCCCTACCGTTCACTTTCTTTTCTGTTTGCTTAATCTCCCTTTCTTCCAGGCCTAATATCCTTCTGACATTATTACCTAGCGATATTGCAAATTTTGAATAGTCTTCCCATTGTTCCAATACCGACAAAAC
>LAZR01000695.1_pt1 | contig 24074 bp, 21 predicted proteins | sample 329461 | NCBI WGS metagenome assembly LAZR01 (sample SAMN03002196, study PRJNA259156) | marine sediment metagenome | biome: sea floor; feature: Hydrothermal impacted sediments; material: marine sediment; isolation source: Loki non-amplified sample from Loki's castle hydrothermal vent sediment ...
TGAATAAGCGTAGATAAACCTTTTTATCTACGCGCATAGTATATACCAAAGCTACTTCAAAATGCGAGTCTAGGGTGTGTTGATCTTTGCGGATTGAAATTTGTTCAATCTAACGACTAGATTTCATCTGGGCTTATTTAGCGGTTAAATACAAAAGCTCTCGGTAAGCTATGAAATGGGGGTTTTATATTGCAATTCAATAGGTTTAAGAATTTTATTAATTTGAAAACACAAATTTCGGGCACAAAAAAAGGAGCTAAAAAGCTCCTTTTTCTATAATCTAGTTCTTAGCGACGTAGGCCAAGTTCTTTGATTAACGCAGTATAACTAGTGATGTCTTTACCTTTAAGGTAATCAAGTAGTTTACGGCGAGTGCTTACTTTACGAAGCAGACCACGACGTGAGTGGAAGTCATGCTTGTGATCAGCAAAGTGACCTTGAAGCTTGTTGATATCATAAGTAAGTAATGCTACTTGTACTTCTGATGAACCTGTATCGCCTTCTGCACGTGCAAATTTAGCAATGATATCGATTTTTTCTTGATTGCTTAGTGACATAGTAACTCCAAAAATTAAATTTAAAAGGTGTCTTAGCCGATCACTAATTCAGCCAAAACGATTAAGCCGGCGTATTCTACCAACTGTGGGAATAACTACAAGTTAATTATTCCCATCTAAAACTAATAAGCCACTGCTGGGCACACTAATTGCTTATTCAGGCTTTACGTAATCATCTTGCTGGCTAGCAAGACCACGTTTAACCTTTAAATGGCCACTTGAGTTGCGCTCGCCAGTACCAATAAACACACCATCCGCAACTACTTTAATAGCACCTTCAGGCAAAGGTTTTGGTAACTCAACTGCTTGTCCGTGGCTAAATACCCAGCCTTCGTCTTTTGAAATTTCAATGACAGGTAAGTCAGTTAAAGCAGTATCAATTGGTAGTAGCAGCGAGTCTAAATAAGTAGAAGGTGCAAGCTCTTCTTCTTTCGCTTTAGCAAGTAATGCTTCAATTTCATCAAGCGAGACCATTTTATCTGCCGGGTACTGACCAACAGCAGTTCTGTGAAGCATTATAACGTGTGCGCCACACCCTAGGTTTTCGCCTAAATCATCAACGATTGTACGAATGTACGTCCCTTTAGATACATGGGCCGTCATCTGTAATACGTTACTTTCTTCATCAAATTCGTCAAACGATAAGCTAAACACGTTTATTTTTCTGCATTTTCGAGGTACTTCAATACCTTCGCGTGCGTACTTATATAACGGTCTACCTTGGTACTTAAGTGCCGAGTACATTGACGGATATTGATCAGACTCACCAACAAAAGCAGCTATTTCTTTTGTTAGCTGTTCACGCGTTACGTTTACATCTTTAGTGCTAACAATTTCGCCATCAGAATCTGATGTTGTTGTACGCTCACCCAGTTGTGCACGAACGATATAGGTTTTATCTGTATCGAGTAAAAACTGCGTAAACTTAGTCGCCTCACCAAAGCAAATTGGCAGCATACCTGTAGCAAGTGGATCTAAAGCACCTGTATGCCCTGCTTTTTGCGCAAAATAGACGCTCTTTGCTTGCTGTAATGCTTTATTTGATGAAATGCCTTCAGGTTTGTTTAACAACAAAATACCGTCGACTGCACGGCCTTTACTGCGCTTTGCCATCTGTATCAGTGCCTTCTTCGCTATCTGTATCGTCTACGTGCTCAGTACCTTCTTCGCTATCTGAAATATCAGCAGCATCAACACTTTCTACGTCTTCATCAACATGCTTTGCGTTATCTTCGCGGATAATAGAATCCACTAAGTTAGAAATACGCATACCTTCCATTAATGAGTTATCAACGACAAACTTTAACTCAGGCATTATACGTGCACGAATACGCTTACCAAGTAACGAGCGAATATAGCCCGTTGCTTCATTAAGTACTTTTGCGCTTTGCTTTGCTGCATCTTCATCTTGCGTGTTAAACACCGTGATGAAAATCTTGGCATAAGATAAATCGCGCGATACTTCTACCGCTGACACTGTCACCATACCTAAGCGTGGATCTTTAATTTCGCGTTGTAAAATTACAGCAATCTCTTTTTGGATTTGCTGTGCAACACGATCAGTGCGAGAAAATTCTCTCATTATACTTGTCCTAAAATAATAACTTATTGAAATTAAATAATAAGTTAACTAAATAATGGATATGCAAATGGGGGCTAAGCCCCCATTTAAAATCTTAGCGTAGGGTGTGTAGAACGTTCGGGCGTTAACCTGAGCGTTCAATACTCCCTAGTAACAACTATAGAGTACGTTGTACTTCAACTGTTTCAAATACTTCGATTTGGTCACCAACACGTACGTCATTGTAGTTCTTAACGCCGATACCACATTCCATGCCGTTACGAACATCAGCAACATCGTCTTTAAAGCGACGAAGTGACTCAAGTTCACCTTCATAGATAACAACGTTTTCACGTAATACACGGATTGGAGCGCTACGTTTGATAACACCTTCAGTAACCATACAACCAGCGATTGCGCCAATTTTTGGAGACTTGAATACGTCACGAACTTGAGCAAGACCAATGATTTCTTGTTTAAACTCTGGCGCTAGCATACCTGACATGGCTTGCTTAACTTCTTCGATTAAGGCATAAATTACGCTGTAATAACGAAGGTCTAAGTTTTCAGTATCAATAACTTTACGAGCTGAAGCATCAGCACGAACGTTAAAGCCAACTACAATTGCGTTAGACGCTGCAGCTAGTGTTGCATCAGTTTCGGTAATACCACCAACACCTGAACCAACAATCTTCACTTTTACTTCATCAGTAGAAAGTTTAGTTAGTGAATCAGAGATTGCTTCGATAGAACCTTGAACGTCTGCTTTAAGTACCACGTTAACTTCAGAGACATCGCCTTCAGTCATGTTAGTAAACATGTTTTCAAGCTTAGCTTTTTGCTGACGCGCTAGTTTAACATCGCGGAACTTACCTTGACGGTATAAAGCAACTTCACGCGCTTTACGTTCATCTTTAACTACAGTCGCTTCGTCGCCCGCAGCTGGAATACCAGAAAGACCTAAAATCTCAACTGGAATAGATGGACCAGCTGACTTAATGTCTTTACCGTTTTCATCGCGCATTGCACGAACACGGCCATACTCAAGACCACATAATACAATGTCACCTTGGTTAAGCGTACCAGATTGAACAAGTACTGATGCTACTGGACCACGGCCTTTATCAAGACGAGATTCAATAACAACACCAGCCGCCATACCTACAGTAGGTGCAGAAAGCTCTAAAAGTTCAGATTGGTTTAATACTGCTTCAAGAAGGTCGTCAATACCTAAGCCAGTTTTAGCTGAGATATGCACGTACTGCGTATCGCCGCCCCATTCTTCTGGAATAACGTCAAGTACAGCAAGTTCGTTTTTAACGCGATCTGGATCTGCACCTTCTTTATCCATTTTGTTTACTGCGATGATTAAAGGAACGCCAGCTGCACGAGCATGCTGTACCGCTTCTTTAGTTTGTGGCATAACGCCATCATCTGCTGCAACCACTAGGATTACGATATCAGTCGCTTTAGCACCACGAGCACGCATTGAAGTAAATGCAGCATGCCCTGGAGTATCTAAGAACGTGATCATGTGACCATTTACGTCTACGTGGTATGCACCAATGTGCTGTGTAATACCACCGGCTTCGCCAGAAGCAACCTTCGCAGAACGAATGTAATCAAGCGTAGATGTTTTACCATGGTCAACGTGACCCATTACAGTTACTACTGGAGCACGTAAGTACTGTTTGCTCTAATTCGTTTTCTTTAACAATGATAACCTTGTGACCCATTTCTTCTGCAACTAATTGTGCAGCTTCTTGGTCAATCACTTGGTTAATAGTAACCATGTCACCCATTTTCATCATTGTTTTAACAACTTCAGCGCCTTTAACGGCCATGCGTGATGCAAGCTCAGCTACTGTAATTGTTTCGCTAATACGCACTTCATTTTTAACATCAACAGTTGGTTTTTGGAAACCATGTTGTAATGATGCTGGTGCTTTTAACTTAGACTTGTTACGGCCTCTTGACGCTGCAAATTTATCTTTTGCTGGCGCTTTCTTCTTTTTCTTAGCACGGCGTGTACCTTGCTCATCACGAGCATCGGCAACATCTTCTGCTTCACGTGCATAAGTAGAAGTCGTAAGATGGTGATCCGCTGTTTCTTCGCGTTTCTTACGTTCTTCTTCTTCTTTCTTCCAGCGTGCCGAGTTCTCTTCAGCTAGCTTTCTTGCTTCTTCTGCTTGACGTTTCGCTTCTTCTTCAGCTTTCTTCAATGCGGCCTCTTCTGCTTCTTTTTGCAGACGCTCAGCTTCTATGCGATCTTTCTCAGACTTAGCACTTTGCTCTGGGGTCATCTGCTTTTGTTTCGCTTTACGCTCTGCATCAGCTTTGCGTTTAGCTTCTTCTTTGGCTTTACGGTCAGCTTCTTCTTTCGCTTTGCGCTCTGCCTCTTGTTTCGCCTTTAATTCTGCAGCTTCTTGGTCAGCTTTTTGCTGCTGTTCAAGACGCACTTTTTCTTCTGCAGCTAAGCGTGCTTGCTCTTGTTCTTGTTCCATTGCGCTTTTTTTCACGTATGTACGTGTTTTGCGAACTTCAACTTGAACGTCTTTAGCTTTACCCGTAGAACCCGTTACACTTAAAGTGCTTTTGCTCTTACGTTGCAAAGTCATGCGCGCTGGGCCATCTGAACCTGCGCCGCCATGATGCTTGCTTAAATGATCAAGTAACGTTGCTTTTTCAGCTTCTGTTACGTTATCAGTTGCTTGCTTAGTGATACCTGCTTGTGAAAACTGCTGTAGCAATTTATCAACAGTTGTACCTATATCGCCGGCTAGTTTTTCAACATTTACTTCTGCCATAGTGTGTAATACCTCCGTTAATAAATTACTCGTCTGCAAACCAACAAATGTTTCGTGCAGCCATAATCAGTTCACCTGCTTTTTCAGATGAAAGTTCTGTGATATCAACTAATTCGTCAATACCTTGCTCTGCCAAGTCTTCAAGTGTAACAACACCCTTGCTTGCCATAACAAATGCTAAGTGACGTTCTAAGCCTTCAAGCGCAAGTAAGTCTTCAGCTGGCTCTGCGCCATCTAAGCTTTCTTCCGTTTTAAGTGCTTTAGTTGTCAATGCATCTTTTGCGCGTGAGCGCAGTAAATCTACAGTCTCTTCATCAAGACCATCAATTTCTAAAAATTCAGACGCTGGCACATACGCCACTTCTTCAAGTGTCGAGAAACCTTCGTTGATAAGTAATGATGCAAACTCATCATCAATTTCTAAATTTTCAGTGAATAAGTTAAGTAACTTATCAGATTCAGCTTCATTTTTAGTACGCATGTCTTCAACAGTCATTACGTTTAGTTCCCAGCCAGTTAACTGACTTGCTAAACGAACGTTTTGACCATTACGACCAATTGCTTGCGCTAGGTTATCTGCTTCTACAGCGATATCCATTGAGTGAGTGTCTTCATCCATTACGATTGAAGCAACTTCTGCTGGCGCCATTGCGTTAATAACAAATTGTGCTGGGTTGTCATCGTAAAGTACGATATCAACACGTTCACCACCAAGCTCTGACGATACAGCCTGAACTCGTGCGCCACGCATACCAACACATGCACCAATTGGATCAATGCGTTTGTCGTTAGATTTAACGGCAATTTTAGCGCGTGAACCTGGATCACGTGCAGCGGCACGTAATTCAATCATCTCTTCGCCAATTTCTGGCACCTCAATGCGGAATAATTCCATTAGCATTTCAGGTTTAGAGCGCGTTACAAATAATTGTGCACCGCGTGCTTCTGGCTTAACTTCATATAAAAGACCACGGATACGGTCACCCGGGCGGAAGTTTTCACGTGGTAACATGTCATCACGGTAAATTACCGCTTCTGCGTTGTTACCTAAATCAAGTACGATTGCATCGCGAGTTGCTTTTTTAACAACACCCGTTACTAGCTCGCCTTCTTGATCTTTGTATGCTTCAACAACTAAAGCGCGCTCAGCTTCACGTACTTTCTGTACGATAACTTGCTTGGCCATTTGTGTTGTAATACGGTCAAATTTGATTGAGTCGATTTGCTCTTCAACATAATCACCCATTTGCAAATCAGGTTCTTCAACCTGCGCTGCTTCTAGAGTGATTTCGCTGTAAGGATTCTCTAAAGAACCGTCTTCTAATACAGCGGCAATCTGCCAACGACGGAACGTGTCGTAATCGCCGGTTTTACGGTCAATTGCTACACGCACTTCAATTTCGCCATCGTGTTTTTTCTTTGTCGCTGTCGCTAAAGCGAACTCTAGAGCTTCAAAAATCTTTTCTTTTGGAACCGCTTTCTCATTGGAAACGGCTTCAGCAACCAATAATATCTCTTTTGCCATGGGTAATGCCTCGCTTGCCCTATTCCTTCGCACTCGAATTTAAAACTTCGCGATTAAATTCGCACGTTCGATGTTACTAAGCATGATCAGATGCTCTTCACCATCGCTAGATAGTGTGATCATATCGCTGCTAACTGCTACTAAGTCGCCTTTAAAATTACGACGACCATCCTGTGGAAGTTTGGTACGCACGCGTACTTCCTCTCCTTGCGCCTGCTCGTAGTGATCTTGTTTGAATAATAGACGATCAACACCAGGAGACGATACTTCCAAATCATATTCATTTGTAATTGGGTCTTCGACGTCTAAAATCGCACTAATTTGGCGACTTGCATCCGCACAGTTATCAACTGAGATCCCATCCTCATGAGCAATATATACTCTTAAGGTAGAATGGCGACCCGCTTGCACAAATTCAAGACCATGCAACTCAAAGCCTAACATTTCTACCGCAGGCGTTAACATGGTTACTAAATCTTGTTCAAGTTTTGTCACGAAAATCCTCCATACAAACAAAAAAAGGGCTTATAGCCCTAAAATACTGAGTTTAAATTTTAATTTGATGACAATTGCCACAAATCATAAGGTGCAGATACAACAACGCCCCGAACCAAGCGGGGCGTCACACCAATAAAGCATAAAACTGTGTGGCCTAGGGCCAAGCTTGGTTGCGAGTCAGTAAACTGACCTAATTAAACTACATAGCCTAAAACGCAAAACGCGCATTACTTAGAATGCGCGATATAAATTAGTAAGGTAATACCTACTAGTAGAATTGGTTGCGGGAGCCGGATTTGAACCGACGACCTTCGGGTTATGAGCCCGACGAGCTACCAGACTGCTCCATCCCGCGCCAATAGATATCAAACCTTAAATTTAATATCGCTGTTAGCTGCTTTACAACATGCTAAACAATGGCCGCTATTATAAGGATGTGTGGGCTAATTAGCAACTATAATACGCAATTAGTTTATAAAATTTCCAATTCGTCAAGATGCTAATTTAATGTATGTGTTAGTAACATAAGTAATCAGTCAGTTTTATAAAATGTTCATCGTCAAAATGCTAAATATTGCAGCTTACTATTTTTGAGTGAGAATCAAACCAACTGAACTCTTGCAACTGCATAGCCTCCTACATGCTTGCAATTTACCAGAAAATAAATTGATATAACTAAAACCCATACTTTAACACTAAAAAAACGTGCAGAATTTTAACTGCCCGCTATAATCAATTTTATGCCACTTGATAATAATAGTTATTACTCACTGCAGAGAGATAAAAAATGAATCAACAACAATCAGCATTGTTAAATAACTTAACAATTATTAAGCCAAATTTTCATGCATTCACGGCTCGATTTCACAGTAAATTAGCTGAATCTAGCATTGAGATGAATTACCCAACAGCCTTACAATTTAACGAAAAGAGTTTTACTCTTTTTTGTGTGCTAGAACGAATTGTTAAACATTTAGATAAGCCGGCATCGGTAGCTCCTTTTTTAGCACATCATTTAATGTACCTAAAAAAAAGCAGTGTTTCACAAAATGACATTGCACTATTATCTGATGCGTTTTACGAAACCCTTAAAGAGCACCTTGGTAAACACTTTAATGCTGAGAGCCAACTTGCTTGGAAAAAAGCGCTCAGATATTTTGAAAGCTTTGCAGGCAATGTTTTATTTAATGTATCTAATGTGGTTTCGTTACAACAAAAAATGCTACAAAAGCAAAGTAATAAACTTTAAATATATAAGCCTTAAAAGTGGTTAAATTACTTATTTAACCCCCTCACATCAAGCTCATTTCAACACCATCGTCCAACGCGTCTTTATTGATTTGATAATCGGTTAAGCTCTGCTGCTAACGACACAATATATTGGTTTCCTATCACCTACATTTATTTTACTAACCCGCTATTAAACGCAACTTCCTTATTACTATTAGCTTGCTCGACAAATCAGCTTTATAAGTGACTCTAAACTTAATACAGGCTCTCATTACTTTTAAATTTCCCAACTTTGGGTTTTTAGACAAGGTTGTTGACCAAACAAGAAAAACAGCTAATTCCCAGTATTAAAATCAGCACATTTTTAAAGTAAAGTATTTTGTAGCTCCCATTCACTCACCGTTAAATAGTAAAACGATCGTTTCATGAAATATGTCCGTATAAAAAAATTTGGCTTTACTATGACCAATCACAAAACACTCAGACTAATACTAGGCGATCAGTTAAACCCATCTCATTCATGGTACAAACAAAAAGACGACGACACGCTTTATCTGATCGCTGAACTAAAACAAGAAACCGACTACGTTAAACATCACATTCAAAAACTGTGTGCTTTTTTTAATGCTATGGAAAACTTCGCAACTGCATTAATCACGGCCGGTTTCAATGTTTTGCATTTAACACTTGATGATACCGATGATGACAAAGACTTAATTGAATTACTCAAACGAGTTGCCGATAAATACCAATGCGACTCTATCGAATATCAATACCCTGACGAGTTTAGGCTTAAGTCTCAATTAGCTAAGTTTAAAAGTGATAGCTCATTAAATGTAATTGCTACAGATACTGAACACTTTTTATTACCGTTCACCGATATAAAAACACGCTTTACAAAAAACAAGCATGTAACAATGGAGCACTTTTATCGTGCTATGCGTAAACAATTTAATATATTAATTGATGATGCAAAGCCAACCGGTGGCAAATGGAATTTTGATAGTAATAATCGTAATAAATTTTCCAAAAAAGACTTAGCAGATATCCCGAAACCTAAGTTATTCAATACTGATGTTAGCAGCATTATTTCTCGCTTAAACAAACACAAAGTCGCTTATTTAGGTGAAATAAATCAACATTCACTGGAGTGGCCAACAACGCGTAAACAAGCGATTGAATCTCTTGAATACTTTTGTGAGCACTTACTTAGTCGCTTTGGCCACTTTCAAGATGCGATGACAGATCAAAGTAAAAACAATACCAGCCTGTACCATAGCCGTTTATCGTTTGCCCTAAACGCAAAAATACTCCACCCGCTGTATGTAATCAAACGTGTAATAAGCGAATACGAAAAAAGACCCAATGAAATATCCCTCTCGCAAGTAGAGGGTTTTACTAGGCAAATATTAGGCTGGAGAGAGTATGTACGTGCCATTTATTGGATTAACATGCCCGACTACGCAGTTAAAAATCAATTACAAGCCAAAAATAAACTGCCATCTTATTTTTGGAACAGCTCTACAAAAATGAATTGTCTAAGCCACTCACTCAAGCAAAGCCTTGAAACCGCTTATGCTCATCATATTCAGCGCCTAATGGTTATTGGTAACTTTTGTGTGCTCACAGGAATAAACCCTGATGACGTAGATAACTGGTACCTAGGTGTTTATATAGATGCCATAGAATGGGTAGAAATGCCTAACACCCGAGGCATGAGTCAGTTTGCCGATGATGGAATAATTGCAACAAAGCCTTATGCTGCAAGCGGTAACTACATTAATAAAATGAGCGATTACTGCAAAAGCTGTCAGTACGATGTTAAACAAAAAGTAGGAGATAAAGCCTGCCCGCTAAATAGCTTGTATTGGCATTTCATGAATAGACACAGAGACAGGCTAGAGAAGAACCCACGTATTGGTATGGTATATAAAAACTGGGATAAACAAGATAAAACACTTCAAGAACAAACGCTGCAACAAGCAATCTACTACCTTAATAATTTAGAAGCGCTTTAAACAAAAAAACCGCCTCAAACGAGGCGGCTAAATAATCAGGGGAATATGTACTTTAGAAGATTATTTACCTTCTATTAGATTGCTATTACCAATTTCTATTTTACGTGGTTTAAGTGCTTCAGGAATTTCACGCTGTAACTCTATGCTCAATAAGCCGTTAGCTAAATCGGCACCAAGTACTTTTACATGGTCTCCAAGCTGAAATTTACGTTCAAAGTTACGCTCTGCTATACCTTGATGAATAAACTTACGTTCATTATTTTCATCTTTGTTAGCTTTAATACCTGCAACTTTTAACGTGTTGTTTTCTGACTCAATGGTCAATTCACTATCACTAAAACCAGCAACGGCCATAGTGATTCTGTATTTGTCTTTATCGAGTGCTTCTATATTGTAAGGAGGAAAACTCGGCTGCTTGTCTGTATTAGCCGCCGCATCCATAAGTGATGCTAAATGTTCGAAGCCGATAAATGAACGATAAAGTGGTGATAAGTCTACTGTACGCATAATAATATCCTCATATTTAAGCGATATTTTGCATGTGCTTTTCTATTGAACAAGCTCAAGCAAATTTTAATTAATAATATAAATTTCAATTGTTTAAGTTTAATTTAGGACCCATCAGGCGTCCTACTTAACTATATATGGACGGTAAAATTGTTTTCAAGTAAATTTATTAAAAATAAATAAAAAAGGCACTGAAGAGTGCCTTTTTTGAAACCATGTAGAACGAATACTATTTAATAAATGTGCCCCGGATTGGATAGTCGTTTTCTCTTGAAAACTTAATCCCACCTAGCAGTTGTTCTAAATCAGGACGAACAAACGGACTGTTTGATATATCGACCATTTGAAGCTGATTTTTTTCATTAAGCACATAGATTCCTGGTTCAGCAAATGGATGGTCAGTTTCTGCATCACTGCGAGGCTCGCTAATATATAGCCCTAAATCAGTCATTTGTTCGATTGTTAAACCATAGTAAATTGGGAAGTTAATATCTATCTTTTCAAGATGCTTATTAAGCTGTTCATGACTATCACCACTTACAGCAACGACTTCAACTCCTGCTTCTTTAAAATCCTTATGTACTTTAGCAAGCTCGTTGAGTTGCGCAGTACATTTAGGGCAGTGCTGGCCTCGATAAACAACAATCATTTTCCATGGGGAATCACTTATTCTGTCGACTAAATCTATCTTTTTCTCGTCAACATCACTCACTACTAGTGATGGCATAATATCCGCAGGTTTTAAACTAGTGTTACTCATTGCGATCTCCTTTTACTGTTCCAGATTAAAAATTAATTTGCTCTTACCCATAGAGCTTAGGGTAACTTTTATTAATTCAACCTGAAAAGTGTAATTAAAAATCAATTATGACTTTAAGACCACCCTTTTATTTTTCTATAAATGGTAGATGCACTTACCCCTAAATAAGCAGCAGCAAGAGGAATATTGTCTTCGCAGCTTTTAATTGCATCTTCAATCGCCCTTTTTTCAACTTGCCATAGAGGTTCTATGTCGTGAACAGACATAGGAGATAATTGAACACTCTGCTCGTTTATATTGTGAATTGACTTAGATGAGCTCGAGTGCTTTACAGCACCTAGACCAAATGAATTTGGTAACATGTCCCTTTCAATTACATCGCCATCATTAATAACGACTGTATTTTCAATTACATTTTGCAGTTCGCGTATATTTTCTGGCCAATCATAGTTACAAAAAAGCGCTTTAACTTCATCAGAAAAGCCAATGAAATGCTTAGCGTTACTATCGCTTTTCTGTTTTAAGATATACTCAGCCAACAGTAATATATCATTTCCGCGCTCTCTTAAAGGCGGTAGCTTTACGGGGATAACATTTAAACGATAATATAAATCTTCTCTAAAGCGCCCTTCCGCAACCTCTATTATTGGGTTTCTGTTTGTTGCACATACTAAGCGAACATCGCTGTGTAATACTTCACTACTGCCAACCTTGTTAAATATGCCTGTCTGTAAAAAGCGTAATAACTTAGCTTGTAAGTTAAGCTCCATTTCACACAACTCATCTAAAAATAACGTTCCACCGTTAGCTACCTCAACAGCGCCTTTTCGATCGCTTAGCGCACCACTAAATGCCCCTTTAACATGACCAAAAAATTCTGATTCAAATAACTCTGCAGGTATCGCAGCACAATTTATAGCGATAAATGGTCCTTTATTTCGGGGACTCGCATCATGAAGGGTCTGCGCACAAACTTCTTTACCTGTTCCACTTTCACCTGTAATAAATACACATGCTTTGCTTCTCGCGGCGCTATCTAGCAACCTAAAGACAGTTTTCATTGAGAGAGATTCACCAACAAAATCTTGGTTTTTATCGCTGCTTTCAACCAAGGGTTGCACTTTGATTTGCTCTTTAGGGGTGAACGCACTTTCAACTGAACTAATAAGTCGTTGACTTGTGAAGGGTTTTTCTAAAAAATCAAAGCCACCTAAACGCATAGCTTCCACAGCAATATCAATAGAGCTATTTGAGGTGATCATGACTACATTGGCTGGATTTTTTTGTTTATTTACAAATTGTAAAACTTCTAGCCCACTTATATCAGGCAAGCATACATCTTGTACTATAACCGCAGGCATTTTTTCTTTAATACCAACCAAAGCAGAATAGCCATCAGCGAAATGCTTACATTCGAAACCTGCTTGCTCAAGCTGACTTGCGTACAAAGCACCACTTGCAATGCTATCCTCAACGATGTAAACGAGGCCTTTATTTATCGTATCTGACACGGCTTTCTCCTAGATAGCTATACTATTACTCATTATTTGATACGCATCCCGGGTTTTATCCAAGTTATGCTTAATAACAAGTGCTGCGTGCAAGTTTTCTTCTGTAGTTGGTGGTGGTGAATCGTGTAACTGTGTTGCCAATGCAGCCAGAGGAGCAGCTCCATATAAAGCAGCCGAGTTTTTTAAAACATGCATCACTTCTTTAATTTTTATAATATCTTCACGAGTAATTGCCGTATCTAATTGGTTCGCCATAGTAACTAATTCATCGATAAATAAGTTTATCAGTCGAGCTAAAACGTTTATTCCAACATCCTTTTCAAGTTGGGTTAATACATTTAGTTCGGTAATACTTTTATCGATAAACTGCTCTGATATAGGCATAGATAACCTTTGTGTAAGTTTAAGCTTCGTACACTAATAACATGTAGGGGTTGTAGTTTAAGAGTAATTTGTTTTTTGCATTTTGCAAATCAAAATGAATATAAACAGTTAAAGAGCCCAGGTATCAATACTTTTGGTTAATGTTTGTGGCTTATCGAGCAAATATCCTTGAGCGATATCACAACCAAGTTGCTCTAATATTTGTAATTGCTCATTCTCTTCAATTCCTTCTGCTACGGTTTGTAAACCCAATCGCTGAGCCATTGCAATTATTGCGCTGCATAGCGTAAAGTCTTCATTATTAGTTGAAATCCCACTAACAAAACTGCGATCAATTTTTAATCCGTCAATATTAAATTGACGAAGCAGACCTAAAGACGCGTACCCGGTACCAAAATCATCTATCCACACTTTTACGCCTTCTTTATGGAAGTTTTCAAATGCTTTAGCTATTTTTTCAGGGCTATGGATTAGCGCTGTTTCCGTTAATTCTACTTTGATAGCCTGTGGTGGTATTTGATACTTCTCAAGCAAGTACATTACTTTTGAAAAAACATCACCATCTAAAATTTGTACCGGTGAAATATTCAAAGAAACAGAAATGTCTGTCATACCAAAATGTCGCATATGTTTTAAATCGGATAAACACTGCTCAAAAATCCAGTCACCTAATTCTAAAATCATTCCCGATTGCTCTACATGAGGTATAAATTCATCAGGGCCTACAACTCCAAAACGCGGTGATTGGCATCTTACTAATGACTCAAAGCCGACCAGCTTTCCAGTCCCTAACGATACAAGCGGTTGATAAACCATTTTAAAATAATTATTTTGCATTGCATCAGTCATGATTCTTTCTAACTCATGCCATCTTGCGAGGTTAACTGGACTTTCTGATTCTAGGTATTTAAATGCATTCATGATCTGCTCCGATTTTCACCCTTAGTGACTTGTATAGTTAAGAGCAAGTTACAGACCACTTTTCAAAAATAAAACACAAAGTAAAACACAATTAATTCAATTGGTTACATTTTTTGAGTTTAGTCTTAAAATTTTTTACTGTTATTTGCATTTTGCAATTCAGTTTGCAATGCAACTAAATTGATAGATGAGCGTTTATTTAAGCCTAACAAGTAAGAAGGTGGAAGTTGGTTATAATTGACTAAAAATTGGAGTTAATCATTGAAGGTATGCACAAGAGAAGATTCAATAAAATAGGCTAGGTTACATACAATCTAAATTTAAAAACATATAGCTAATTTTATAAGTAGGAACGAAAATTGAAAATGACAGTAAGAAATATAAAAAAACGCAGGCAACAATAAATTGTTACCTGCGCAAAAGTCTCTAGTTTGAAAGAGTGTCGTTATTTTCGTTTTTGGATGCTGTTACATTTTGTGCGTAATTTATATTTTGCGAATCAAATGTATTACTCATAGACTGTGCATTTTCAACATCAGCTTGTGTAAAAGTAATAGGCTGTATATCCGCTAACGGCTCTAAAGAAGCGCTGCCACGTAAAACTGTTATACCGATAACTAAAGTAGCAACAAGCAAAATGGACAAAACCATAATTTCAGGTGTAAGTACCCAGTTGTTACCTTTAGGTTGTTGTTTAGCTTTTGTGTTTGTTTGCATATTGCACCCCTTAAAATTTAACTAATTCATCTCGGTTTGATATCTAACTTGTTGCGAAAGCCATGCCAACCAAACAATAATTTATAAAAAAATAAAATAACCAATAAAATTAATCCTTTAAAATAAATTAATAAGCCATACCCAGAACTTAAAAGCAGTTCGGAACATCTTATTTTTATTTTGAATTGCAATTTGCGAATCAAATTGAAAAACCTAAAAAGAAACCATTAAATACTAATAAAAAATTACAAACTACGCTCAAAATACTAGTTTAACTTCTCTATTTATCAAGTTTTATACTACAAAACCTACTTTTTATATTAAGGTCTGTTGATCTTTGCGAATTAAAATTTGTTCAAACTAGAGGCGGATTAATCGCGACGTGTGGTTTGTAACCTAGTGGGCTCGATAACTACTCCTGCGTTATTCTACTGGCTTACATCCATGTAATAATAAGTAAAACCGAGCAAAGCTTCCGCATCCTGCTCACGCCCCTTATCTACATCCATGTAAGCAACAAGGAGTAAGTAGCCCCTAGGAAGAACCCTTTGGGTAGCGCCTGTTTGGCATTAATACTACGTTATCGCACATTTATAGGGAGTACTGCATAGGCTCTGCCTTGCCTAAATACCAAACAGACTACTGCAAATTTAACCCTAAAAGTTCAACAGACCCTAGCTTTCGATTGCTCAACCCAGCTTTTCCCACACTTGCGCTAAACGAGTTAGCTTTAAATCTTTAGGTTCAACAACGTGCTCTGGTGCATATGTATCAAGTAATAGATAAAGCGTTTCACTTACTATTGGTTTAGCTAAATAATCATCCATCCCCGCTTCTATAAATCGCTCTTTATCACCATGAATCGCATTAGCTGTGAGTGCTATTATAGGAGTTTCTATACCTAATTCCCTGATTGCTTTAGTTGCTGAAATTCCATCAAGTATTGGCATTTGTATGTCCATAAAAATAATATCAATTTTATCGTTTTTCGCCTTAGTTATTGCCTCTTGCCCATCGCTAGCAATATGTACCCGGCAACCTTTTTGTTCTAAAAACTCCCTTATTACTATTTGATTATTAGTATTATCTTCAGCAACCAGTACATTGACCCCATTCAACTGAGTTAACCCTGGAGGGCTTTCTAATGCATCTTTTTGTTCGCGATTAGTAAATATAATATCTAAATGAAATAACTGCTCTTCCAATAAACTAATTGCTCGCGGTACATGGGAAACTTTAAAAGGGCCATTTAGCCTAAGCTCTCTGTCGTTAATATTTTGCGGTAATAAGCTTTCACCTTGTAAATCTATGAGGAGTAAACACGGTGAATTAAGTGAGTTATATGTGTTTATACGCTCACGTGTTTGGGTTAATATTTGTGGGTTAGTTAATACTATTGCATCTGGAAAGTTATTGTATTCGGGTATTTTTGGACATATTTCATAGTGTTCAAAAGCAATAGAATACCGTGTGAGTGTGTGTTCCAGCGCTATTTTTAGGACTTGGTTACTACCTATAATCCATACTTTTGGTTTTTTACTTCGTGCTGCAAACCCTTCTCTTAATATTGAATCGGTTGTGTCTATTTGTAATGGATAATTGACGATAAACTCACTCCCTTTATTGAGCTCAGAACTAACTGAAATATCTCCTCCTACCACATCACAGATTTGCTTACATATCGCAAGCCCCAAGCCACTGCCGCCATGTTTTCGAGTAATTGAATTATCGGATTGAATAAAAGGCATAAACATACTTTCAATTTTATTTTTTGCAATCCCCATTCCGGTGTCTTTCACAGATAAATGAAGATTTAAATTATTACCTTTGATGTGAGTGCACCTAACAGTGATCGTTATTACGCCATGCTGAGTAAACTTAATCGCATTAGCTAATAAATTTATAACTATTTGCCTTACACGTGCATGATCACCAATTACTTGAGCGGGGACATCAGGATAAAAATCAAAAATAACCTCAAGCCTTTTTTGCAAAGCGCTTTGGGTAATGATATCGATCGCTTCTTCGATACACGTATCAATACTAAATGGCTGATTATCGAGTGTTATGGCTTGTGCTTCAAAACGCGAATACGTTAATACATCGTCCAATACACTCAGTAGTGCATCAGAGCTTGTTTTAATCATTTGTGTATAACGCATTTGCTCAGAAGTTAAACCGGTATGATGCAAAATATCTGCAGAGCCAATCACAGCATTTAATGGCGTGCGAATTTCATGACTAATATTTGCCATAAATCGGCTTTTTGACTCAGCTAATGTTTCTGCCTGATGTTTAGCTTCAAGTAGTATTTGCTCACTTTCTATACGCTCCTGTATATCAACAAGTGTTGCAGCAATAGATGATAAATCACTTTCATAGCCACCCATAATTGGAGTGAGAGTAATTTCAACCCAATTATTTATACCTTGTGCGTTAATTAAACGTATATCAAAGCGACGTATATCACGCTTACCTTGGTTATAATCAAGCAAAGTACTACTAATTTTTTCTACATCTTCTTTTGCTATAAACTTAATTATAGGCAAGCCAAGGCTCTCATTTACATTGCTTTGTAGGACCCGTTGCCATGCTTGATTTATAAATAGTAAATTGCCAAATGTATCAAGGCGTAAAACAATATCAGGAATATTATCTACGACAGAGTGGTAGTTATATTCTATCTCTGCCATTGCTTGTTCAGCTTTAACTCGTTGCGTAATATTTGTTTCTATAGCGATAAAATGCTTTACTTGGCCTTCATCATCTCGCACCGGGTTTGCATCAATAGCAACCCAATAAACGTTACCATTTTTATCGTAATTTATAGTTTCAACTTGAAAAGGAAGCCCATTTCTTACAGCGTGAGACATAACCTTACGGCTTTTTTCACATGTCTTTGGCCCTTGTAGCAATTGGCCTGGGCTAGTGCCTACAACCTCATCACAGGTGAAACCTGTAAGTACTTCAAAACTTTTGTTAACCCACTCAATTACACCAAATTTATCTGTAATAATTACTAAGTTATTTGTATGGCTCGCTACGAGCGATAAACGTTTTACATATTTTTGTTGTTGGGTTAGCAAAAATTGAGAATCTTTATGGCGTTGTATGTCATAGAACGAGCCTATAAAACCGCTTTTCTCATCATAAACTAATCTCAGCTCAAACCAGTTCATGAGTCCAAGACTATTTTTTATTTGTATTTCTACACTGGGAGCCTGCTTGCCTTCAAGCAGACAACAACTGTATGCGACAAAGTGCATAATATCATCACAATTCATTAGTTTAGTAATGTTAGAGCCAATTAATGAATCGTTTGAATAACCTAGTTTCTTCTCCCAAGCTTCATTAATATAAGTGAAATTTAAATGCTTATCGCACTCAAAAATACACTCATCTAAAATAGCTAATAACTTTGCCTGACGTCGATTACTATTGGACAGTTTTTCAACCAGCGCATACTGGATTTGCACTTGTAGTTCATCATTTTTATCCATGCCCTCTCCAATGCTTTATAAAAGTATCACTCTCACAAACACTTGCATAAAGGGGGAAAACCTCTTCACAGTAAAATGTTTGTTCAAAAGGAGTGCGGCTCGATGTGCAGTCGCTTAAAATGGCAACATTAAAACCCAGCTCAACAGCGGTGCGTGCAGTTGAATCAATACAGATAGAAGTCACAGTACCCGCTAAGATTATATTGGTGACGCCATGTTTTTTTAATTTGCTGGCCAAAGCAGTATGTGTAAAAGCATTTAAACCTCTTTTTCCAGGTACAACTTCTATAATATTATTAAAGGGGTCTAGCTGCTCTATTGTTTGAGCACCATAGGAGCCAGCTTTAAATGCACCTACATCGGCAATTACTTTTAATATACCAATCGGGTTTTTTAGCTCACTGTAATTTTGCGTAAAATGAATAGGTGTATTAACAACTAAAGCAAAATGCTTTGCACAAGAAGTTAATAAAGAGACTGTATTTTCTACAACACCAGTAATTCTTGATGATTCCTCAACCACGTCATATAAAATACCTTTTGGGGAAAAATAGTCATTTTGAAATCCAATTAAAACAAGTGCTGTTGTAGATAAATCATCCATAGCCCTCTCCTTATTAATCAATTTAAGATGCTATCTGCCAAGGTTTAATAAACTTCTCAAGTACTGCTTTTGTCACTGGTTTTTGTAAATAGTGAGTTATTCCTTTTTCAAATAACCCTGCTATTTCATCATCCCCTGTTAGCCCTGTTAAAATAACTTTAGGTGTGTCGTTGTTAGGAGTATTTTCCCTAACTAATTGCTGCGCAACATCACTACCAAACATTCCTGGCATGCGCTCATCTAAAAGCAGTAAGTCAAATGATTCATTCTGGGCGAGGGTCAAAGCGCTAGCACCATTTTCTGCACATGTTACTAAACAGCCCAGCATTTCAAGCATTACCTTTGTAGCAATTTGGCTCGGTAAGCTGTCATCCGCAACCAATACCGACAAACGTGTTTGCGTGTGAAATGTTGTTAAAATAGTAATTAAATCAGTATCAAAAAATGGCCAACCCAATATTTTTTTAGATAATTTATGAGCTTGACTTAACTCATTAATGTCGTTAATTGTGCACAACTTTATGTGTGTATTTAAACTGTCACTATTCAACCTATCTATTAACGCGTTACCACTAAGGTGGCGTAAATCTTCTAGCTGTACCGACTCTCTAAAGTTACTATTAAATAATTTAAAATTTAAACCAAAACGGTTATGAGTATTAGCCGACATTTTTAAGCAGCTTTTAAGTAGCGCCTCACAATCAGTTAAAACGTCTACATTCTGGGTAATATCAAGCGCTAAACTAACTGATTCTTTTGTAGCTAAAAGTCCGTGGAAATCGAATATATTTACTTGTTCAGAATCATCAATTTGGTAATGAAAACTAATCCCTTGGATATTTGCTTCAAGCGTAAGTAAAAAGCTCTCTTTTGTAGAAGCCAGCGCCGGTATAAGAAACTCTTCGCATTGCGCAATCATATGCTCAATCGGAATTTGCAAACAGACGTAGTTACATTGCAGCTTATTGATTAAGGTAATAGAGAAATTTCGATTTTGGGTTTCACAATATTTACCTATTATCCCTTGGATAATTTCTAAAACGTGACTATTAATATTCATAAAGTACTCTCGTTAACCCAATGTATAGCTCTATATCATCAAGTTGTGTGCCACAAATTAATTCTTGTAAACACACTTGCATTCATAGACTTAAGTATTAGACAGGCGCGCTTTAGTTTCTCATTCGCATTTTGCAAATCATATTGCTATGCATAATATGATTTATGATTTTATTAGAATGGTGCAATCGATTTTTTTCGCTTTAAATAATTTTTCAATCATTTAAACTGATATTAATCAAATTGAGGAGAAAACTATGCTAACTGTAATTTTTGGCCGTGAAGGCTGTCCATTTTGTGTTCGTGCGAAAGATGTGGCTGAGCAACTATCAAATGAACGTGATGACTTTAAATTTCGTTACATCGATATAATTAAGGAAGGTATAAGTAAAGCCGATCTTGAAAAGTCAGCGGGTAAGCCTTGCCCAACAGTTCCACAAATTTTTGTAGATCAAACACACGTTGGTGGGTTTACCGAATTTGAAGCTTACGCAAAAGAAAACCTAGGCTTGTATAAGTAAGCTTTGTATTAAATTTGTTAACCAGTTTAATAAAGCTCAAATTAGACTGGTTAAATTTCGACCAACATCAAACACATACAAATTAGTTTCAATTTATACAAGCATTTGCCTCGCGAATCCTATATAATGCGCGCCTCTTTAAATTCGTTGAGGCGTATTAATGTCAGAACCAGTCACGTTTGAATCTCTAAATCTTTCTCCTGCAATTTTGAAGGCAGTTGAAGAGTTGGGTTACAAGACACCATCTGAAATCCAAGCTCAATGTATACCGTTATTGCTAGAAAGAAAGGACGTACTGGGACTAGCTCAAACGGGTACAGGTAAAACCGCAGCATTTGCACTGCCATTACTAAATAATATTGACCCGTCTGTGAAACAGCCACAGATCCTTGTACTCACACCAACACGTGAGCTTGCGATCCAAGTTGCTGAGGCATTCGAACAATATGCTAAACATGTTCGTGGTATTGAAGTATTGGCACTATATGGTGGCCAAAGCTACAGTATCCAATTGAGCGCACTTCGTCGTGGCGCTCAGGTTATTGTTGCAACTCCAGGTCGTTTAATCGATCACATTAACCGTGGCACTATCAAGTTTGATGCTTTACAAGCACTTGTACTTGATGAAGCCGATGAAATGTTACGTATGGGCTTTATCGATGATGTAGAAAGCATCATGGAAAAAACACCGCGCGAAAAGCAAACATGTCTTTTCTCTGCGACTATGCCTAAGCAAATTCAAAACATCAGTAGCAAATATATGAACAATCCTGAACAGGTTCATATTTCTGCGCGTAACTCTACAGTATCATCTGTTGAGCAAGTGTTTTGGAATGCAAGCGTACATAAAAATAAAGCGATTGTTCGCTTCTTAGAAGCTGAACAGTATGAAGGTGCTATTGTTTTCGTACGTACGCGTAACGATACAGTACAACTTGCTGAGTTATTAGAGCGCGAAGGTTTCTCTGCTGCTCCACTTAACGGTGACATGAACCAGCAAGCACGTGAACGCACTGTAGATCGCTTAAAAAGTGGCATGCTAAACATTGTTATTGCAACAGATGTAGCGGCACGTGGTCTTGATGTTGACCGTTTAAGCTTAGTTATCAACTACGATATCCCACAAGATTCTGAAGCCTACGTTCACCGTATCGGCCGTACAGGTCGTGCTGGTCGTACTGGTAAAGCAATCTTATTCGTAAAACATAACGAACGTTATTTACTTAAAAATATCATTCGTCATACGAAGTCTGAAATTGCTCAAGTTGAATTACCTACAGCAAAAATTGTTGAAGAAAAACGTATCGAAGCGTTACAAGCAAAATTAACTATTGCGCTTGAAAACAAAGACATCACGTTCTTCAATGAAGTAGCTACTAACATGGCTGAAAAACTTGATCTTCCTCTTGAAAGCTTAGCGGGTGCGTTACTGTGTTTAGCACAGCAACAATCGCCAATTAAAGTTGAAGAAGTTAAGATTCAACCTCGTGAACGTAACGAGCGTAACGACCGCAATTCACGCAACGATCGTGGTGACCGTGGACGTCGTAACGAGCGTGGCGGCGAACGTGGTGGAGAGCGCGCTGAGCGTAAACCTCGCGAACGTAACAGCCGTGATGCAGGTCCTATGGATACGTACCGTATCGAAGTAGGTCGTGAACATGGTGTTCAGGTTAAAAATATTGTTGGCGCTATCGCTAACGAAGCTGACATCTCAAGCAAGTTTATTGGTGATATTCGTCTACACGACAATCACAGCACGGTTCAATTACCGCAAAACATGCCTAAAGATGTACTTGATCACTTCCAAAAAGTGTTTATTTGTAAACGCCCTATGGGCTTAACAATTACAACTGATCAAGGTCCTGCTGAACCACGTGGCGAACGCTCTGAGCGTCCAGCTGGTGATAAGAAACGCAGCTTTAATAAAGATGACGGCGCACGCGGTGATAAGCGCAGCGGTCCTCGTAAAGAACGTCGCCCTGTAAGCTTCACAGCTAAATAAGCAACGACTCTTTAATAAAAAAACCTTGCCACGAAAGTGACAAGGTTTTTTTGTGTCTGGAGCTTGAAGGTAATAGGTTCAAGATGAAAGACTTGAGCAACTCGCGTTAAATTTTTAACTACATATTAAACTTGAGAAATTAACCGTAAAATATAATTTAGCTTTTATTAAAAATAACTCTTTAAAAAGAAATTCAAATTTTATGCGTTTGTAATTATTAGCTTCTATCTAGGCTGACTTCTCAATACTTCTGTTATAAAACACTCATGTCGGAAATCGTCAGCGGTATATTTATCTCTATTAACATTAGAAATCGAACTATATTTAATCCATAGATTTAAAATATCGACTAAGGTACTTTGTCTTTTTTGAGAGAAATAAAAGCTACACTCAGATTCTCCATCGTCAAGAAAACTAGTTTGTAATGCGTAAATATCTATAATTAATTTTATAATTAAAGTAATAGGCTCTTTTCCAATTGAAAAGTGGCGAATGCCTATAACATGACAAACTTGTAAAAGAGTCGCTTCCATAACTCCTAAAAGATATACTATTTTTAAGGTATATATATTTATAGAATTCTCTTGTTCTATTTTTTGCTCTTCCGAAAAGTCGGGAAACAATAAGTTTATAAATTTCAGTTTATTTCGTTTAGTGTTTGCTATTTTCCCGAACTCAAAAACCTTAGCCTCGAATAGTTTCATAAATTCATATATATACTCTATTTTTTTAATATCTATCTCGAAGTATGGATCTTCTTTTTTTGTTGGTTTTGGATAAAAGCGTGTAAAAATTAATGTGGCATCTTCAGGTCTAATGCATTTAAAGTTACCATTGAATATAACTGCAGAGAATTTTTCTCTAAATAGAGTTAACTCTTTATGATAGAGATCTATTTTATGCTCAAACTCTTGCCTTTCTATTGTTCTTTTCTGGTAATTCAAATTAGATTGGAACTGTAATGCACGAAAGTTAGCAGTTGCCAAAGTAGCAAGAGGTAATGCTGAACCTAAAATCCATAAAGGCACATTCATATATTCTAAGAAAACAGATAGGGTTTCTTTATTTGGCCATTCAATTGATAGACCATCATTTATAAAAATAAAACTCATCAGTAAAGAAGATAAGCTAACCGGTATAATTATAGCTATCCAAAAATATGAATATGTGAACACACTACTAATTTTTTATTGTTATTCATATACTTTAAGTCCCTCAATGCACACTCAAGCTAAGAGAGTTATTATTTAATCCAATTAAATAAATATGCTTAATTTAAAGTTCTAAAAAGCCCTACCAGTTCATGATGGGGCTTTTACTTTTGTTATAGTGATTATTCTTTGTTATGGCGCTACTGCCGGATACACATAGCTGGCATCAAGTCCTAGT
>LAZR01000696.1_pt1 | contig 24019 bp, 19 predicted proteins | sample 329461 | NCBI WGS metagenome assembly LAZR01 (sample SAMN03002196, study PRJNA259156) | marine sediment metagenome | biome: sea floor; feature: Hydrothermal impacted sediments; material: marine sediment; isolation source: Loki non-amplified sample from Loki's castle hydrothermal vent sediment ...
CTTCTCGGTCAATCCTTAAAATCTGCTGTTTTTTTGCAGTCTCTTCGCCAGCCAGAATTCTGGTTTTAATCGGGGTATTATATTTTTTTTCTTGGATTAAATATTCTGTGGAGACTCCTTTCTTTTTAAGAATTTGGAGGATTCTTTGCCCTGAGTCATTCGAGCCCACGACACCTATAGGATAAGGATCTGCACCTAAAGCTTTGAGGTTGAGGACAGAATTTCCAGCTCCGCCAAGGGAGAATTCCTTTTTTTTATAGTCGAGGATAAGAACAGGAGCTTCCCTTGAAATGCGTCGCGTATTCCCAAAAATGTATTCGTCCAGTATGAAATCTCCCCAGACTGCTATTTTTTTCCGGGCGAAATCGCCAACAAGACGAAGTAAATTTTCTTTTTCTTTATTCACTGAACCACAGGCAAGATTTTTATCAGAAATGAGATAAAAGGTCAAATAGATTAAGGCTGCAAGCAAGCGGAGGCTGGCAATTCGTTGCCAGCTTTTCTCTTTTTTTTTAATCATTTTAATTTTTATTTAGCATTTTGAGCATTTTACTTGACAGTAAACATTTTATTTGTTTTATAAGTTGTGGAGACAATTCTTAGTGAAAATCTAAGATAGTGTCATCGCAGATTTTGTTTTGAGAGAAGCGATAAAACTAGTCAAATCCTCGCTCTGTGAGATGAAATTTAATAAAGAGAGCTAGGAACGACCCGTAGTATACAAAGTTTACAAACACAATTTGAGACTCTACAAGGATAAGGAGGACATTAGGGTGAAACTGTGGGGTATTCTTAGATCCTTGACGGTTTTAATCATTGCCCTGGTTTTATTTAATGCCGTAGGCAGAGCTGATTCGTCCATTGACATCGATCGCCTGACCGCCAAACTTGAACCTGAGATCCAGCGAATGATGCTGGAAGGAAGGATTCCTTCAGCTACTATTGCTCTTGTCCACGAAGATCGCATCATTTGGACCGGCGCTTTCGGTTACTCCAATCTGTGGGCGCGCACTCCTGCAGTTCCCAACACTGTCTATCTCATTGGCTCCACATTTAAGACTATGTCCATGTATGCCTTGCTCCAGCAGATGGAGGAGGGGAAGTTCAGGCTCGATGACCGGGTTATCTACTATCTTGATGGCCTTAAAATAAAGGGAGAGAATCCTAGAAAACCCGTTACGTTCCGGCATCTTCTAACTCATGTCTCTGGACTTCCAGGAGATTTTGGTCCTCATGCAGTCTGGGGTGAGACGGTGCCTCCTTCGATAAAAGAATATTTGAGCAAATCTCTCAAGATCACGCATCCACCTTTGACCAAAGTCGTTTATTCCAACATGGCCTACACCCTGATTGCTTACCTAATAGAAAGATATTCAAAAGTGCCCTACCGGAAGTATATCCAGGAAAACATCTTTGATCCCTTAGAAATGAAGGATACTGCCTTTGCGCCAAGGCCTGATATGGAAGAGAGACTGGCTATTCCCTATGTTATAGACGAGAAGACAGGAAGCCTTGTGCCGACTATTCGTCTGAAGGCAAATGTTTGGCCGGCTGGAATAGTATATGGAACTGTAACAAATCAGGCCCACTGGTTGATCGCCAATCTCAATAGAGGAGTTTTCAAGAAGCATCGTCTTATACGCGAGGATACATTTAAACAGATTATGAGACGACAGTACAACCAGTTCAATGGACCGATCAGTGCTGGCTGGCTGAACGCGTCAACTGGATACGGGCTGACTTGGTGGATCTCGCAACGAAAAGGTGATACCTACTTTGCTCATAGCGGAAGCGTGCCTGGATATACGGCCTTTATGGTAGGTAACCTGGATCAAAAAACAGGTTTTGCAATCCTGACCAATGGTCACAAATCCCACAAGTATCTCTATAATTTGGCCATCAAAGCTATTGACCTCATGAAAGCCTACAAAAAGTAGCCTTTGACTTCAAATTTCCCCTATGTTAATTTATTTGAAAGATGCTGAGTTTCTCATACAACTTTCTAAGAACTCTGGGAAGAACAGTTCCTGTTTGCCCGAAACAAAGACCTGTTGGGTTGGAAAATATTCCAAAAACTGGCGCGATAATCTATGTCTACAATCACACAACCCGGCGAGGAGAACCAATTCATTTGGGAGTGGCTGCTCCAAATACACCCAAAATAAGATTTCTGGCTGAGGTCACGATAGCAGCTAAAAGATACCTGCCAATCCTGAGAAAAGATATTGAAGACTCAATTTTTCCTGATGGGTTTCGAGAAAAGATAAGGGGAAGACGCTGGGCAAATTCATTCTATAATAAGCTGATCGATTTCATGGCAAGATACATTGTTGCCCAGGTAAACAGGCTTGACTCTATAGTTGTAGATTTACAAGAACCTAACACAGATGAAGAAAGGCTTGAGAAACAAAGAACAAATAAGCAAGCTTTAAAAAAGTGCATCGAGAGCCTGGAAAATAATATTCCTATAGCAATTGCGCCAAGCGGAGGCAAAACACACGAAGGCATTGAAAACCCTGTTTACCAGACAATCGTTCCTTCCCTGGCAAGTTTGTTTTTCAAGAGAGGAAAGGTAGTAAAAATAGTGCCCAGTGTTGTTAAAGAGAACCCTGCGATTGATAAGAAGATATTTTGGTGTTATCTTGCAGACAGGATCTTTTTCTACAAAGCAATAAGATGGATTCTGAATCTGCTCAAGATAAAAAGCTACAAGAAATATCGTCTGACAGTTGAGTTTTTACCGCCGTTAACCTTTGAGAATGCCAAGCCTTCAAAGCCTGAAAAGATAGAGTTTGTAAAAAACCTTCAACAACTCATCTACTCCACAATAAGAGAAAAATAAACAGCAGAGGATGTTTCTTAGGATTCTTGAAGAAAAGATCCAGAATAAGAGTTGAACAAGGGAAAAATACGAAGCCCCCCTTATTGGCACTGAACGTGCCGGAGTGGCGGAATTGGTAGACGCACTGGATTCAAAATCCAGCGGAACGTATAGTTCCTTGAGGGTTCGAGTCCCTCCTCCGGCATTAAATCTCCTCTGATAATCTATTAATATCAGCAATTTACAGAATTACATTCATAACTTATTTTTTTAATTGTACATATTAATAAATAGGCACAGATCATGGCTTAGAATCGAAATGAGAATCTAGGTCGAAAGAAAAAAACGGAAGAATATTAGAGAGAAATATGTTCCCAATAGAAAAGTGGAAAGATAGCGTTCTACTCGGTTTTCTGAATCTTGAATTCGGTCCTGCCAGTAGCTTTAAGCGGTCCATAGGGAGAAAAAGCCTTTACCTCACAGGAATATATTTCACCCAATATCATGCGTCTTTTAACTTCATCTGGTAGGATTATGAAATTTTCTTTTGTTGTGGCTGACCACAACTTATCCCCGTTGTTGTAAATATAGATTTTGTATTCTACATCTTCACCTAATATAGACCACTCAATTTTCGAGGGAATAACTTTTATTTTTATTTGTGTCCCTCTTTCAGTGCTATCATCCGTTATGGAAAATAGAGGCAGAGTTGGCCCACGGTTAGGAATAACATAGAGGAAAAGACAACCGATGATGAGGAACAGGCAAGCCGATACTGCAGCTGCTACCCACTGTTTAGGAGTAAGGAAAGAAACGATTTTTTCAACCCAGGTCATCCCTTTCGCCTCTTCCACTACGTATCCATCTTGAAAAATCATATCTCCTTTATACTTGATGATGGAAATAAGCTCGTCTCTTTCCACCATTTTTTCAAAGCAATAGGGGCAGCTAAAGTAATGCTCCTCAAATATTTTCTTTTTGTCCTCATCTAATCTGTTCAATAAATAATTATCAATAAGATCTTCAAATTTGCATTTTCTCATCGTTTTTAATCCCTCCAGAAAAGTTTTGTCGTTACGGAAATATAAAAGTTGAAAATGAAAATTCATGATGAATGAAATTCTCGATCGACGGGAAAAATATGCTTGATATAGAGAAGCTGGCTGTTGAAGATTTTTTTAGGTTTGGAGAAGGAGGAGATAGGAGCCTTATCCAGCCAGCTAAACAAGGCGCTACTAGAATCGCAGAAAGGACTGGGAGTTACAATCACCTCTCGCGATGATTTGCGGGGTGATTTTTTTGTACCTGGAAAGGTGAGAAGAGGGCCGAAATTTGACTCTGTTTTTTTTTATGCTATACTTAATTTCATAAATAGTGATAACTAATAGAGCAACACAGGGGATAATAATGAAAAAAGCAATATTTATGTCTGTTTTAATATTTTTATTATTTCTATCTCCATTACTGCCTCAAGAAGATAAAATGATGGTCATCGCTATAAGGGCCGGTATTTATCTCGATCCGGACGTAGAAAGCCCTATAATTGAAACGGCGGAGAGGGGAGCTATCCTTAACCTCCTCTCAACAAAAAAAATACGAGAGGACTGGCATTATGTTTCTTTCTATTCTGAGAAAAGATTTGTCAACTTTACTGGATTTGTCCATACGTCGGCAGTTGAAATGATGTATGAAGTTCCTGAGATTAAAGAAAAAGAAAAAAAGAAACCAGCTGAGCAAATAAAAAGGTTAGAGGTGATAGAAGAAGTTTTATTTGAATCCCCTAAAAAGATCCAGGTGATGCTAGAGAAAACAAATATTAGAGCAGAGCCCGATTTTATAAGCGAGATAATTCATCAAGTTCAATTAGGAATCTCCCTTCAAGCGGTGGGAAAAACAGGAGAATGGTATCTTGTTAATTTGCCTCCAGATGAAGAGGGTCTTATCATTTCAGGTTATATTCATCAGAGCTTTCTCCAAGAGATCCAGGAAAAATAGATAGTTAGGCAACAAACGTAAAAGAAGAAAAAGCTATAGTTTCCCCTCCCCATAAAATCCTTCGACGGGAATGAGATAATAAGAAAAAATCATTCCTTGCTGATTCAATAATTCCACGCACCGAAAAAAATATCTATTGCATTCTCAAGGAATGTATGATTTTATTCATAATTCGAAGCTTAAAATGGGAATGAAGCTATGAATTATGGATGGCTTGCTTTAATCCCTCCTCTTCTGGCTATTTTATTAGCTTTCCTTACTCGAGAGCCTGTTTTTAGTCTAGCTATGGCCTGTTTAGCAGGAGTTCTTCTGATGGGACAGGGAGCTGGTGGATTTCCCGAGCTTTTGGTCAAAACATTGGGGGATAGAGATTTCATGTGGGTCTGTTTGATAGAGATCTGCATCGGAATACTGGTGGCTTTCTACCAGAGATGCGGGGCAGTGAACATGTTTTCCCAGAAGGTAAAATCCATAACAAAAACTCGAAAGCAAACGCAATTTCTGGGGTGGATGCTGGGGATGTTCATTTTCTTCAGCGATTATTTTAGCCCTCTTTTTGTCGGGCCTGTTATGCGAAAATTGACAGACCGCCATAAAATATCGAGAGAAAAACTGGCTTATATCTGCGATTCCACTTCAGCTCCTGTGAGTGTATTGGTTCCCATCACAGGATGGGCTGTTTACATAAGCGGGCTTCTGGCGGGCACAGCCTATGTGGCCAGTAAAGAGGAGGCCATGTCTCTTTTTATTAAATCTATTCCCTTTAATTTTTACGCTATCTTATCTGTTATTATGGTCGGATTGATTACTCTGAAGCTTTTCCCTGAATTTGGACCCATGCGAAAAGCAGAGCGCAGGGCTATGGAAACCGGTCAAGTTCTCCGTCCGGGTGCTGTGTCGATGATGAGCTCTGAGCTAATAAACCTTCCGGTTTCTGAAAAAGGCCGACCTAATATCTGGCTGAATTTTTTTACTCCAGTGTTAATTGTGATAGTTTTCAACATGGGATCTTTCATCCTTACAGGTCAAGCTCGGGTTCTAAATAGTTTCATGTTAGCTGCAGCAGCACTGGGAGCCATTATGCTTTTCCAGAGAGTGGACAACCTGGGCGGCCTGATGAAATCGATGCTGGCAGGAATCAAAGGAGTCATACCTGCTGTTTTGATCCTGGCTTTTGCTTTTGCCATAAATAGCGTAAGCCGAGAAATGGGAACTGCCCAGTATGTCATAAGTTTAACTGAGGGATGGTTTAATCCTGGGCTTTTGCCATTTTTGGTTTTCATGCTCAGTGCTTTTATAAGCTTCGCAACCGGAACTTCTTGGGGAACATATGCCATCATTATTCCGATTGCTGTGCCCTTAGCTTTTGAATTCAGCCAGGGGCAGGTAACACCTCTTGTTTTAGGGACTATTGCTGCCACAGCTGGAGGAGGAGTGTTTGGGGATCACTGCTCTCCTCTCTCAGATACTACAGTCCTTTCTTCTTTGGGCAGCGCATGTGACCATATGGACCACGTGAGAACCCAGATCCCTTATGCTTTGGTAGTGGCCTTTGTTGCTTGCATCATTTATCTGATTATAGGAATGTTATAGAAGAGAAATGAGTCGGTTTCTTGTAATGGGCGCGGGAAAGATGGGAATTGTTTTGGCTAAGGACCTTATTGAGTCTGATAATCGAAACAAGGTTACTCTTGTCGATATCAGCTCAAAACGGTTACAAAAGGCCAAGGAATTTATTAAAAGCGAAAGGCTGATTCCTCTGCAAAGAGATTTGGAGAAGGAGAGACAGAGGCAAGAGATTTTTGAAGGACAGGATGTTGCTTTAGCTGCTCTTCTCCATAAACATAGTCTTTTAGCACTAGAGACGGCGGTCCTTAAAGGAGTCCATTTTGCAGATTTAGTAGGGGAGAAGGCCTTAAATCGTTTTAAATATGATAGCGAGGCCAAGAAAAAAAAGGTAACTATCATTTCTGGTTTAGGAGTTTCTCCAGGCATCACCAATATTTGTGTGGGAAGGGCAGTTCATCTGCTTGATGAGGTAGAAAAAGCCATGATTTATGTGGGAGGCAATCCTGTTCATCCCAAGCCACCCCTTAATTATAGGATTGTGTACGCGGTTGAGAGCCTTCTCGATTTTTATGAGAGGAATGCTTTAGTTTTTATGAAGGGAAAAATAAAAGAAGTCCCACCATTATCAGGAGTTGAGCCCATCCAGTTTCCTCATCCTTTTTCAGAGATGGAGTGCTTTTACACAGACGGCTTAAATTCTCTTGTTCATACAATGAAAGGGAAAATAAAAGGCGAACTTGCCGAAAAAACGATTCGTTATAAAGGCCATGCTCAAGGTATTAAAATCCTTAAAGAATGCGGCTTTTTTTCGCGTCAACCCATCGAACTTCATAACGCGAAGGTCATTCCTCGAGAACTCCTCGAGGTCCTTTTAGCTTCAAAGATGAAATTAGGAAAAGAAAGAGATGCGACTTTGCTGAGGGTAGTCGTCGAAGGGAAGAAATCAAACAAGCCCACAACTCATATCTTTGAAATGATAGACCATTATGATTCAGAGAAGGATTATACTTCCATGGGAAAAACAACAAGTTTCCCTGCTTCTATTGCCGCTCAGATGATTGCTTCGGGGAAAATTGCCCAGAGAGGAAGTCTCTTTCCGGAAGAGATCTTTCAGTCCGAATTGTACCAACCTTTCATGCATGCTTTGAAGGAACGAGGGGTGGTTGTCACGCATAAAGTCATTTCTGATTAACCTGATTTATTCATAAATTATGCCGACACCAATATTTATTTATGGATTTGATTTCTGTTGTAATTGATGGATTTGGTATCTCTTCTGTAGGGGCTTGATTCATCAAGCCCACCTTTTATTAATAATTCCAATTTCTATACAAAAAAATTGCTTTTTTTTTGAGGTCTGCTATAATCAAATCAAACCTTGTTTTGCTGGCTGGGCAGGGTTAATATAACCCTCCTACATTATCCCCTTTTCGCTTATTTTCCCCATACCCAAGACAGCCAGCACTTTATCTCACACTAATTTTTCTTTACCAGGTGTTTTTCTTTTAATACACTACTAAATCTGAATAAGATACTCTTCTGGAGAAAATAGAAAAGCCAGAGAAAATGAAAACATTCTGGAACAGACATTTTATTATTGCTTTGCTTGGCTTTTTCTTTTTATTCATGAGCATAACCCTTTTTTTTCTGTTTCCTCTTTTCCTCAACCAATTTAATCCTTCCAAGAGCCAGATTGGATTGATTATGGGCATTCACAGTCTTACGGCCATTTTTTTCCGGCCCATTTTCGGGCGCTTAGTCGATGTGAAGGGCAGAAAGAATATTTCTCTCTTTGGAATAGCATTTTTGATTTTGATCCTGCCCTTTTTTCACCTTATCAAGGATGCAGGAACCTTGCCAATCATTTTAAGAGCCCTGACAGGCATAGGCTGGGGCATTAGTATGACAGCCACTTTGACTATGTGCTCAGATTTAGCCCCTGTGGAAAGGTTAGCTCGTTCTATGGGTATAATCGGAGTTGCTGGTCTTATTTCTGTTGCTCTAGGCCCCATGGTTGCTGAGGAAGTCATCAATCGATTTGGCTACAGTGCTCTTTTTAATACAAGTTTAGGCTTTCTTTTCGCTTCTTTTTTATGCGTTTTGCTAACCAGGGAAGTCCCCAGACCTGACAATTCCCAGCCTTTCCTTAAGTCAAAACCCTTCTTGAATATTTCAATCACCACCATTCTCCTTATATCAATATTGACCATTGCCCAGGGAGCAACCAGGGGAGCGGTTGTTTATTTCATCGCTTTATTCGGAAAATCAATCTCTTTTGATAGAGTATGGCCTTTTTTTCTCTGCTTCTCAGGGGCGGCTATTCTGACCCGACTTGGAATCGGTGGTTTGTCTGATAAGTATGGCCGAAAGCAGGTCATCTTTCCTGCCGTTTGTATCATCAGCCTCAATTTTCTTCTGCTTTCTCAGGTAAAATCCATCTGGATGTTTATCATAGCAGGCGTTATCGGAGGTTTTGGTCAGGGGCTTATTTTTCCTGCTTTAACCACTTATATCATTGATATCTTAGGTCGAGAGAATAAAGGACTGGCTATAAGTCTTTACCTGGCCTTTTTTGATATAGGGATGGGATCTGGCTCGATCTTTTTTGGCTGGATCTCTGATCTCTATGGATACAGAAAAATGTATCTTGTTGCCGGGGTAGTCTTTTTCTTGGCAAATTTGATGTTTGCCTGGAAAGCACCATCCCCCGACTTAAAGAGGCAGGATTAATGTAAGGGCTTGATTTATTTATTTTTTTTCTCGATTCGCTCGAATCCTGATATTCCGATAAATTCCAGTTTTTCTTCTTTTTCCAATTCGTCAAACAGGAGGTTTAAGCCCAGATTATCGCTTGAAATATGTCCTGCAATAACAACATTCAGCTTCGCTTTCTTTGCATTTTCGAGATGCTCCTCGCTCATGTGCATGCCAACCAGCGTGCTGACACCGCCGTTCGCGTATTTCTCAAAGATATCTTTTGAGCCCCCTGTGCCTCCTGTCATATCTACGAATATTTTCCCACATTTGCTGTCTTCTGAGCCGCTCACAATTTTGGGTGGCACTTGTAATTTAGCTGATTTTTTGTACTCAGAAATATTATTTAAGATTTTCATCAAATCTTTTAGCTTGTAGGGTTTTTCCTTTTCGAATCTTTTTTTCAAATAGTTCGTGACGCAGTTATCGGCAGGAGTATGGATACAAATCATTGGAATTCCAAAAACCCTGGCGATATCTACAGACCTGTTATGGTTCACGGGCATGAGTCTTCTTTCTACTTCGCTTATTCTTTTTTCCAACAATTGTTCGGCCACGCTGATAGTTATTCCATAACTCGCCAATAAATCGGCCTGCAGCTTCATAACATCATATAATTGGGCGAGGGCATAGCCTTCAGGATGATGAGCGATGATCAAGTCGATCTTTTGATTCTGGTCCTTGTTCAGAAGGTAAGTAAAGATTATCTCTCCAACTTCCATATCGATCCCGGTAACTACTTTCTTGACTTCTGTATTTAAATCTCCGTGTAAAACTCTTGTATCTGAAAAGGGGTTAAACAATCTATCCTTATCATAGTATTCAGCCTCTTCATCCTTGAGCTTTTTGTATTTTTCTTTTTCTTCTTTCAAGATTGTTTTAATCTCCGCTTTTCCTCTTAAATCGTTTTCAATCCCTATCTCAACAGCTTTCTTGTATAATTTTTCAAGTTTCATTCTTTATGCTCCTTTTTAAGAATTTCTTTTTATACTTGTTTGATACTCATTTTCTATTTCGCCGAATTTAAGAACATATCTTAGTATAAATGTGCTTGAAAGTTAAGGAACATTGTGATGAAAATTTGACATATTATGATGGTAATTAATAAGGTGTGCATGATTTATCAAATCCGCACTTTTAGGTATTCGTGTAAAGCATGAAAAAAAAGGCATTCTAAGAAAGGAATCCCAAATCAAAATTTCCTTGGTGCCCGCCATGAAATCTGATAGTATATTTATGGTATTTACTCCCTATTAGGAGAATCCAGTAAAAGGAATAATTTCTGTCATAGTAAATGGAGGTGTAATAATGAAAAGGCCATTTTTGGTTCTTATGTTTATCGTCATGTTTTTTCCGTGCGCTGTGTTAGCTCAGGACCAAGATTTCGGATTGGGTTTTATGATAGGAGACCCAACTGCGATTAGTTTTAAGAAATGGACCGGAAGTAAAACCGCCTTTGACGGCGGCGTTGGTTGGTCTTTCAGCGGTCAGAATTCATTACATTTACATGCAGATTATCTTGTTCACAGGTTTGATCTAATTAAAGTCGAAAAGGGAAGGCTTCCTCTTTATTTTGGTCTTGGAGCTAGACTCAAACTTGGAGATCCAACTAGATTTGGTGTTCGCATCCCTGTAGGTGTAAGCTACATCTTTGAAGAAGCGTCATTAGATATTTTTTTTGAACTGGTTCCTATATTTGATTTAGCACCTGATACAGAATTTAAAATTGCCGGGAGCATAGGTATCAGATATTATTTTTAATAACAAATAAGTAAAAAGCACCTTCTTATCCCCAACTTAGGAATTTGCAGTAATTTTTGATAGAGAATTTGGATAATGGACACGAAAAAATTAAGAGATGATGCCTTAGCTATCTTTAACGCGGGAGTAAAAGCGGTTGATCCTGTCGATGCCATCAAGCGTTATCTCAAACTTGAAGATGGCATTTTATCAGTAGAAAACCGGACATATGACCTTGCGAATTATAAAGGAGTCTATATCATCGGAGCAGGGAAGGCATCGGCAGCCATGGCTCAACCTCTTGAAGATATTCTCGGTGATCGAATAAAAGCCGGTGCTGTCAACGTTAAGTACGGGCATGCTGCCCAGCTAAAAATAATCCGCGTCAATGAGGCTGGCCATCCTATCCCGGATGAAGCGGGCCTGAAGGGAACCAAACAGATCATTCAACTCCTTCAGCAAACCGGGGATAAAGACCTTGTTATTTGTTTGCTCTCTGGAGGCGGCTCAGCCCTGCTACCCTGTCCCGTCGATGAGTTAACGTTAGAAAATAAACAACAGGTCACAAAACTGCTCCTGGAGGCTGGAGCCACAATACAGGAGATAAACGCAGTACGCAAACATATATCACGGATAAAAGGTGGGCAGCTGGCACGATTAGTCTATCCATCAACTTTAATTTCCCTGATTCTCTCCGATGTTGTTGGCGATAAATTGGACAGCATTGCTTCGGGACCAAATGTTCCTGACACCAGCACATTCAGCGATTGCCAGCATATTTTGGATAAGTACAGCATTAAGCAGAAAATCCCCGCGGCTGTTCTAGAGCATTTAGAGAGAGGTGCCAGCGGGGAGATAAAAGAAACGCCCAAGGCCGATGACCCTGTCTTTAAGAAGACCCAGAACGTAATCATCGGAAGCAATATTCTGGCTGTCAAGGCAGCCATGAAGAAAGCTCAAGAACTGAAGTATCACAGCCTTATCCTTTCTTCCTTCATTGAGGGTGAAACGAGAGAAGTGGCCAAAGTGCATGCCGCCGTGGCTAAGGAAATTCTCAGCACTGGCTCTCCTGTTCCAAGGCCCGCCTGCGTCATTTCTGGTGGGGAAACGACGGTCACCATTCGAGGCAAAGGATTAGGTGGGCGCAATCAGGAGTTTGCGCTGGCTGCGGCGATTGAAATTGATGGATTGGAAGATGTTGTTATTTTATGCGGCGGCACGGATGGAACAGATGGACCGACAGATGCTGCTGGCGCGCTTGCTGATGGAAAGACGGTGCGCCGAGCTATAGCGCAGGGATTGAACGCAGAATTTCACCTCCGAGAGAATGATTCCTATCATTTTTTTGAGCCTATTGGCGATTTACTCATCACCGGGCCGACCTATACCAATGTGATGGACCTGCGATTGGTGCTAGTAGGTTGAAAGGAATTTTCTATGCATAGAACAAAAATTGTCTGCACCATTGGTCCCGCCTCTAGATCCCCAGAGATTCTCAAGAAACTTACCCAGGGAGGAATGAATGTCGCCCGGCTGAATTTCTCTCACGGCACCCACTCCGAACATCTTGAAGTTATCGAGAGAATCAGGAGCCTTGCCGCAAAATCAGGGAAGCCCGTTGCTATTCTCCAGGATTTGGCGGGTCCAAAGATCAGAATCGGCAAGATTAAAGCGGGCGTAATTACTCTTGAATCAGGAGCACTGTTCACCTTGACAAATCAGCAGAATTTTGGCGATGAAAAAAGAGTTTCTATAAGCTATCCTGATCTTCCCAAGGATGTGAAACCAGGAGACACCTTGTTGTTGAGTGATGGTGCGCTAGAGCTGGAAGTGCTCGAGGCGACAGACCAAGATGTAAGATGCAAAGTGATCATCGGTGGCTCGCTCAGTTCATTCAAGGGGATCAATCTGCCATCTCGCTCAATCAAGGCGCCGAGCTTGACCAAAAAAGATAAAGAGGATCTGGCTTTCGGCATCGAAAAAGAGGTCGATTATGTTGCCCTCTCCTTTGTTAGGAATGCAGTGGATGCGACAGTGGCAAGAAACTTCATAGAGAAACGCGGAAGTGCTATTCCAATCATCGCCAAGATTGAGAAGCACGAAGCTTTGGAGAATATAGATGAAATCATCCATGTCGTAGATGGGATTATGATAGCTCGCGGTGACCTTGGTGTGGAGACTCCCCTGGAGAAAGTGCCGCTGGTTCAGAAGTTGTTGATTCGAAAGTCAAATCAGGCCGGTAAACCAGTTATCACCGCGACTCAAATGCTGCGCTCTATGGTGGACAGTCCCCGACCAACTCGGGCCGAGGTGACAGATGTAGCGAATGCTATTTTAGACGGTACTGATGCTGTAATGTTATCCGAAGAGACAGCGATAGGGAAGTTTCCCGTTGAGTCGGTATCCACAATGGCCAGGATTGCTGAGGATGCTGAATCGGGCTTTCCGTTCGAGACATGGATACATCGGTTAGGACCAAAAAGTGAAAAATCCCTACCTGAGGCTGTTAGTTTCGCTGCCTGCAATTTGGCTGAAAGCATAAATGCCTCTTCTATCATTACGTTTACCCAGACGGGCAGCACTGCGCGCCTTGTAGCTAAATGTCGACCTCGACGTCCTATTCTGGCGATGACGCCGCTGGAGAAGACCTATCGCCGTCTTGAGCTCGTATGGGGCGTTGTACCTTTCTTAAGCGAAACCATGAAAGATACAGATGAGATGATAGATAGAGCATTCAAAATTGCACTTCAATCAGGGATTGTCAAGCGGGGGCAGATAGTGGTCATCACGGCTGGTGTTCCTGTTGGTGTTCCTGGAACCACGAACCTGATCAAAGCAGAGGTATTGAAGTAAGAAAAATTAAAACAAGAAGATTTGAAAAATAGACTTTATCCCAAAGTTGCTTGATCAGAGTTCTTCAGTTATTATCTTTCTCCACCGTATTATACAATTGTTCTAAAAAATCAGGAATAGCAGAGGTGACCCGGTTCCAGTTCGGAATAAGAGGAGAGTAGCGAGGGTCTTCATGGAATTCTTCCCCTGCAATTTGAATAGCTTTGGTAAAAGCCTCAACCAGTTTTGTTTCCTGGTGACTGTCAAAAAGAAGCCCATTAAGAGTAGCATCATCATTGCAGCGTTTAATGCTATCCTGGGCAGTGCGAAGATAAGTGACAATTAAAGTTTTTAAAAGACCATCGCTTATAGTGGCTCCCTCGGTTGCCAGGTTTCTGAAGATGGCTTTAGCAATATCAATAGACATCTTCATCAAGCCTGTTTTTGGGTTATCTGCTGACAATGGTTGATGCTTATGCTCATAGGTTTCACAGAGCTCTACCTGGCAGATTCTTGTATGAGAACAATTTCGATAAACCTCTGATAGAGTTTCAACCTCTATTCCCCAATCACCAGCTATTCGGTTGATTCGGGCAAGGTCAGAAATCATAGAAAATTCTCCGGCCAAAGGGTAGCGAAAACTGTCTAAGTAATTGAGGAGAGGCATGGGACCCAGAAGTTTCTCTAAACTCCTGATGAGAGGAGCAACGAAGATACGGGCAACCCGGCCATGCATTCGATCAGTTACTCGAGCATAGTAACCTTTGCAAAATGCATAATCTATATTAGGTGATGCGACGGGATAACATAATCTTCCCAGAAATTCTCGAGAGTAATTGACGATGTCGCAGTCGTGCAACGCAATGACTTTACTCTCTTCTTGAGATAAAATGTATCCATATGCGGTCCAACAAGATCGACCTTTGCTATCTTCGCCGACAAAAAGCCCGTTCTCCCCTAAGAGTTTGTGAAGTTCTTCAATACCAGGGCCGGTATTCCAGATTATTCGAGTTTTTTGCGGGAAGGAGGAAAAAAACTCTTTTGCCTTCGTAAACTGCTTTTGATTTGTCCTCCCCATCGTAACCACAATCTCATTTAAGTAAGGGACCTCCTTTATTTCCTTCATAATCTGTTTTATTGTCGGCGCTTCCAGTTCTGCATGGGTTGAGGGAAGAACAAGGGCTATCGGCCGATGGCGGCTAAATTCAGTTAATTCACTTTCCATCCTCTTAAGATCGATATTGCCAAAGCGGTGAAAAGTGGCTATCACTCCAGTTTGATAAAAATCAGCCATAACACCCTCCTTTGTTAGGGTTTTTAAAAGCCTTACAGTAGTATATTTAGTATGTTTATAGCAGGAAGAGCTCGTTTTAAAGAATGAGTTTCATGATTGAGAAGGGTTCCGTCTAAATCAGTAAAAACCAGGAGATGTCCGTCCTTCTGGTTTCCGTGTTCAGTCAAAGAATCTTCCCCAAAAACTTTAAAGTATTTAATAACAAGAAAGTGCTTATAATGTTATTAAAACTACTATATTATGTCAAAGGAAATAACCTGTTCCTGAATGAAATAGGCGGTTGCCAATATTTTTAAAGAGAGGAAATAGAAAATGAATTTCATTACTTTTGTAAGAAGGCATAAAGCACTAACTCTTCTGACATTAATTTCAATGGTCGTTCTTATCGTTCTCTTTCAGAATTCTGATTTCGTGAAATTTAAAGTTCTTTTTTGGCAGTTTTCTGCTCAGAAAGTTATTTTCATCCTAGGATCCATGGTTTTGGGTTATATCATTGGAAAATTGGTTGAACTCTCTTTTAGAAAGCGAATCTAAGGGTCAGAGCTTTCAAACTTTATATCGTTCCGCTAAGGCTTATAAATCAGGAAAAACTGATGTCAAACTCGAGATAATATTGAATTCATATTTGACAATTTTTCCATTAATTATTATCTTATAAATCAGTATGCCAAAGAAAGCGAAGACTAAAAAATGTCCCGAATGCCTTTCTACGAATCTCATCAATAGCCAGTTTTGTAACAAATGCGGATTTCAGATTTCTCGTTCAAAGAAAACCTATGTTTCTAAAACAGAAACTGTTAAAGCAACTGTCCATGAACTGACTACGGGAAGCACTTTTGCTGGGAGGTACCAGGTTATTGAAGAGTTGGCTAAAGGAGGGATGGGCAGAGTCTACAAAGTATACGACAAAAAGATAAACGAGAAGATAGCTTTAAAGCTCATTAATCCTGAAACTGAGTCTGATAAGGAGTCGATTAGGCGCTTCAAGGATGAACTGAAATTAGCCCGAAAGATATCTCACAGGAATGTATGCCGCATGTTTGACCTTGGGGAGGAGCGGGGAACCAACTACATCACCATGGAATTTGTGCCTGGTGAGGATTTAAAGAGCTCGCTTATAAGAATGGGGCCACTGAGTCCAGCAAAAGCTATTTTTATAGCCAAGCAGGTGTGCGAGGGACTGGTTGAGGCTCATGGACTAGCGGTTGTGCATCGTGATTTAAAGCCACAAAACATCATGGTAGATAGAAAGGGAAATGCGCGCATTATGGATTTTGGGATAGCTCGCTCGCTTAGAGCAGAAGGGATAACAGATACTGGTGTTGTAATCGGGACAGCAGAATACATGTCTCCTGAACAAGTGGAAGGGAAAGAAGTGGATCAGCGCTCTGATATTTATTCGCTTGGAATAATCATGTATGAGATGGCAACCGGGAAGGTTCCTTTTGAAGGGAATGCAGCCTTAACCATAGCTATAAAGCATACGACAGAAAAACCGAAGAATCCAAGGGATATCAACGACCATATACCCGAGGACCTTAGTTTTGTAATTCTGAAATGCTTGCATAAAAATAAAGAGAGAAGGTATCAAAGAGTAGAGGAGCTTCTGGCAGATCTGGACAAAATTGAAAGGGATATTCCTACAAAAGAGCTAGTTTTGTCCGGAAGAAAGCCAATAATATCAAAGAATATACTGTCAGCATTAAACTTGAAAAAGATCTTCGTGCCCGCTTTAGTTTTAGCCGGGCTTGTAATCACCTTGCTGATCATTTTCAGCCCGCGTGAGTTGAGTGTTGACCCTAAGCGGATCATTGTGGCTACATTCGATAACAAAACTGGCGATGAATTACTAGATCCCTATGGCCGAGTGGCCGCCGATTGGATTACACAAACTCTTTCACGGACCGATGTTGTTGATGTAGTTCCGACGACAATAGTCTTAAAGTCTTCAAGTGAGGTAGGGATCAATACCAGCGGGCTTAATAGCATGACTCTACTCCGTGCCTTGGCCAAGAAAACAGAAGTAGGAACAGTGATTTGGGGCTCTTATTCTTTGAAGGACGAGATCCTGAGATTCCAGATCAAGATAACAGATCCGGCGAAAGGAAAGCTAATCCATTCCCTTGAGGATGTCAGCGGATCACGAGATTCCCCGATGGAGGTTATCGAAACGTTGCGACAGCGAGTATTGAGCACGCTGCAGCTTTACTTCGATTCTATACCCAGTAAAATACTCCGAGTCTCGAAACCTCCTCTTTACGATGCTTACCGAGAACATATCGTTGGATTGGAATATTTCGATAAAGATTATCTCCAAGCACTTCGCCACTTTAAGCTGGCAGCGGAGCGTGATCCAGAGTTTTTAGCTCCTCGCACTCGTATAGCCATCATATATGGTACTTTAGGCGAATATGCCAGAGCTGATTCTGAATTTCGTTTTATAAATAAATACCGCGAGTATCTCACGCTTTTTGAACAGAACTACCTGGATTGGTATCTGTCACGCTTAAACGGAAATTACGCTGAAGCTCTGCAACACTTACGTCAAGCAGAGAAGCAAGCTCCAAATAGTATTTATGTTAATTATTTGATAGGACTTGAGGCTCTAAGAAATAATAATCCCCAGGAGACTGTGAATATGTTTACGGAAACAGAGCCTTCTGAATACATCTTCATTCATGAAGCACGTGCATGGCAGTTGGGAGTCCTGGCTAAGGCTCATCATATGCTGGGTAACTATCAGTTGGAGCTTGAAGAGATTCGACAAGGTCAGGAAAATTATCCCGATAGGCTAGAGCTGCGAATTGGTGAAGTTCGAGCACTAACAGCTTTGGGGAGAATACAGGAAGTAAAAAAGGTTATTGAAGAGAGCTTGAATTTGAAGTTGCGAACTGGAACACCGGGCGGTGTTTTGCTCGAGGCCGTGCAAGAGCTGCGAGCCCACGGTTATTTGAATGAAGCGCAAGAAATAGCTAATCGTGCTGCTGACTGGCATAAAAATAGAACACTGGATGATGCAGAAAGCGATATATATCGATCCGATCTTGCTCTTGCCCTGTATATAGCCGAGCAATGGGAAAAAGCGAAGGCCCTCTTCAAAGAATTAGCCGAGGAAAATCCTGACAACGTTGAATACAAAGGCTTTCTAGGAAGGCTGGCTGCCCGGGGAGGTGCACGGGAGGAAGCACTCAAGATTTCTGAGGAACTTAAGAAGATAAAGCTTCCCTACCTTTTCGGTTATCATACGTATTGTCGTGCCTGCATTGCCTCGTTGCTTGGCGAGCGCGAACAGGCAGTCGAGTTACTAAGGGACACGTTCGCTCAGGGCTATGCTCATGGTGTGTATTTACACCGGGATATGGATTTAGAGGCACTCCGTGAATATCCGCCATTTCAAGAACTGCTCTGGCCGAAAGAGCAGACTAAGATATCAAAGTAAGAAAAACGAATGATGAGGGCAGGCATAGCAGGCTCGTGAAACAGAGTTCTTAGTGATATTGAAGATAAAAGTGTGATTGCGAGGAGCGTAGAAGACTCCTTCGCTTTTCTCGGCATATGCTGTGCAATCTTATACAATGAATTGTCATTGAGAGGAGCGTAGCGACGCGGCAATCTCATAAGATTAGATCTAAAAAATTGCTCTGTATACTTCCTCCATAGTAAGTCTCAATCCATGCCTGTAGGCATCATCCCATCTTTTTGTCTTATCCACCCATCCCTGTTTTGATGTGGTTGGTGGGATATCATCCCAAACAGGCTTCCCGGGGTAATTAATGACTATGTCTCCACCCTCATATTTTTGATTTGCTTCATCCCATTCTGCCTGTTTAAGTTGCATCGCATTCCTGTATCCTAATCTCATCAGGGTCAATAATCTATTTCTGCCACCCCCTACAGCCAAACATTTTGCTTCCGGAAGATAATGGATTCGGATTGGGCCTTCTTTTACAAACTCTGAGAGATGTTTTCTTTCGTATAAACGAAATTTTGTGATCCAGGATATTTTCCCCTCTGGTTTCTCAAAATCCCATCTTAATGAGCGCAGATCAGTAATTTCGTCACTCCCATGTTGATCAAGATGCTGTCCCATTGGGAAAAGGGTTACCTCCTGGCCATCTGTTGTAAACTTAAAGACTTTACTTCCTGGCAAACCGCTTTTTAAAGCAAGAGCTTTAAATAGATTGAAATCTGGATATTTTTTATTGAAGTATGCCCCATGAATAATTCTTAAGATGTATCCAATTTTTAGTTTTTCGATAATGATGTTCATTGGCTTCCAGTTCATAGAGATGACTATAGTTTTAGGATATGGGCATAATAGCCTTAATAAATTTTCTTTCTATTACGATGCATGCGGCTTTTCTATTTATCGGATTATACTATTATTAAGCCGCCTTATCGAGCCTGAATTATTCATGAAAACTGCCGCCACCATATTTTATTCTTCACGACATGAGCTTTTCAGACTGTTTTTATGAATGATCCAGGCTAGTTATTTTTATGGGAATACTTCAAGCCAGGTTGAGCGAGCTTGAGTCAAGCATTTGCTGACTGTTCAATTGACTCATTCTTCATTAATTGTTATTCTTTTCCCTATAATTTGTTCCCTATAATTTATAGGATCATCGCGAATGAAATGCTCTAAATGTCATTTTGAAAATCCTCCCGGTGCCAACTTTTGCAGCAAGTGTGCGGCTCAACTTGATTCCTCAGAAGAAGTTTCTATTTCTCAGACAAAGACTCTCGAAACACCCTTAAAAGAATTAACCAGGGGAACAACTTTTGCTGAGAGGTACGAGTTCATCGAGGAACTGGGTACGGGTGGCATGGGCAGAGTCTGCAAGGTATTCGATAAAAAGATAAACGAAGATGTGGCCATAAAGATCTTAAGACCTGAAATTTCCGAAGATGAGAAAACCATTGAGCGCTTTGGCAATGAATTGAAATTTACGCGCAAGATTGTCCATAAGAATGTCTGCCGCATGTATGACATTAACGAAGAGAAAGGAACGCAGTACATAACCATGGAATATGTGCCAGGTGAAGATTTGAAGAGCACCGTTGTAAGGGTAGGGCAATTAAGCGTGGGTAAAGCCGTATCTGTAGCAAAGCAGGTTTGCGAAGGACTGATAGAAGCCCACAAACTGGGAGTCGTTCATCGTGATCTAAAACCTCAGAATATCATGATAGACAAAGAAGGGAACGTTCGGATAATGGATTTTGGGATAGCCCGGTCGCTTAAGACGAAAGGCATAACAGCCGCAGGGATAATGATCGGGACGCCTGAGTACATGTCCCCTGAACAAGCGGAAATGAAAGAGACAGATCAACGCTCTGATATCTATTCTTTAGGGGTGATTCTTTATGAGATGGTGACTGGGAGGCTGCCGTTTGAAGGGGATAGCCCTCTTAGCATTGCCATGAAGCATAAGAGTGAAAAGCCTTCAGCCCCCTGGGAGTTTAACCCCCAGATATCGCCAGAGCTGAGCAATGTGATTCTTAGATGTATGGAGAAGGATAAAGAAAAGAGGTATCAACGAGCAGAAGAGCTCTATTCTGAATTAGACAACATAGAGAAAGGTCTCCCTACCAGGGAGAGGGTGGTTCCAAAAAGAAAACCCATTACCTCGAGAGAAATAACTGTACAGTTTTCCTTGAAAAAGCTATTAATCCCTGCTTTAGTTGTTATTGCTGTTGCGATCATTGCGGTGATAATCTGGCGCCTTGTTCCCCAAGAGAGAGTCGTCCCCTTTCCCCAGGATAAACCCTCACTTGCTGTCATGTACTTTGAAAATAACACGGGAGATGAGAGATTAGACCACTGGAGAAAGGCTCTCTCTGATTTATTGATTGCAGACTTATCACAATCCAAATACATCAAGGTTCTCAGTGGAGAGAAATTATACAATATACTCGAAGAACTGAATCTGCTGGAAGCCAAAAGCTATTCTTCAAGAGTTTTAAAGAAAATATCAACCAGGGGAGGAGTGCAGTACATATTGGTGGGAAAATTAGCCATGGCAGGTGAAACCTTGAGAATTAATGCTCTGCTCCAGGAAGCAAGTACAGGCGATCTCATGAGTTCTGAAATGGTGGAGGGAAGAGGAGAAGGGAGCTTATTCTCGATGGTGGATGATTTGACAAAGAAAATCAAGGCGAGTTTTAAGTTTTCTGAAGAGGAGATAGCCAGTGATATTGATAAGGAAGTGGAGAAAATCACGACCACCTCTTCTGAAGCGCATAAATATTACAGAGAGGGGATGGAGTTTTTTTCAAAAGGAGACAATCTCAAGAGTATTCCCCTTATGGAAATAGCGGTAGCTTTTGATCCTGAGTTTGCTATGGCCTACAGAACCATGGCCAACGCTTATACCAACATTGGTTATAGAACGGAAGCGAGGAAACGCTACCAGAAAGCTTTTGAATTAAGCGACCGAGTATCGGATAGAGAGCGTTATTATATCGAGGGAGTTTATTACCAGCAATCAGAGAGTACATACGATAAAGCCACTGAGGCCTATGATGAGCTCTTGGAAATTTATCCAGACGATTTTATCGGTAATAATAACTTAGGGGAGTTATACGTAGATTTAGAGGATTGGGATAAGGCTATACAGCTGTTTGATGTGAATATTCAGAATAAAGTTGAGCCAGTTCTCAGCTATGTATATATAGCATATTCGTACGCGGCCAAAGGATTATACGACAAGGCCAGGGATGTCCTTAAGCTTTATTTAAATGATATTTCAGATAATGCATATATTCGGTTCAATTTAGCTGATAATTATCTTTATCAAGGAGAATATAACCTTGCCCAGGCCGAAGCAGCCAAAGCTTTTTCCCTTGATCCGAAGCATTACTCTAATTCTTTAATAAAGGGGGACATTTACCTTTACAAACAAGACTTGATTAATGCCGAAAAAGAATACCTGAAATTACTTGAGACAGAGGAACCTAAAGCTTATGAGGAGGGTACAAAAAGATTAGGAGCCTTATATCTCTTGCAAGGGATGTTTGAGAAGTCGAAGGAGCAGGCTAAGCAGGGGATCGCCCTGGCTGAAATGCTTGATGAGGCGGAGTGGAGTTCGTGGTTTCATTTATACTTAGCCTACATGCATCTGAAATCGAAAAATCTTGAGGAAGCTTTGAAAGAGTACGATGAGGCGTTGATTATTGCTTCGGAGGCAGGGATTCTTGATAGACAAAGAGAAGCTCTTTATTTTAGAGGGCGGGTTTATAATGAGATGAAATTCAAAGATGAGTCCCAAAAAATGGCAGATGAGCTTAAAGAATTGATCGGAAATGGAATGAACAGGAAGGCAATGAGGCTCTACTACCACCTGATTGGTATGATAGAGCTTGAAAAAGAGAATTTTTCCGAGGCAATTGAGTCTTTTAATCAAGCTCTCTCTTTGTTGCCTTCTCAATTTAATCCAGATGACGGGCAAGCGTTATTTATTGATTCCTTAGCTTTGGCCTACTACAAGGCAGGGGATTATGAGAAAGCAAGGCAAGAATACGAGAGGATAATTCACCTTACAACGGGCAGGCTGTTTTACGGAGACATATATGCTAAGAGCTTCTATATGCTGGGCAAGATTTACGAGGAAGAAGATATGCAGCGACAAGCCATAGATCATTATGAGAGATTCCTAGATCTCTGGAAAGACGCTGATCCAGGTATTGCTGAGGTCGAGGATGCTAAAAATAGGCTGGCTGAGATGCAAAAAACGCCTTGATTGATGACTTTCTAAAGTCTGTGTGTTTAAGGGAGCATAATTATGAAAAGGCACCCATTTGTAAATACAAATCTTATCCAAGCATTAGAAGAAGAGATTAAATTATTTGAACAAGGCAAATCTAACGTTGACCAGGTTAAATCAATTGCCAAAGTCGCCCAAAGGTTAATTTCCTTGAAAATGCTTGAAATTCAAGAAGAAGAAAAGGTTTTAGCAGAGTTATTAGTAAAAATAAAGGACTTTAAAGGCTAATCTCGTTTGGCGGGAACAATAAATGTTTCTGCTAGTAAATTATAAAGTCTCTTTTTCATTCCTTCAAGATTCAACATTCTCGCTTTGCTGCCCTGATCGGTTTGCACCCAATAAACCCGTCCTTTTAACTTCTTCAAATATTTATCATCAATCACTTCTTCGTCACTTACAGTAATCGGAAGAATCTCTACAGTTGCTTTTATCTCTATATCTCGTAGAAATAGCTTTGTTTGTTCTTCATATAGCTTCAATCGGTTTTCGACGGTTTTGACATTATCATCGGTACGTTTAATGAGCTTGCCAGCGCACTTGTCACAGACACCTTCCTTTCTGGGGGGGTCGAAATCACTGTATCCTGTAGCGCAATCAACACATAACCGGCGGTTTCCTTCAACAATACCATACAGCAGAAACTTGTGTGGCACATCTAAATAGAGAACAAGATCAATGCCAACCTGTGAAAACAGGACATCTGCTTGATCCTTTGTTCGGGGGAAACCGTCCAAAACAAAACCATTTTTGCGGCATTCGTCCCGATTCAAATGCTCCATGATGATGGGAACAACGATATCATCAGGAACGAGTTCACCCCGTTTCATGAAGTCAACTGCTTTTTTGGATAATTCTGAGTCAGGATCATCGCGAACCTTCGCTCTTAAGGCAATTCCAGAAGAAACATGAACTAGTCCTAACGCTTCTAAATCCTTTGATCTGTTTCCTTTCCCGCACCCTGGTGGTCCGAAAACGAGCGTTTTTTTCCCTTTAATCGCTGCTCTTAATTCTTCCATATTTTCCATAGGAATCGATTACATTTTCTCCAAGATTTCTACAAGGTTGTCATAGGTACTGATGGTAATATCAGCAGAATTATTATCCTTGTACTTATCATTAACGCCGGTAAATAATATGGCCTGCATGTTGATCTGTTTAGCACCAACAATGTCTGAGTATTCTGAATCTCCTATATGGACTGCCTCTTCTGTCTCAAAACCCAACTTTTCCAGCGTGTATTCAAATATCTGT
>LAZR01000697.1_pt1 | contig 23979 bp, 53 predicted proteins | sample 329461 | NCBI WGS metagenome assembly LAZR01 (sample SAMN03002196, study PRJNA259156) | marine sediment metagenome | biome: sea floor; feature: Hydrothermal impacted sediments; material: marine sediment; isolation source: Loki non-amplified sample from Loki's castle hydrothermal vent sediment ...
TGAAAGTCTACGACCATACCCCCCTTTTCAGAAGGAATAGTTAAGAGAGTCTCTATCCAATCAATTTCATCCTGGGGTTCTTCGCCGAAGAATAACCGCTGGACGTTAGGGTCAGAGTAGTCTCCTTGCTCGAACCTCGTAAGGGCGGTTGTCTTGGGAGGCATTTTATCTTACCGCAGGAAGTTTTGACTTCCCCTTGTTCTTTGCTCCATAATGCAATAAGGCTCGCCGACGTTCTCGGGTATTCTGTTGAAACTTGCCCGCGTGTTGTGTCTGAACTCCTGACATTAAATCTTGTGAGCCTTGTCCGGCAGCTCTAATTGCAGGATGTTTAGCCTTCCCAGTAGGGAGAATGTGTGCCACTTCATGGCGGGCAATAGGCAAGAGTTTGGTTTGGGGTGCGACTAAATCGCCTTTCTTATCGGTAAAGAAGTATATTGTAGGTCTCGATGCCTCAGGATCGACACTAGCAAAAGCAGCAGCCACCTTTGTGCCTCGCCTCAGTCCTTGATCAATTACTGTAGATGTTTTTACAGAAATCTGCGAACGTATATGCTCAGGCAATTCGGAGAGAGCCTTTCTCACAACCGTAGTTGCTTGGCCTCGTGCTCGACGACGCGTTGAAAGGTGTCGCCTCACATGTTTACGACGAGAGCGATTACTTTGTGGCATTATCTACCTCGCCACCAAGGGAGAAAGCGTCTTCCACCCCACCATAGGAGAACTACCACGCCCAAGAAGGTGTCTATGGAATTTACTAAAGTCCAAAGGTCGTTGACACCCACAATTATCACCCTCCGTCACTGTGGTCACCTCTAACTCCTAGAAAAAGCCAATACGTGTCTGTAGGCTCTGTACTCTACCTAATTGAAGTTGTTCTTTGTCCTGTATCCTAGCCGTAGCTTCTGCGCTTGCACGGGTCGTTCCACGCCGACCTCTCGCCGCCTTTTTTACTTTCATCCTCTGTTCCGCACCAAATCTAGCACGAGTCATTCCTCGGGGAAAAATGCTCTCACGAAATTCCTCCTGCTTTGCACGAACATTAGCCCTACCAATCCTACGCCCACGCGCTGCCGTACCTGGGGCTCCTCTTGCGCTACGGCGTCTTATTCGCCCGGTAGCGCCTGGAGCCACCATTCCCGGTCCAGGTGCTACTCCTACGGGACCGGGTATCCCTGTCCCACCACTGCCAACAGGAGGTCGGCGGGGAGGTACTTTTCTACCAGTAGGTGCTCCCCGAGCACCAATAGCCGCAAAGATATCAGTCGGTGTCATCTGTCCCGACTGAAACCCTTTAGTTATCTTTGCCGTAAATGCGGCATCTGATGCCCCCGCCTTAAACCGCTTTCGGGCACTACGTATAAATGCAGAATCACCTATAGGCATTACTTCCTCTTCTCCTTACATCTAGAAGCAACGAAACGTCGTTGTTTGTCACTATCAAAGTTTCCCTCATGAAGTATCTTACATGCCTTATGGGACTTCAATTTACTTTTACTCCGAACAGTAGCACGCTTCTTGCGACTATCCGACACGGACTTACTTGTTCCCAGAGTTTCAGGCACTAAGCCTTCTCAAGTCCCTGTGTCTGCTACGAACGGACGTGCTAGAAGGACATGCAACTCCTGTATCTGTCCCTTCAGAGCACCAATCTTCTGATCTAGTATTTGATCCTGACGCTTGTACTCCTCTAGTTGCTCATACGGGGGCTTTGTAGGAGGAGCAGCCCTCTCAACCGAAGACGACATAGGGTACATCTTGGCGAATAGTTCGCTCTGCTCCTGACGAAGACTCTTCAGTTCCTGAATGAGCTTCGTCAGGAACTCAGGTGTCTGTGACACGTGGTCGGCAGGGACAGACTGGCTGGGAGCGTTGTTATCCTGAGCAGGAGTAACGATTGTGTTCTTGTGGTCTTGGCTACAAGGCATACTACGCCTCCTAGACGATTATGCCGGTTTCGCCTTCAACCCATATCCAAGTGGAAAAGTAATTGAAGGTTGCCTTACCAATAGTGAGTGTTATCTCAGACGGACCAATAACACACGCCATAGGGTCTTTAGCCCGCGCACTATAAGCAAGACGTGTGAACATACCCTCTTCACTACTTCCTGCCTCCGGGGCCGCACCAAGAGTAGCATTTGCGCGCCAAATCTCCTGATACCTGTTACCTGCCGTTGCTGGCGACGTAATTGCCGTAACATCGCTCTGGACAGTAACACCCGAACCCGCAGCCAGGTCATTCTTCATATTGTAGACGGTCTGAGCCGTTCCGCCTGTAGGTGTGGTGTCCAACGAGTCGGCAAAGGCCAATATTGCTTCCATATCTTGGTCATCCACCAAATCATCAATATTGAGTTCCATATTGACTAGGAATACAGTGACTCCCTGAGGAACCTGCATATGAACATCAGGCTTGGTGGCATCATAAGCACCCGCAGATGCTACAACTGAAGTGCCCGTTCCAATATTAACCATTTTGACGTTGCCCTGCAACAAGTGGTTAAGATACCAGTCTGCGGTAAACTGCACTCCATCAAAAGTCGCACGGGGCGGTGCGGTAGCTGCTCTATATCCTACACCCGTCTGGCTCCGCTCGACCAGGGGTTCCACATCTCGTGTGTTAGTCATTCGATTCGTTCTCCTTTTGATTTCCTAGTTCGAGCTTAGATAGCCTTATTCGCATTAAGTTCAATCCACACGAGTCTGCCAAAGAATGTGAATGCACCTTTTGCAACGTGAACTGATAATTCGGAGGCACCAACAATACAGGCCGTAGGGTCATCACGCCGAGCGTCAAAGGATACACGATCAGGCATCCGCCCTTCTTCATTTTGAGCCGCCACAGCCGTCGCACCGAATACGCCATGGGCTCGCCAGAGTTCCTGATACCTTCCGCTCATAGCAGTAATAGTAGCCGTGTACCCTACCGCCACATTACTACGTGCGGGCAGGTCATTCTTCATATTGTAGACAGTTACGCCCGTAGCACTATCCGTAGTATCGAGAGAATTAGAGAAGGCCACTACCAGCTCTAGATCAGTGTCATCAATCGTCAAGTCGATGTTGAGTTCAAGGGATACAGGGATAACAACAGTTCCACTAGGAATCTGCATGTGTATATCGGGAGTGGTATTCACCCATGCCCCCGCAGAGGTAACAGGGTCGCTAGCAGAACCAATATTGCACATCTTGACATTACCCTGCAACAGGTGATTCATATACCAGTCAGTTGTGAACTGTGCTCCGTCTAGTGTGGCGCGAGGTAGCGCGGGCTCGTCGGTGTAGGTTACACCTGTTTGACTGCGCTCGATACGTGGCTCCACACGCGCAGTTTCATACATATAGTAATTCCTCCTCTTGCAAGAGTAGATTGGACAACATGCGTCGCCCACTACTTGTATTGTATAGGGGAGAGGAAAGAAATGTCAAGTAGTAATGTTTATGAATACCACAACGCCCCCTCTCAACTCACAGGAGGGGGCGTTGCCGCGACTCCGGGTTCGACTACCGGCCTAAGATACTAAACTTCAGGCGTAGTCCCCATTATCCCCATGTATCTTTGCATGGTATGGGATTCACGCACTTTAGGATTAACTCTAGAAAATCCCTTGTCTACAACTTCAACTATTTCCTTCCAGGTTTCCTCAGTGAAGGTTACAGTTCCTGCAATAGGGAAGTTTACACGTAATTCGCCATAATCTTTGACCCTGAACGATACTGCTGTTTCACAGTACGGAATGGGGGCATCCTCCACAGGATCGCTAGGTTGAATGTCCTGTAACACTGCTCGTGCTTCTAAATCCATACGAATCATCCTTCCCTATTTAGTCTATAACGAAGCTTTGCCCTGTACAGTAGGACGATCCTTAGGGGAAAGTAGTTCTATCCAACTATCAGGCACCAACCGGAACAATACACGTTTATCGTCCGTGTATTTACCCATAACAAGACGATCTGGCGCGTAACCTTGCTTTAAAGTCTTATAGACGACATCGCTCAGTTCCTTTTCAGTGCCTGCACGACGTACATGCTGCACCAAAACGCCAGGGTTGTCAGGAGGCCATGCCTGTGTCATGTGAGTGCCGACAGGCTCACGGAATATAGCTAGCCATTTTGTTCCAGGTCTCAAGACTGTACCCCCTATTAGCTTTAGTGGAGCTGGGGGGTAACGATCCCCCGTCCTGCTAGTGCCATCTATACGGTTCTGCTAACAGTCGAACCCTTCGCAGCCCCTAGATATCTTAACACATCATGAGCGTGGGCCACAAGGGCGACCAACCCGTCTATTACCTGTTGCTCTGGGACACCAAAGAACTTTGCTACTCGGGGGATACCTGCCTCCACCGAAAGATATATCTGCTCCATCACTGAGACAGAAGCCATACTCCCCTTGAGTCGAGATTTTATAACCGGAACCTTCTCCTTCTCAGGCTGCTCCTTAGGCACTGTCTCTGGCTGTGGCTCAGGTAGTGTCTTAGGATGAATCCTTGGCTTAGCAGTTTCGACCACGAGGGGCTTCCCTATCTTTCCCAAGGTTACTCCTCCTCCACAACAAAAGCAAGAGGCACCCCATCACCCCCGTAATCTCCCGATGCGCCGAGATGAGAATGACAACAAACCGTTTTTTGTGCATGCTCTTCCAACAAAGCGGCGATCAGACGTAGGATAGCGTTTTTAGTCTGCCCCTTCTGAAGCGTCCAAGACTTGTCACCCTTAGCTTGGGCTTCCCATTCTTTCAATTCTTTGTCAGTCGGATACTTCAGCATCTAGTGCATCCCCCCAAGCTTCATCTTTCTCATGCTGCTCATATCCCGCGCCAAACCACTCACGCATCATGATTTCGTCGATCTCAATGGGCTTCCTCCAGCCATTAACCTCTAGGCAAACCGGACAGCCCTTCAAGTCTCTTCTATCTAGGATAGGTACTCCTAGGGAGGCGGATACTTCTTCAAGCACCTCCATGTATGGAAGAGCTTCCCCTGGCAACATAAACGGGTAAGCAACACCAAAACCATATCTTAAATTGCCTGCTGGAGTAGAGTAGGCCACATCAGCGTTTTGATCCTGTGCTTTTACTGTGTCAATAACAGGCACAAACACCTGTATATTAGCTTCTTTGGGTGCAAGGAAATAGTCAACAGAGTATTGAGTTGTACGACCACCATCCTGATGTAGTATGGTGCGCTCTAGGCAGGTAACATGCGCCTGCGCATTGGTAGGAGCCTGAGGGGCATCCTCAAGCCGTCTGAAGAAATAGGCCCCGCAATTATGTACCGCAAGACCCGCTGCAATAAAGGTACCCGCCGTAGTTTGTAAATTACAGACCATCTCCTGTTGAGGCACGGGACTTACCTCTTCAACACGAATTTTTCGTCCTCCCATAGAACCCCAAACAGGCCATTCCTGAAGTTTACGTAAAAGACGCTCGGGTCTGATAGTACCCAGAAAACGAAGATGCTCCCCTCTTCCTCCGTTAATAAGTAACGAATCGCACCTATTTTGTGCTCTCTGCACTACTTGATAGTCACGTTCCTCCAAAAATGCTCTTACACGATCCATCTCAGGTCCAGGTTTTTGAGCAAAAAGCAAGCGATTCAAGACCTTATCCCCTCGAAGGGACGCATGTCCTTGGGGACTAATCGAACCCTCGCCGTCATACATACCAGCTACCCATCCCGCCTCATGAGAATCCTCATGATACCAAACATTCACCGGCTTGTACACCATCCATCCGGGTTGAAGCTGATTAACTGGAAGCCAACGAGGGTTGTGTCGCCCCGGAGAGTGCGCCAATACTAGGTGGTCTGGGGTAATATGAACACTAGTGCCATCTTCTAACCGAAGACGTACTACTTGTGCTGGACGTAGAAAAGTCTTAGTAACCCTCGATCTCTGAAAGTGTCGATGTTGTTTGTGTGGTCGTGGCTCCTCATCAAAAGCCAATACAATTTCCCCTACTTTAATATCCCCAACAGGTCTCCAAGTCAGATCGGCCATAAGCACTGGTGTTTCGGCAGTTAGACAGGAACAATCCCAATCTGGAGACGGCCCTTCATGGGCTTTCTTCCCGTAATTCTCCTCTAGACGCTTTTGTGCTGTTTCCGTCAACCACAGAGCATGGGAGATACCTTCACATTCTGCCGCCTTCTGCACTCTGTTATGCAAGTGCTGGCCCGCAGACCCTCTTAGAACAATTTCTTTTGTTCTACTACAACGAGAAAAATTCCAGACTCTAAACCCGTGGATGTAACTAGACACTTTACTCTCCTACTGCCCGAAAAGTTTCTACAGGCAGAGCACATCTCCCTTCATCACACTTCAACTCCAGCCCTCCTAGATGATCATCAAATTGGGTATGTATCCAACCATCGCCATGTTCACAAGGAGTTGGAGGAGTCACACACGCAGGGCAATTAGGATTTCCCCGCTCGTGGAAGTCAAACCAATCTAGCTTCTTCATCTTGTCCTCCTACCCCCAGTATACGGAGTAGAAGAAAGGAAGTCAAGTAGCCCCTAGCGCCCGCTCCAGTTCCTTCAATCCAACCTTTATGGACTCGATACTTCCAGTAGGATTCGTCTGTAGTTGCAACCAAGACGGTAAAAGAAATACCGCCAACTCTTTCTTGGTGGCTTTCTTGGAGGGAACAATAGGCATTTACTTAGTCACCGCTCCAGAGAATACCACGCACACGGGGGGTCTGTCCCGTCGTCACGTTGATAAACGAGATATTAGTGCTAACTTCTAGGTCATGCTCATCATACGCGTCACCCTCTTCAAGAAAGAGGTCTGAAGTAGTCGCTGTGGCATCGAAGGCAATGGCGACTTCGCCTGGGCCTTCGTTGACGAGGGACACCGCACGCCCCTTCTTCAGTGCAGGTACCGAAACCAAATCCTCCGCAGTCGCCGTAACGGCCAGCGTCACGTCGAATGGAGTAGAGGTATCAGCGGATGGGAAGTCCTTCTTGGCGACCTTTGGGTTGATAGGCATAATTCAAACTCCTTCTAACTATATCATAGCGTAAAACAACAGCGGGAGGGGGTGTCAGCCTCCCTCCCACGTTAGCCTAGGGTTGCCTCTCGACCACTCCTAGGGTAGCGTGCGCGACCCGCTTACTCTCCACGTTCCCACCAATCTATCGCACGGCAGTTCGTGGCTGTGATACCGTGCCCACTCCACTCAGCGGGCCGCGCCTATGTATTATAACCTCCTTGCCAAAGAGAAGTCAAGGGGGTATACTAAGAGGAGAAGGAGAGGTGTGTCGTGCCCGCTACCCAAACATTCAAATGCTCGGTATGTGACCATATCTTCGAGACGCAGGAACCTGCTGGCAGTACTCCCCCTAGATATATCCTCTGTTCAAAATGTGGAGGTAGATCATATTGGCAACCACCCACAGGAACCAGTTTCATCATAAAGGATGGTGGAACTGGTGCTCAGAAAGGAAGTAGATGATTGACCTAATACTCACCATTGCGATAGCCATTATCACTGTTGCGTTGATTCCAACGGTTATCAACCAGTTTCGAGCAAAGGCATCCACAGTACCCCTAACCACTTCAATACCCTCTGTAATCGCTCTTGTACTGATTCTAGGCGCCTACATCAGCCAAGAGTGGTGGCTCTCAGCAGGAATCATTGTTTTCAACTGGTTACTCTGGGTAATTCTGATGTGTCAACGATGGGCGTATAGGCCTAAGCCATTACCCACTGACCTCTGGGATAACGAGGAGGACGCTGTATACGACGACCTCTAGCTTGACAGCCACCGATTCTTTCCCTATACTACATATAGGCCCGGAGCCAATGAGCCCGAGAGCTAATTGAAAGGAAAAAGATATGGTAACACCGATAAAAGAAATGAGACCAAAGCACCTTTTGTGCCGAATTGTCTCCATACGCCGTACTACAGATAACCGTCCAGAGCCCCAAGAACCTACCCCCCAAACATGGGAGGTTCGTGCAGTAACAGAGGGAGGAGTAGGAGACGGACCAACTTCCATTTTCTATACCGAAAGCGATCCACGTAACCTTCCCCCTCTGGAGTCTCTCATTCATATTACTATCGATAATAAGCTCACCTGCGACACACTATCAGACACGGTTCCTGAGGTGACAGACTCCAAGAGGATACCCCTACCAGACACTATAAGTTATCGGTTTCGGGAACAGGCAGACGCAGACTTTGGTGCCGGTACGGTGAAAAGCCAAGAAGAGTACCAACGCTTTGACGCCAAATGGCAGGAAGAACACCAGGAATAACCAATAGAGGCCCTGGCTCCGGGCCAATTACAGGAGGTGAGACAGATGAAGCCAACCAGAGTAGAAGTATACCCCAGTGAACAGAAGCCTGACACTATAATTAGTCCCTTGACTTTTGAAGTGGATAGAAGCAACGGCACAGTGAACATCGTAGGGTACCCCGTAGGGTACACTCGCCTGACGGAACAGGTCTGGGATGATCTAGTTCAGAAAGTCAACGAGGCGTTTGTAGAGGAGCCCAAGATAGAACTAGAGACAGACTCCCTTTTTAACACCTATCACGCCCCAGAGGAGATGGTAGACGCCCTAAAAGACTTGCCTGTCCAAGAGCTACGGACACAAGTAGAACCAGCCGATACCCGAGACAGGTGTTGGGAGTGTGGGCGGATCGAGGAAGATACGTGCAGCAACTGCGACCAGTATCCCAGTGAAGGACACGACAGTAACTGCATGGCACAGGCCCTCACAGAACTACCAACAGAAACTTATAAGACGCACTACTGTAAAGGGTGTCAGTCCTATCTTGAAGGTATTCACTTCCCCCACTGCCCGTTGTATAACCGCCAACTATGTTCCAATTGCGGTCTCAACCCTATCGAGGGACACGACAGTAACTGCATGGCGGGGCCACCCTAAGTTAAGAAAACACCCTTCCGGCGAAATAAGAGTGGCGGCTCGTCAATCTTATTTCAGTTTGTAAAGATAGAGGTGGTTTTCTAGGAAATCACTAGAAAAAGGGCCTTCCAATACAACTTTTTTTTTCAAATTTACTCTCGGTAATCATGGGGTCTAACCACCACATCACACCACACCCAAAACAACGTCACCGTCCGCAAATACAACACACCACAATATAACATCCCGTAACCGTACCAACACTAGCCAGCCTATACCAACTCTTGCATACATACATAGCAGCTTAAGCACGGGCCATCACCGCGACCCATGTGCAATCTGCATCAATCGAGGGGCAACAGTGCATCAGCTGGGCCAGTATACCATGGTTAGTATGCATCAACTGACTGATACCTTACTGCATCAGGCCACACATCCTCCGCACTTCCCCAAGATCGATAGATATACCCACATTTAGCCCCTTGACGGCCCTTCAGACCTATGCTACGCTGCCGATACTGAGAGTGAAAGGGCCGTTAGGATGGCCCACGGACCTTGTAAACAACCGAATAGACGTGACACTGGGGGAATGGCTAGCTAGGCTCAGATAGGAGTCTACAGCATGGTATTTCAACCCTCCACCCTACCCCCTGATGGGGCCGATACGGCTACATGCCGTCGCTGCCACAACCTAATATGGGTAGCAGGCTCAATACTTCCCGCAGTATTCCAAGCCGGCCCATCATGGCGTGACAAGTATGGTAATATATGTAAAGGTAGCGGCCATAGTCCTGAGCCGGCGAAATAATCCGCCGACTAACCAACCGATAGCGGCCTAGCTGGCCGCTCCCCCAGTGTCACAAGCCCGATAGTCAGGATTGGAGCAACACATGTGCAACTGTTACGTAAGCACTCTGACCGAAGAACAGCGATTACACCTCAGATCAGGCTCTCACGCCGACTCATGCCCGGTCTATCACGAGTCACTGGACCCAGTAGACCGCCTACATGACCTTGAGGCGAGATTTCACCTTGCAGGTATTGGATACTGCCCGTACTGCCACTAGAAGGAGGAATTGAGAGAATGATCAACTGTAAAGGATGCAACGAGCGACATATCAAGGAAAACATGTACTACTATGGTGCACCCCCCAACCCAGGATGGTACTGCATACTATGCAGTTATGGAATTGCGCGCCGACTGAAACGACTCGCCGCCGAACATCTGGACACCTAGACACCCGCATCACACGCCCAACTGTAGCCTTACCCCCCTATAGGGGGGTAAGGTGGGAAGTGAGAGGGAATGATCATGTATCAATGCCATATTGAGGGGTGCGAGCGGGAAGCCTCAATCACTCAGGTAGTGGAGTCACCCAAGATCGTAAGCATATCGGTCCAGCTATGCAGTAAGTGCTACTTTGACTGGCAGCATGCTCCGTTGAAAATGCGTCAAAGGGTCGATTTCAGGCGGTACGAGGTAGGATGACACCATTTGGGGGTGTAAACGCTCAGAATCGCACGAGGTGACGTCTGGTGGGGCGCTGGGTGGGTAGCGATGCGAGCGGTGAGCGGGTAGTCAGACTCGCCAACTACCAACTAATACTGAATGTAACGTATCATACATAGAAAGGAGCCGGACAATGGCTAACTACCACAAGAAGGACGAAATGTCAGAGGCCAACGCCAAGCTAATTGCCCAAGCGCCGGACATGCATCACCTACTCACCACCATCCTCAAGCGGCTCGACCTAGAGGCCAAGGAACGCGATGTGTTTCCTTGTGCTGCCCTACGTAACGCCATCCGTCGGACTCTTGCTGCTACACAATAAGAAAAGCCGCAAGGGTCGTAGCATAAGTGCCCGTTTACCCTTGCGGCGATTGGGGTGGCCCGACTAATATGCCGGACATAATCACCCCTCCCCTAGCGGCTAGCAGGGCTTAGGGGGATGACCTACCGGACAACGACCCGCAACGGCTGCTTTGGTAGACCCACACTTACTCTACCAGACACATAATCTCATGTCAAGCAGCAATCTCGCCAGATTTGCCTAGGTATTACCCTTCAGAGTGTGATAAGATGGTCGATACTGAGAGTGAACAGGAGGTACATAGAGAATGAAAGACATCACCTACGTTACACTAGGAATCACGATTAAGAACGGCACAATCGCCATATGTACCAAATGCGGAGCGAAAGCGGCAGAGACACAACCTAACCTTGTTTGGTTGTGTCCCCCCTGCGGCAAGGATCCCGTATACTGTATCTGCAAGGATTAGCAAGGAGAGACACGATGGCAGAGACAAAGCACACACCAGGACCGTGGCGAATAGAGGATCGCTACATACTCGGCGCGCGGTACGTTGGCAGGGTAGACGATTGGAGTGGATCGGTGAACGGCGCCTATGACAAGGAAAACGCCGCACTTAAGGCTGAGTCAGAGGCCAACGCCAAGCTCATCGCGCAGGCCCCAGCACTCTTGACCTCCCTGGCAGACATCTGTTGCGGTCACTGCTTCGACCAGATCGGCTTGCCGCCAAGTCACGACACGGACTGTAGGTTCTGCCGACCCGCACGAGACGCTATCGCGGCAGCCGCCACCTAGCCCCTACCGCTAGCAAGGAGAGACAGCGATGAAGACCTGCGACTACACCATAACCAACAAGTATGGAGTGTTCCATTGCATCAGGAAAGGCGATGCAAGGGGATTCCATGGCGGCTGTCACAAGTGGGAGCAACGTGCGTTAGTGAAGGGATAGGATCATGAAAGGTATTCGATTCTACGAAGAGTACGACAGTCCACGGGATAAGCGGTACCGTCAAGGTGACGGCAACGTATTCGCCCTGTCCACCGATACGCCCGCATTCCTAGGCGGTCAAGGGGAATGGTGTACGGAAGGCTTGGGTGCCCTGTTCCATGAGCCTAACAGCGTCGTATGTAGTTTCGTTTATGCTGTGGAGCGATTGCGTACACACTGCCGCCACATCAGTGAGCAACGAGCGCGGGAGATTCACCCTGCGTTGTTTGAGCGGCTAGATACGGAGGATTGAGGTTATGTATGAGATATACCTACATAAGCCAGGATGCTACGTTGACAATACACATGGCATCTACATGGTAGACCGAATCGTCGAGATCGCCGAATCATGGGGTATGTCTGAGCCTGAAGTATGCGGGGAAGACTCTGGATGCGCGCGTTGTGAAGGTGGGGACCATGAAGCAGGGGACGGCTCTTACACAGAATGGTCGTTTTGTATGTCCAGCCAAGAGGTCATTGACGAAGCTACAGAGTACATGAACGCTAACTTCGGTCTCGATGACTGCTACTGGGGCTTCTCTAGTCAAGGTGATTGGGGTCTATGGCCCTGTGACGAAGGATAGGAAGGATTGATACAGTGACAAGAGCGATTGATCGGGAAGAGTTCGCGCATCTCATGGGTAAGGAAGCCCCAAGGATGTCATTCCATGAGGTAAGGCATCTTATGATGCTAGCGAGGAAGCTCCAACGGTTAGCCGAGGAAGACTGTAACCGAGGTCTGACAGACAAAGAACATACCTTATGGGATCGTGCCACGGCTCATATCACAGGAATGTGTGTACTTGCCGACTGTGCTGCGCTCATTGGTGGCGACCCTAGAGGGGCTATCGTCAAGATCGTGGTGCCTAGTGGCCGTACAAATGACTGGGGCCAAGAAGGCATCTGTGTACCCGCCTAGCAGCCCCCACGCTCTGCACTACCCGGCGGGGTAGGCGCAGGGCGCGAGTGCTGGTAGAGGACCAGTCAAGAGTAGATAGGAGATACAATGTCACGAGTACGACCCATTGCTACCGCACAGGACATCGTAGATGTAGTGCAAGACGGGATCGCCGCTATAGCGGACGGGAAATACAGACAGTTCGCAGTCGAAGAGCTTGAGTCTATCCTAGAGTTCTTTGGGGCAGACTATGAGGCAAGAGAGATTGAAGAGGATTAACACGATGATAACAAAGACAGCAACCGCAGACCTTGTGAAGGTCAACCCAATCGAGACTACTACAGACATCTACGACGTGGTGGCTCACGCGATCCACAAGGTTGAGGAATTGGAAGACATCGCTGCAACGTTACGTAAGGACAGTACGTTAGTGCTTGCGGAGTTGGAGTCTGTACTCCAATTCCTAGACCCTCAGTAGCCTAACGACTCTGACACCTGGCCGGTTACGACTGGGCTAGGTGCTAGGGCCGATGGGAAGCCCACAAGGGAAGGGCCGAACAGGCCGGGATTAGTGTACTTGTTTGATACCGGCCCTTCCCCCCCTTCAGAATCTAAGCGACGTGTCGATAGTAGTGAGGAGAGGTACGATTATGGATCGGCGTTCATGTGATACCTGCTTTAGATGGCGACAATTAGTAGCCACTAGGAGAAAATCGGTACGCTACGCATTACGATTAGTAGCCCAGCGCATCGAGATAGAAAAACGCCGGGAAGGATTGAATCCATGAACAACAGATGTCACGCATGCGGGCGGCAGACCGGCCGGACGAACCCGGCAGTACACACAATCAAGCGTCTGGTGATAGCTTGCCAGACTTGTAGCAGCTAGGAGGATTGTAGGATGGACGAACATGTACAGATTGGGGTCTACGAATTTCCAAGCGAGACCTCCAGATACTATTGCCCCGACCTAACCTGTGAGGCTACGGAATACGTCCACTACTGCTTCGCTGGGGTAGTAGAGAACGACGAAGAGCTTGGCGTCTTGGTGAACGTACAGGGTGAGCCTACGAATCGCTGGGAAGACGGAATAGTCGGCGTACCCGAAGAGGTGATAGGCTGGATTGAGATGGATGATTGCGCCCCCTACTGTCCCATACACCACGAGGAAACAGTATGGATTACCTTATGAAGCGTCTAGGCGAAGCACTAGGCTCCTGTGCCGTTCTAGGGGCCGCGTTCGGAATAACGTTTGGACTGGGCGTACTGGTCCGACATGTGGCCTGAGAGGAACTAGATCATGACCAACACAAGATGCGATAGATGCAGTCAAGGCACGATGCCGTACGTTACGCGACAGGGCACAATAGCCATGGAAGGAGAGAAGAGGGAGAAAATATCCGTCTGTGTGTCCTGTGCTTCATTCCTACTGGACCACACAACCTGGCAGCTAGGAAAATAGTACCATTGACGACGATTGAGCAGCACAAGCGAATCTGAGGGAGGTGTAATATGAAACCCTTATGGCGTACAACAATTCACATCTGGACAGAAGATGATCCACAGAAGGCAGAACTAGAGACATTAGCATATGAGGCGACAGAGGGAAGCGCCTTCTGTAGCAAACAGGACTCTGAGTACATCCGCGATCCTATCGCTGCTGGGCTACAAACTGAGTTCTTTGACGGCCCAGACGACGAGGTGTAACATGCCAGAACACCAGAAACAACCAACGTGCCAGATTTGCGGCGGTCTGATCAAAGGCAAGCCCTACTACTGGGATGATAACTCTCTACTGCCTATGCATGCGAATATGACACGATGCCAAGGTAACGGCAACGTACTATTTGTTGCCTTCATGAATCGGAACGTTGAGTACATTAACAGACGCGGGGAGCCCGTTCTGTTGGAGGTGTAACATGCCGATACTGAGAGACGTTACGGATCAAGAGGTGCCCGCCGCATTCATAGAGGCGATCAGGCACCCAAGAAGCGGGCGCTGCCTCCTCTGCGGGTATCCCTTGGTAGGCGAGAGCTGCCTAGGTCGGTGCTTATCAGGAGATTGTGTCTGCTGCAAGACAGGGGGCAATAGTGTGCTCCCACACGAGGAACCTTCACAAGAAGGAAGACTAAACGATGATGCTTGAGTCCATCCGAATGGCGATACTCCTCAGGAGATGGCAAATCCATTGTCGTCAACAGGATCACCCAAACACAGCTACGTACCGCCTACACAACAACACGTGTATCATCGAGTGTACGCAAGAAGGACTCTACCTATGTGGATGGATGGCTGTGGCTCCTTCCTTCAGGCCTGCACCCGAATAGTAGAAAGGACTAGACGATGAACACACGACACTGTTCGAACGATCCATGTGAGGCTGAGGCTGTAAAGGTAACGGTCACAGACGCACTCTTGTGTTGGACATGCGCTGAAGCATACCAGTGGGGACAGGCGTCGCCAGATAATCCCCTAAGAGAACTAGACAATGACAGTTGGAAGTCAGTCAAAAACAGTCCTTATCTCAAGGGCATGACGTTCTAGGTAATGAGAGACCTAGCATACGTGTACCGTGACCTGTGCGAGGCTCAGACTCAATTAGAGGAAGCCGTTTCTGACGCGGAGTTCCTAACGGCACAGGCACGATTTGAGCAGGTCGAAGCTGAATGGTTAGAGCTTGGGAAGGCATTGGATTGGAAATGGGGAAAGACGAACAATGAGAGCAGAGATTGAACAGCAACGGAGGATACTACTCGCCCGCCTATGGACCGACGCCACGGGTATACCGGACACAGACAGGTCACCACTGACTCAATGCCTCTTTGATTTGTGCATAGAGTCTAGTGCGCCAGACTCCTCACCTCATGTGATGGCTCAAATGATAGACGTACTAGTTGAAGACTATCAAGAGTTTTCAAAACTGCTATGGGCAGAGGAGGGACAAGATGAGTGAGCACACAACCGTCCGAGCCGTCACCGCTGCGAAAGAGGCCTACTTTAAGGCCAGCCAGGACTGGGCTCACTCCTGGGGCATTCTGTCGCGAGCCCTCAGCAACGGGCATTCTGGCACTCACGAACGCAAGAATGCTGACGTTGCGGAACTGGCACGGAGGGCGGCGTTTACCTCCCTGGCAGCAGCGAACTGTGCTGCCAACACCGAACGCGACCGCCGTGCCGACTGCTACGAACCTCTGCTGGCCGCGCTGGAGGAGATCGCGGACGTATCACACAAAGCCGCCAACAGTGGCACAAAACAAGCAGGCAGTCGTGTCACCATTGGACAACTCAAGACCATATTACGAGAGATCAGAGGCATAGCACGAACCGCCAAGGGTCAAGAAGATGGGTAAGATTTGGATTGATCCTTTCAAGCAGTACAAGTCCATAGGCAACGTACAGGTACGTCTTGGCAACACCGCAAAGAGTGAAGTATTGCACAATCACGACGGAACTCCTAACATTAGGTATGCGGGCTACAGTGAGAAGCTACCAGATCATCACCTGTGGCGCTGTGACGGCCATAGCGAGCCCCCAAGGAACAAAGCAGTGTCTCTGGTACCCTTTGGCAGGCATCGCTTCTCAACAGAGTCTAAGGCAGGACGTGGGGGCTGCTCGATGCGTGAGTGTCTCGGTGACGCTGTACAGATGAACGAGGATGGAACACTGGCTTACTGTGAGACCTGCGCATCACGGAGCCTAGGCGTGGTACCCTGTCCTTGGACCATGGTAATGCCTTGCCGTGAACCCTGCTCAGTGTGTGCTGGGCCTGAAGAGGAGGAAGATCATGTCTTATGAGGTACTGATGAACTTCTTTGCATACTGGATACACATGTGGGAGCTGGAGTGGATAGGCGGAGCCGAGTTGCTGCGTATCCTTGGTCTTTTGGGGTGATTGACATAGGCGTCCACGAGGTAACCATTGCTATCATGGCGCTTGGCTGTCAGGTTGTAGCAGTGGGAATTCTATTCTACCTAGGGAGGTACAGAAGATGACTGAAGAAACTACCGTAGAAGCGATACCGGACTGCGTACTAGATGTCTTGGAAGAAGTGCGAGCTAGCGGCGAAACAAATATGTTAGCCTTTAATACCGTACTCTCCATCATCAGCCGAGACAAGATCAGTTTCGAGGTCAGGCAAGGCAGTGTTGCAGTACCTAGCAATAGCCATAGCCGTGCGTTCATGTGGCTAGCAGGCAATGAAGGCCGCTACATGGAAGCCCTGATCGCGATGGGGGAACGACGCAGCGAGTGATCATCGAAGAGCTGAGTGACGACGCGCTAGTCGAGCCTCCTGCCTTACCAGCAGACAAACTCACACTCAGAGAACACTACAAGAAAGTGCAGATTATTGTCGCTTGTAATAACTATGAGGACATGAAGTGGCGTTGTACTTGGTGCCTCACTCTTGACAGACATGTACCAGTAGCCTACAGCAGAGGAGGGGGACGATTCTGCTCAGAGGAGTGCAGGGACGGGTTCGCGGCACATCAAGCCACCCTATCGCACGAGGTAACAGGCAAAGAGATCATAGAGGACGAGGAGTAACACCCTACGCTCTGTTGCGTTAAGGTATGCAATGGCTAAGAAGAAGACAGACGCCCAGCGGGTAGCTAAGATCAAGAAGGCTATCTACCCACTGCTGAAGTTCTTTGGGGTCAGTACGCAATACCGTGTAGTAGTCTCCTTCACAAACCGAATAGGAGAATATCACAGTGGTGCAGTGGCGCAGGTGGTTGCTAACTTTCCCTACCGAAACATCGCAATTGAATATCTACGCAGCTTCGTAGATGGGGCTGATGCAGAGAGTTTGGAAGAAGTCACGATCCACGAGTTGCTGCATGCCTTGGTCTTCACCCCTTATCGTGGTATGCTGGGGCTAGACAAGGTTCCCCTCCAAGTGAGCCACACCGAAGAGAGTATTGTGGATATGCTCACCGTCTGGCTCATGCGCCTACGCCCAAAGAAAGGGTTTATTCTTAGATAGGAGAGAAACATCATGACCAAGATTGTTTGGAAGGTTGTTCGGAGAATTGGGGGTAAGAGGTTCTCTGCTGTAATCAACCAGGAATGGGGAGGGGTGCGGTATAGTTCACCAGGGGAAATTACCTCGGCTCCAGAAAGCACTAAGTTACTGGCTTTTAAAACTAAGGAAACAGCAGTCCGTTTCGGTACGAGTCTGGGTGATGGTTTCGGTTGCAAATATGAAGTATGGAAGGCGAAAGCTAAGAACGTGACGAATACGAGAACCCTTTCTACGTCTGGGGACGGATATCCTGGGTTTGTTGCGTTTTGGAAGGGTAAGAGGAATGGAGTTTGGCGGGGAGAAGCACCAGATGGCACAGTCTCCTGCTCTGAGCTGACCCTTATCAAAAAGGTGAACTAGTGTCCCCAATAGCATACAAACTCATCACCTACCTACAGGGACTAGACCACGGTAGAAACGTGGTCATGGAAGAACTGGTACTTACCCTCGGCACGTCCAAGACAGGGATTAGGGCTGCTCTGACAGAACTAGAAGCTGAGAAATACTTGACAGTAGATCAGGAGGTGTAATATGGAATATATACACGACGATGAGGCGCAATTCGCAATAGACAACGCACCCCCTATCCCCGAAGGACAGAGGTGTGAGAGTGACAATCACATGGAGATGTGCTTTGATTCCTACTTAGTCTACCACGCCTGTCAATGCGAGGAATGTGGTAAGGTCTTTAGTGCGGAGGAAGAGGACGATCTACTAGAGCAGGGGGACACCTGCCCTAACTGCGAAGGCGAGCATACTCTCAATGATGATGGCTTATTCTGGACCGAAGAAGAGCCTCTTGCTGAAGTACCTATTTTCCAGATAGACAAAGAGAAAGGTCAGGTCTGTGTGACCTTCTTCTGCGAATTCTGTGGCGCAGAAACCGAGGGACTAAGAGATTACATATCAGAAGAAGGTGGTTGGCCTACTCAAGACGGAGAGCTGATCAGACCAAACAGGTGTTCGGAGTTGTAGTCATGACACGGAGTGTATGTGCGTCACTTCTATTATGCGACAGCAAGGTGACTCTGCTCTGTTATGGGTGTAACAAGACCTTCTGCAAGGAGCACTCATCCATACGCCTGTGGCTGTCCTATCGGGTAAGTGGGGGCTGGAACGAGCGCAAGCACCGTATCTGTGACGATTGTTGGATTGGAAAGTACCCAGGAGAACTACAATAGATGACAGACGAACGCCGCCTGGGACCATTCCGCTGGCGTGGCTCCCTGAATTGGAAGGACGTAACTGAGCGCATCATAGCGGGCGCAGTAGTGGGTGTGACTGCTGGTGTAACCATGTGGCTATTGGAACGTTTACCTGTATAAGGAGGAATCTATGATCACAACACTAACCATCATAGGGATCGTCATCATTGCAACCGTAGCTTGGGGGGCATGTGGCAGACTTGCGTACCTCGGCATATACACGGCCTGCCAGAAAGAGTTTCCGCTCATAGCGGAGGAGAATCAGAACAAGGGGGCCAAACAGGACTTTCTCCTCTCCCTCTTTGGCCCCTTCGCCCTTCTGGTAGGATTCGGGGTCTATTGCCACTACAAACATGGCTTTACGAGGCTCTCTATCGAAGAGGTACGGCGGTTCAAGAGAGAAAAGTATCCGCAGTGGACCGAGCTATTTGATGAAGATGAAGAGGAGGCTTAATCCTGAACCATAACTCGATCACGTTCAACAACGTTGTCGCTCAGTTTGACGGCCCCAACATCTTCCAAGCCAAGGAAGTGCTGCGCTATAGGCAGAAGGGGTACATCTTCACGCAGGCCCATAAGAGGGGCGGTTGGGACGGCTGGCGGTCAGTGATGACAGCAAAAGGCAACTTCTCTGCTGGGTTGATTCCTTGGTTGGTAGAACGATTGGCCAAGGAGGGCATCAGCGTGGAACTGAGGGACCAACGTCCTGAGCCTCTGCCTGTGGACAACAAGTTAGCTTTTTTACACAACAACGTGAAATTGCGCACATATCAGCACACGGCTATTGAGGCTGCGACTGCATATGGAGGAGGCACTATCTGGTTGCCTACTGGGTCTGGAAAAACAGAGGTAATGATAGAAATCGCTAGGCGTATCGGTTGTCCTGGCTTGATACTCGTGCACAGGAAAGACCTTTTGCACCAGACGGTAGCCCGTTTTGCCGAGAATCTAGGCAATCAGGAGATCGTAGGAATCATTGGTGATGGTCACTGGAAGCCCAGCGTCCTCACTGTGGCCACCTTTCAGACTCTCTACAATAGACTCAAAGAGCGGGATACCCGTGTTCGGACTTGGTTACGCGAGAGAATAGGGCAAGTACATGTTGATGAGTGTCAGCACTTGCCCAGTAGAACATATGATAAAGTGATGTCTCAGCTCCGGTCTGCTCGTTGGAGATTCGGATACTCAGCCACACCAGACAAGGGAGGGGACTTGGAGACGTTCTTCCGTGTGACCGCCCATCTTGGCCCTACTGTGTGTCAGATAGCGGCTGAGGAGTTAGCGGATGAAGGGTATCTTGTGCCTGTTGATGTCTTCATAATACGAGTACCTCCCCCGCTTGACAAGTATAAGGACTGGCAGAAAGCCGTCAAATACGGTATTGTGGAGAACGCGGGGCGCAATCACATGATAGTAGAGTTAGCCAAACACCTAGACCAGACGGGGAGTGGTCCTGTCGTTATCTTAGTGGAGCGTATAGCCCATGGGGAGTCTCTCGCCAAGGCTCTCGGTACTCAATTCCTGGCCGGTGATGCTCCCACCAGCCAACGTCAGGCAGCATGGGCAGGTCTAAAGGACGGGAGCTTGAACGTAGTTGTGGTCTCGAAGATTGGGGAGGAGGGGTTGGACATACCGCCTCTTGCCTACCTGATCATAACTGGTGGCGGAAAAGCCCCACATCTCACGATCCAGAAGGTTGGACGTGGTATGAGAACATCAGAGGGAAAGGATAGGCTTTTCGTGTTTGATTTTCTAGATCAGGGTCGCTACTTGAGTGCACACGCCAAGCGACGCCTGAAAACTTATAAGGAACAGCCCGCGTATTCTTGCAGCACTGTAGATTTCATGGAGGTAGTACCACAATGAACATTCAAGAAGAAGTCTTCGATATGATATCAGCAGAACGAGAGCACCAAGATAATAAGTGGGGATCACAACGTGCCCTGTATCCTAACGAATGGTACCTCATCTTAGGTGAGGAGATAGGAGAGGTAGCAAACGCCATACTTGAGAGCAAGACAGACGCAGAGATTGAAGAAGAGCTTGTGCAGGTAGCGGCTGTTGCTGTCTGTTGGTTAGAGGCCCTAAGACATGACTGACCTACTAACCACATCCCTTGTAGCCACCTTCGCTCTGGGCCTAGCCACTTGGCACCTTGCCCGTGTCATCAGTGACGGCGCGCTGTTTGAGCCCCTGCGTCAGCGGGTTAGGTTGAACTGGTACGGATCAAGATTGAACGCCCTACATGTAAGCCTCAATAACTGTCGTCTCTGCCTCAACACACAGGTGGCTATCCTCCTAACGTGGGGGGCACTGGTAACAGGGCTCGTCGTTGAATGGTACGAGCCTAGCAGCTACCCGCTGGCTGTTTGGGCCTTCGCCTTCGTAGTGGGACCGTTCCTTACTGCTGGCTGGGCAGAGATAATCCGTAGAGTAGAATGTTGCGAGGTGAAAGGGTGAAACACATCGATATCGTAAGCCAACACCTGAGCTTAGAGATAGGCTTCACTGGCGACCTTCACCCCGCAGGGCTCACTGAGGCTATCATAGAGGCACTAGAGAAGGGGGGGGTGCTAGAAGCAGCGGGTATTGTCTACCTCAAAGCTGAGGCTCCTGGGCACAAGCTAGTAGCTATCAACCTCTGGGCACCCGATCCAGTTGAAGAGATAGAACCACCCACGATACCAGAGGAAGAAGAGAAAGGACTAACCCCTAATGTGTGAACCAATTACGGCGGAGGACACAGCCCGAGAAGCCCGCCGCGCTGTCATGCACCTAAGAGCACAGCATGGCATGTGGAATCTGGATGAGGTGGTGGACTGGTTGTTCAACGCGCAGGAAGACAAAGCCCGCCTGGAGCAGGAGCTAACGCCTTGGAAGCAGGAGTTTCCTAACTGGGACACGCTAGAGGTTGCGAAGCGCATCCAAGACCTAGAGGCCGAGGTGCGAATGGCCTGCCAAGATCGCGATGACCGTGAGACCAAGCCGGGCGAGGCCAGGGAGGCGCTGCAACCTTTCATCGAGCACGCCGAGAAGCGCCCTATGGAGTCTCATTGGACTACCTGGGCTAGCTTCGATGATTTCGCCAAGGCCCGCGCCGCCTGTCGAAGCGAGCCTGAAAGCGAAAAAGGTGAGTAACCTACCTATAAGTTTATTCAGGTATACAACAATAAACTTATAGGTAGGTTACTCTTCATTAGTACTGCAATAACATAAGAGAATAATAGTAAATACAGATACAGAAAAGCCGAAAAGGGTGAGTAGCCTACCCAGGGTTTTCACCCACAAAAAGAAAAGGGTGAGTAGCCTACTGCCGGTGGTTCGTTTATACAACAATAAACTTATAGGTAGGTTACTCAGGGTTAAAGTGAGAAAGGAAAACACCCATGTCTAAGACAATCACCATCCAAGAAGCAAGAGAAACTCTAGTTGCCGTCATTAGGCGCAGTCCTGATAGTGTAAACATCGACTATGAGCGATTTCTGAAAGCACAGAAGTCCCTCCAAGCAGGAAACGGTGCTTACTTAGAATTTGAATCCTCTCTTTGGGGAGGTTCCGCCACTGTTATTCTGTACGAGAGTTTCTCTAAGCCCACCTTCTCCGTTGAAGTCAGTTGGTTTGCTATGCGCCATACAGTAGCAGCAACTCACGTAGCTATAGAGACCTATCAACAGGCTCTCAGATTAGCTGCGCTCTTAGAAGCCACCATTCAAGGCTTCCCTGAGATAGTAGAGGAGGAGTCATGAGCGCTATAACAGACGCGTGCCGACGGGTGAGGGAACTTAGTGAGCAGGACGCGATCTCTCGCAGCGATGTAGTCTATGCTGAGGGGGGTCGCGCCAAGGTTTATCATGCTCTCGCTGAAGGGAAGGACTGGTGTGCCGCTTGCACTGGCGAGAGGGCAAAGACAATGGCCCACATACGGCGTGCAGTGATCAAGCTCAAGTTGCGGCCTTGTCGGAAGTGTTACCCGTCCTTCGGCGGTGAGAGCCCACCTTCGCTCTTTGAGGCTAGGCGCTGGCTCGAAGATGCCGCCCCGGTGCTGCGTGACCTCGCCTGCAAGGCGCTGCTGATGCTGGAGGAACTAGGCTGGAACGGTGCGCCAGTGGCGGGCCAAGCCCGGTGCGACTTCTGCGGCAACGGGCAACGAGAAGGCCACGATCAGGACTGTGAACTAGGCCGCTTCCTCCGCCGTGCAGCCAAGGAACTAGGAGCATGACTCATGGATACAACCATTGTCAAGAGATACTGCTCCAATGGGCACAAGTTTCAGGTTAAGCCCACCTTCATACCCTGCTGCCTTCAGGCATCTAAGCACATTAAGAGGAGAAGGCGCTACAGACAGCCCTCTAATGGCCGTTCAGCACAGAAACGGCGTCAGAGAGCACATGCCTTCCTTAAACTCCGTGACAGGGGCCTCTGTCGTTACTGTGGGGAGCCTGGGGTGGAGGTAGACCATGTAATGCCCCGCTGTAGTAATGGTTCAGAGAGTGCGTTTGGAAATATGGTTTGGTGTTGCAGGCGGTGTAATGGTGTGAAGGGAGCTAAGGAAGGGTTCAACATGAAGAATAGCAGGCTCTACTACGAAGGGCAGCTTATTGCTCCTAGTCATTTGTTTGGGGCAGAGTTGTTGCAGAGGTTGCAAACCGGCTAACGGTACGGTAGAATTCAAGAGGAGGTATCTCATGAAATTATTTAATTGTGACGAGAAGAAGACTAAGGGAGGCGTCTGTACTCGATGTCATGGTGTGTTCATAGTAGAAGGATTGGTTCCCTACCAGATCATAACACTAAGTTCGGCGCATCCTGAGGAGTCAGCGTTCATAGATATTCTATACTACTGTCGAACGTGTCGAGATATGCTGCCTGGCTCATACCGAATTCAATTTACATTAGGAGCACTACCTCCCGGGGCATCCTTAGTTGAGTCGCGCTTCTTTGAGGAGAGGGTTGAGGTCCAATTTAACGAAGACGGTCGTCACCCTTATCGAGTAAACCAGTTTCAAGAAGTAGACTATCAAGGAAATCCTCTATTCCCTGTCACACAGGAGCAGAAGGACTTTCTCACTAAGAAGGCAGCAGAGAAAAGTAAGTAGAGGAGGTGTAGTATGGCTGGTAATTTCATTCTAGCAGTAGCTATTTACATTTGCGGGCTTCGCATTCTTCGTAAGATTTC
>LAZR01000698.1_pt1 | contig 23976 bp, 24 predicted proteins | sample 329461 | NCBI WGS metagenome assembly LAZR01 (sample SAMN03002196, study PRJNA259156) | marine sediment metagenome | biome: sea floor; feature: Hydrothermal impacted sediments; material: marine sediment; isolation source: Loki non-amplified sample from Loki's castle hydrothermal vent sediment ...
TATATAAATTACTGCGGACCTACGAATAAAAAGGGGATACTACACTCTGTAACTATATTTGTATCCAATTTAATAACACCAAAATTTCTTCCTCTAAATCTCTTTAGCCATCAAAGTCAGACAAATAAATGTGGAAATCTATGTAAAGATTGTGCAGCATATCTGGATGAGAAATGCAAGGGATGTGGTTCGTTTTAATTGACTTATTATTCATAATTTTAAAAAATGCAAAATTTGCCTTTAACTACCTTAATTAAATCTACTTAATAATTATGGCAACTAATTGCTCCTAATGCGTTAAATTTTTTCTTATTTTCTATCTCAAATTTTTTAACTAACAGATGAGTTACAAACCGAGGATAACCTTGATTTACTATGATTTTCTTCACTTCATGTTCTATAATATCTTTCAGCGTAGGAAAAACTACCGAAACACCATGAAATCCGCCAATAGGTTTTACAAATTTTAATTTTGGCAATAATACTTTCTCCTCTGTGTTGATTTATAAAGGTTTAAGATAGAGACACACTTTTCTATATCCGCCAAATTATTATAATAATTAAATGAAAATCTTAATAATGTTTTTTTGGTTGATTTAGGATAGTTTCTTAAGGAGATATAAATACCGTTTTTCAAGAGTTCCTTAAAAATTGTCTCAGCTTTATCGTGCTCTAGAGTTATGATTCCAGATCGATTTTTTTTCTCAAGGGGAGTAATTATTTTATAATTCAATTCTTTAATTTTAGCGATAAATTCAGACGTTAACTCCAAGATTCTATTATTTATCCTTAATATTCCCCTCCGTAAATCTCCATCACCAATTTTTTCTATTAAGTTAAAACCTCCGATTAAAGTAAATAGAGCAGGAAAATGTGGAGTTCCCCCTAAACTATCCATAAACTTCACTTGCCGAATAACATTTATATTATCATTATCCATAGAGAAAGCGTCTTTAACGCTTAACCAACTAGAAAACGGTAGATCACATTCTTCTATTATTTTTTCTGATACAAACAGAATTCCAATACCATAACCACAACATGCCCATTTCAAAGCGGAGGCAACGAGGATATTAATATTTGAATTTTTTACATCTATAGGAAATGCTCCGAATGACTGAGTAGCATTGATAATATTTATTATTTCATGTTGTTTACATAATTCACCTAATAATTCTAAATCTTGTCTAAATCCAGTTAAATATTGGATATGGCTGTGGATAATAATTTTAATTCTCTGATTTATAATTTTCTCTAAATCTCTAATCGGATATTGAAAATTTGATTCATATAATTTCTTACAATTAAATCCTAATTTTTTAAATATATGAATTGAGGATGGGAATTCGCCTTCAGGATAAATTATATCACCATTTTTTAATAATTGAGCGACAACATTCATACAAGAAGAGGTATTCATTAAGAAAGCGATTTCAGATGGTTTTGAATTAATGTAATGAGCTATTTTTTTTCTTACAGAATTTAACTCATTAAAATATTGATCCTAAAAAATATCTCCATAGTGTAGCATTTCGTTAAAGCATTTAACTCCAGATTGATAAGCGCTATTACTTATTGGTGATCCCCCAGCAGCCTTTAAATAAACCACATTTTTAAGTGAGGGAAATTGTTTTTGTCTTAATTCATCCCAGTTAATATTCATTTTTCAGTAGACTATACTTGCATTGGATTAGTTATTTCCTTTTAAGATAAAAATTGCGATTTTGCTAAAAAGATTTGGAAAAATTTGAGTTAAATTATACTTCTTCATAGGTAAATAGAATTTATTTTTTATTTTGATTTTATAATGAGCACAAAACTTCAAAAATTTATTTAAATCTAATATCTGAATTTTTTTGCCATAAAATAAGTTGTGATTATGAGTTCGTTCTCTTTTAAGCGTTCGTGTGAACATAAATGTTAATCGATTCTTCCAATTTGCTAAATTTTCAAAACTTATAATACAATATTTTCCTACTCGGCGCATTTCTTTGATTAAATAAACGGGATTAGCAATGTATTCTAAAGTTTGGCTTAAAATAACATAATCAAATGAATTATCTTGAAACTCTTTAAGACCTTCATTTAAATCTTCTTGGATTACAGAAACGCCATATTTAAGGCATGATTTTATTTTATCTATTGAGACTTCAATTCCCAATCCAGTGACTTTCTTTTTCTTGATTAATTCATGTAATAATAATCCATCACCACATCCTAAATCTAAGACTTTACTATTAGGTTGAATAATATCAAAAATTATTTGTAAATCCTTCCTCACTAGAATTCTTTTTCACCTTAGCTGCACAAATTTAAATTTGAAGATTATTAAGAAAGTTTGACACCACTATGCGGAGATCCTTACATTTGACTAAAAAGGAATCATGTCCATAAGTGGTTTTAATCTCTATAAAGCTAGTTTCAATCGCATTTGACTTTAAAGCATATACAATCTCTTTTGATTGGGATGTTGGATATAACCAATCAGAAGAAAATGAGATTACTAAGAATTTAACTTCTTTTAAAGGATAAAAGGTTTTAATTAAATTAGAATCTTTTCTTAAATCAAAATAATCAATTGCTTTTGTTAAATATAAGTAAGAATTAGCATCAAATCGCTTTGTAAAGGAAGTTCCTTTATATTGTAAATAAGTTTCAACTTCAAACTCTTCTCTAAATTGAAATATATACTCTGGATTGTACCGTAATTCCCTTCCAAATTTTTCTTTCATTGAATCCTCGCTTAGATACGTAATATGCCCTATCTGTCTTGCTAATCTTAAACCTATATTAGGTGGCTCTTGCATGTAATAATTACCATTATTCCAATTTGGATCTGAATATATAGCTTGTCTTTGAACTTCATTAAAAGCAATATTAAATGTTGTTGCATAAGATGCAGTTGCGATAGGAATTACCGATTGAGTCATTTCAGGATAACTCACAGCCCAATCCAGAGCTTGAAAACCTCCAAGGCTTCCACCAGTTACAGCTAAAACTTTTTTTATATTCAAATGGTCAAGTAATAATTTTATAGCACTCACAATGTCATGTACAGTAATAATTGGAAATAATATTCCATAAATCGTTCCAGTTTCATGATTTATGGAGGATGGACCAGTCGAACCGTAGCAACTTCCCAAAACATTAACACATATAATGAAATATTTTGAAGGATCAAAGGATTTTCCACTTCCAACCATTTCATCCCACCATCCCCCGACCTCACTTTTATCTTGATATACATGGGAACTTCCAGATAATGCATGAAAAATTAATATAGAATTTGATTTGGACTCATTTAATTGTCCATAGGTTTCATAAGCTAATTGAAACTCTGGTATAGTTTTCCCCGATTCAAGTTTAAAATTTTTTCTCCAGTAGAAATACTTAAGATTAGGAATTTTGTTTAGTAGGGCTTCGAATAAAATAAATAACTTTCTCTATTTTATAAAAATTAATTTTTCCTTCAATTAAAGTTCTTTTACTTAAAAAAAATAGGTGAAAATTTTTCTTTTAATTTTATTACGAAGATTATAACATTCTGATTATTTAAAAAAAACTGGTGGAATTCGAAAATATTAGAATAAAGGCAATAAAACATATTGTAATTGTATAAAAAATAAAAAAAATTAAAAATCTAGGTTTTTCATAAGTCCATTTATTAAAATTTAAGACAAATTTATCCTATTCTTTTTCGACTGAATATTTTTTATCACTTTTCTCTTTTTCAGCGAAAATAGAATTGTCACCCAAATCAATACATCTATCTTTTTTATACAGATTCTTTGAATAATATTTCGTAAAAATTTATTACAATACTTAAAATGAAATTTAAAGGTTATTTTAAGTCTAATAGACTTAATAATCGTTTAAGTTCTTCCGATGGATCGAATAAAATATGAGGGCTCGCTTGAATTGGGACAGTTGAGAGATGGTCAGGGTATCTCCCAGTAAAATTTACAACGATATTTTTAGACTCAATTCTATTAGCAGATGTTATTGCTCCTGTAAAGGCCATAAATCCACTTTTTTCAAGTTCAAATAATTTTAAGCCACATTTTTTAGTAGGATAAACTCCAGCTTCCACTAATGTGTTAAGGATTTTATCTTTATATCTAGCCAACTCATCTCTGCTAACTACAGATGGAAATATTCTTCCTCCGTTTTCCCTCCATTGTGTAAATTTATTAATTGCATAGTATGGTTTTGTGCTTCCGAGAGTAGGCTCTATTTGTGATGTAACATAATCTGTATCGTCAAAAATTGATAATGGATCACCACCCTTTGAGTGAATATTAAGCGCATCTACAATCGGAGCAGATTTTCCATTAAAAGGCTGAATTACTAAAATTTCATGATTTGTTTTTAGTTGATAAGCAGATTCAATTAATCCTGCTGGACCCACCCCCCCAGAAACAGTTTGAACAAAACAGGTATCTTCATTTAAAAGATTATTATCATTCAATACCAAACCTATTTGAGAATAAGCAGCAGTTTTTAAATCTGCTTTAGCACAAATTACTTTATACTTATTTGATAAACGTTTAATAAGCTTTTTAGCTAAATCTCGAGTACTATCTAAAGTAGAATTTTTCAAAACAATGTATTTAACATAGGGGTTATCCTCAATCACACTTTTTGAAACTTTATGCGCAGAGAGTTCTGGAACTAGCAAAATTGCTATAATATTCTTATTAAACTCTTGATTATAATTCTTTATAGTCCTTGCCATCCCCTCAACAGTATTTCCTGATGAAGTCGAAACTATATAATCAATTTTTTCATTATCAATTGTATGAAGGAGATAATTACTATCAGTATCTTTGAAGGTTGGTGTACTCCAAAAAAAACCAAATAATTCTTTATTAGGTAAAATTCCCGGAAGTTTCTTTATAAATACAGAGATAATTGGATTATAATTTGAATTTACTTTTTTATTTGTTAATTTAGCATAAATTTTGTCGCTAAACTTCCATTTATCTCCACCAATATAACTATTTATTAACATATATATATCTAACAAATTTATTTTTTATTTAAAATTAATTAATCGGGATTACATCAATTTGGGTTTTTCGTTGAAGGAATCTTCTGACAATTCCTTTTAAAAGTACAGTTTTGGCAAGAGAAAGAAGATTTACAATAATTGGCAAAACATCTTGGTAAGTATATTAGATTATTTAAAAGATAAAAAAATTGATTTAAAAACCGTTTAAAAGGTAATGAGGCTATAGTCAAATTCAGAATTCAAGCGTCGACAATTACATAAAGAATACTTAAATAAAAATATTTTTTTTTTGAATATTATGTCTAAAATAAAAAGAGAACATAAAAAGGCTGTACATGCAACTATTTCTCATGAATCCTACAATATTTTGGAAGAATTTGAAAAAAATTTTAGTTCAAAATCTGCTGTTGTAGACGCTGCGATTAAATCATTAAAAAAGTCGAATCATCCATATTTAGAAGAAAAAAATAAAATATGGTGCAGAGCATGAGATAAATTAAATATGGTTTAGGTAGGAAAGACAACTTTTCTTTCATATTTTAAGGGTAAAAAAGAAGAAGTTTATATGAGAAATATACTATTGAAGCTATCGAATGGTATCTAAGCAAACAAAAAGAATAAATAGATTTAGAAGAATTTCTGAGTGGTCTAAAAGGTCTTTTTGGGCTAAGTATTTTGAAACAGTCTTAAGTAATCAATGGAACTGCTTTATTGATTCTTTTATACGGAATGAATCATTTTATTTAATTATTAAAAGAAATAAATAAGACCCTTTTTGACAGTATTTTAAAAGTTATAGAGAAAAATATAATCAAACTAATAATAAACTAACCATGAATTAAACGGTTTTTAAAATATTACGTCAAATTTTAAATTAAGCGATTCATTAATTTTTCTAATAGAACGGTTAAATTGAAGTGAAATGGAAGAATTTGTAAAATGTTTGAATTGCGGGAAATGTTTAGATTCTAAAGAAAAAGAACATTATAATTATTGTGCTTCATGTATCTTAGATTTAAATTTTAAATCTAAAGATCTAGATCATGAAGAAATAGATAAGTATCTTCAAAAAATCTTAGATTTTTTTGAGTCGGATGTGACTTCAGCATTTAGGAAAGATCCTGCTGCTCATTCTCTTATTGAAGTTCTTACAAGTTATCCAGGTATAAAAGGTATATTGATTTATCGAATAGCACATTTCTTTTGGAAGTTGGGCATGCCATTTGTGCCAAGGTATCTTTCTGAAATTGGTAGACAATTAACAGGAATTGAAATCCATCCAGGTGCTGAAATTGGAAAAGAGTTTTTCATAGATCATGGAGGTGGTGTTGTTATAGGAGAAACTTCTGTAATAGGTAATAATGTAACGATATATCAAGGAGTAGTTTTAGGGGGGGTATCACGTGAACCAAAAAAGAGACACCCTACAATCGGAAATAATGTTGTTATTGGCACTGGGGCAAAACTCTTAGGTCCTATTAATATCGGGGATAATGTTCGGATCGGAGCTAATTCTGTTGTTGTAAATGATGTCCCAGAAAATTCTGTTGTAGTTGGAGTGCCAGGAAGGATAGTTTCTAGAGAAGGAGAAAAAATCAAAAAAGTGGATTTAGCTCATGGAGACTTACCTGATCCATTGGCTATAACACTTGCTACTTTAAATTCCCGATTAGAATTCTTGGAAAATAAAGTATTAGATGCTAATGAACGTATAGAGGAAATTGTTGAGATAACCTACGGCGAATATGGAGGAGGGATCTAATAAAAGTTAAAATTATATACAAAAGAATTTTCTTTAAATCTGTATTATAGGTTATAAAATACTCTTTAGCTTTAATTCGCTTAAAAATTATATAACATCAGTGAAATTTGAGGATATAGAAGTATTGGCAACGATTTGTTTTATGAAAATAGAACCGAGTTTTATATTATAAGAATATCAATTTAGGGATTGAAAATGTGGCAATTTTATATTGATTTCGAAAACTTTTATAGACCAAAAGGATTATACAATTTGGCTTAAAGTCTATAGAATGTTACTTAGTGCAAAAATTGCATAAAAAAAAATAATAATTTTTATTTAATCCCAACAAAAGAAAGATTGAGATTTAATTATGTTTCCGCATTTACGAATGAGAAGATTACGAGAAAATCCAAAGATTAGAGATCTTGTAAGAGAAACTCATTTAACCTCAAATGATTTTATCTATCCTATCTTTGTAAAGGAGGATATAAACGATCCAGAACCAATAAATGCAATGCCAGGTCAATTTAGATTACCTGTAAATAGTTTAATTGAAGAAGCAGAAAAAATAATTTCCTTAAATATCCCAGCAATTATAATATTTGGAATCCCTTCCAAAAAAGATGATGTTGGATCTCTTGCTTCTAACAATGATGGAATTGCCCAAAATGCTGTAAGAACATTAAAACAACATTTTAAAGACGAGCTTTTAGTCATAACAGATCTATGTCTCTGTCAATATACGAGCCATGGTCATTGTGGAATTGTAAAGGATAATGAAATCTTGAATGACCAAACTCTTAATAAAATGCAAGATATCGCAATAAGTCACGCAAATGCGGGTGCTGATATTATAGCTCCATCAAGTATGATAGACGGGCAGGTTAAAGCAATTAGAGAAGCTTTAGATAATGCAAATTATAAAAATGTTAGTATCATGGCTTATTCGGCAAAATTTTCATCCCATTTTTATGGTCCATTTAGAGATGCTGCTTATTCATCACCTTCATTTGGAGATCGAAAAAGCTATCAAATGGATTTCGCGAATCCAAATGAAGCTATTAGAGAAGTATCGCTTGATATTAAAGAGGGAGCAGATATCGTTATGGTCAAACCAGCTCTGGCCTACTTAGATTTAATATATAGAGTAAAAAATTTGTTTGGAATGCCAACAGCTGCTTATAGTGTAAGCGGAGAATATTCCATGATAAAAGCTGCAGCAGAAAAAGGATGGATCAATGAAAAATTAGTTACGATTGAATCTTTGACTGCGATTAAGCGTGCTGGAGCGGATATGATCCTAACTTATTTCGCGAAAGACGTTGCAAGGTGGCTGAATGAAAAATGAATGGTTTAAACTCAAAAAATTTATTTGAAAAAGCTAAAAAGTTAATACCTGGAGGTGTTAATAGCCCTGTTAGAGCTTTTAGCCCGTATCCTTTTTTCACTTCACACGCATTTGGCTCTAAACTCTATGATGTGGATGATAATTTTTATATAGATTATTGTCTTGCGTACGGACCTCTCATATTAGGTCATGCCCATCCTAAAGTTATGGCGTCTGTTCAAAATCAATTATCCAAGGGGGTAATATATGGAACTCCCACTGAGCTTGAAGTAAAAATGGCGGAGACTATAACCAAGTTATATAAAAGTATGGACATGACTCGATTAGTAAATTCGGGAACAGAAGCTACGATGCATGCTATTAGAGCTGCCCGAGGTTTCACTAAGAGAGATAAAATCATAAAATTTGAGGGGTGTTATCATGGGGCACATGATTATGTCCTTGTGAAGGCGGGTTCGGGAGCAACAACTTTTGGTGCCCCTGATTCTCTAGGAATCCCATCTGATACGACTAAAAACACTATAGTTCTACCATATAATAATATTGATTTATTGACTGATGAAATAAAGAATAATAAAGATGAAATTGCAGCTGTTATTATTGAACCGGTTATTGGTAATGCAGGGTTAATCCTACCAGAAAAAGATTATTTACATAATATACGAAAAATTACTGAAGAGGAAGGAATAATTCTAGTTTTTGACGAAGTAATAACTGGATTTCGAATAGGCTTAGGTGGTGCCCAAGAATTTTATGGAATTTCACCAGATTTAACAACATTAGGCAAAATTATGGGCGGAGGATTACCCTTAGCATGTTACGGAGGAAAAAAAGAGATTATGAATAATATTTCCCCTATTGGTAAAATTTACCAAGCAAGTACTCTCAGTGGAAATCCAATCTCCGTTATTGCAGGTTTAACAACAATAAATATTCTTATTGATGGAGAAAGAATAATTTATGACAAATTAAAGGAAAACTGCTCAAAATTGGTAAATGCCTTAAAAGATTTAATTGAAGATAAAGGAATTTCTGCACAGGTTAACTCTATAGCATCAATGTATCAAATTTTCATGAATAAGGAGCCAATAATTGATTATACCAGTGCTCAACAATGTGACAAGAAAAAATTTTATGAATATCAAATTGAATTGTTGAATAATAATGTTTTCATCCCTCCATCACAATTTGAGACTTGTTTCTTGTCTACATCTCATTCGGGAGATGATATTCAATCCACATTAAAAGCTATTGATATAGCTTTGAATAGAATAAAATAATTATTAAGAGTCTTAAGAATATTAATTAAGGTCATTAAAAAAGTGAAGATATGTTCATGGAATGTAACTAATAAGTGCAATCTTTATTGTAAGCATTGCTATCGAGATGCTGGAAAAGAATCAGAAAATGAGCTATCAACAGAGGAGGGTTTTACTCTATTAGATGAGATAGCTAAAGCTGATTTTAAGTTAATGGTTTTTTCAGGAGGAGAACCTTTAATGCGCCCAGATATTTTAGAACTAACAAAACATGCAACATCGCTCGGACTTCGTCCCGTGTATGGAACAAATGGGTATTATCTTGACATTGAAATGGCAAATAATCTCAAAAAAGCAGGAGGGGCTGCTGTAGCTATTTCTCTCCATATGCTTGATGAAGAAAAACTTGATGATTTTTGCGGAGTTAATGGAGCCTTTAAGATGTCGATTGAAGCTATGAGAAATTGTAAAAAAGTAGATCTACCCTTCCAAGTTAATACTACTGTTTTTGATTCCAACATTGAAGATATTGAAAAAATCTGTGAATTAGCCAAGGAAATGGGGGCAAAGTCACATCATATCCTTTTTCTTGTCCCTACTGGAAGAGGAAAAGATTTTGAAGAAAAATCATTACGGGCAGTTGAATATGAACGATTAATACGAAAACTCCTGAAAAAGAGGAAGGAGCTTAATTTTGACATTAAACCTACATGTGCTCCGCATTTCAAACGTATAGCTGATTATTTGAACATCCCAATGCATAGGTATTCTAGAGGTTGCTTGGCGGGGATTTCTTATATTTCCATAATTCCAAATGGGGACGTATGGCCTTGTCCTTACTTACCAATGAAATTAGGAAATATCAGGAAAATACCGTTCAACGAGATATGGAAAAACAATCACATTTTGAATAAATTAAGAACAATGGAATATACAGGGGAATGTGGGATATGCGAATATAAAAAATCATGTGGAGGTTGTCGGGCAAGAGCCTATTTTTATTATAATGATATTATGGCTCATGAGCCATGGTGTATGTATAAGCATAGATATGCAGAGATGAGTTGATTATAATATGAGTGATAGATTAGACAAAACTGATATAGTATTAATCAATTTAATGCAAAATTATTTTCCTCTCTCTAAACGTCCTTTTGAAGACATAGCAAAGAAAATGGGAATAGATGTCAGCAGTGTAATTTCGAAATTAGAACAATTAAGTGAGAATGGTTTAATTCGGAAAGTAGGAGCCATAGTTGCGGCTAAAAAGATTGGATTTATTTCAATATTAGCGGCAGTTTCCGTATCTGATGAATGTATTGAAGAAGTGGCAGAAATTATTAATTCTTATTCTGGTGTAACCCATAACTACTTGAGAGATGGAATTCCAAACATTTGGTTCACACTAACAGAACCCAATAAAGAGATATTAGATGCTCATCTTAGTGAAATTGAAACTAAAATTCAGAGTAAGATTATTCGCTTACCTGCCCAAAAAATATATAAAATAGGTGTTAAATTTGATTTCCGATGAAGAAATGGCAGTTCTTTCAGAAGTTCAAAGGTTACCTTTTGTATTAGAACCATTTGCAGAGATTGCTAATCGTTTAGGTATGGAAGAAAATAAAGTTATTGATATATGTAAAGACCTTTTAAATAGAGGAGTAATCCGAAGATTTGGAATTTCTATTAATCATCGAAGAATTGGAATAGAAGCTAATTTAATGGTTGTTGCAAATGTTCCTGAAGATAAAATAGATGTGGTAGGTAAAAAAATTGCAACTATAGATGAAATTACTCATTGTTACTACCGGGTTGGTTGGGATTATAATCTTTTTTTCATGATGCATTCAGATTCAAAAGAGAAAGTTGTTAAGCGAGCCTCTGAAATAATAGAAAATGTAGGGATTACAAATTATAAATATATGTTCTCTACACGTGAGTTTAAAAAAACTTCATTCGAGGTCCCAAAACCTATAGATATATTAAAAACTTATCAGAATTATGAAAAATTAATTGCAAATCCTTATCAATTACCCGTTGTTCTCAATTTAGCTGGTCCTGTTGTAATTTTTGGAGGTGGGAAAGTTGGAAAACGCAAGGTTGAATATGTTTCTAAATTTACAAAGGACATTATTGTTGTTGCAAAGGATTCTTTAGAATTACCGGGATTTGTTAAACTCCATTTATTTGATTTATCAACAGAAAATTTTTCTCAATTTATTCCCAACGGCACAGCGCTTGTAATTGCAACCCTTTCGGATGCGCAAATAAATGTGGGAATTTCAGAATACTGTATGACTCAAAAAATATTAGTTAACGTTGTCGATAATCCCGCTATCTCAACAATTATTTTTCCTGCCCTTTCTAAAAAAGGTGATCTTAATATTGCGATTTCTACTGGTGGTAGATGCCCTTATCTATCTAAAAAAATAAGGGAATATATGGATTTATTAAACGAGGATTGGGCTAGCTGGCTCGAAATTCTCGCTCCTTTTCGCAAGAATTTAGTAGGAATTCAAGATAAAAATCGAATATTATCAAAAATTTATAAGAATCCTGAAATAGACATGTATATTTTAAAGCAACAATTAGATAAGGCAAAAATCAAAGCTGAGGATATATATAATGTATTTAGCAAACATTAGTATAGACTATAAAAATCCTCCATCTGGATTTCTGGATCGTTTTGCTTTACAAGATACTGCTAAATTAAAATTATATAAAGAGTTAATGGGTCAAGAAAATATTGAAGCTGTGATTACCCTTCAAACTTGTAATCGATTTGAGATATATTTTACTGATAAATCTGAAACTGCTGGAATAGAGCAGGCAAAAAAAGTATTAATAAATCAATTTGGGGAAGATATTAAGACCTATTTATCTATTAAGACTTATCTTGAAACATTAAAGCATCTTTTTAGAGTGGTAAGCTCCTTAGAAAGTATGGTTGTTGGTGAAAATCAAATTCTCTCTCAGTGTAAGGAAGCATACATATATGCAAATGAGCATGGTTTTTCAAACAGGGTACTCAAATTGGCCTTTGAGAAGGCGATTAATCTTGGAAAAAAAGTAAGAGCTGAAACAAAAATTTCTAAGGGGAAAGTCTCAATTTCTTCAGTTGCAGTAGATATGATTGATAACATTTGCTCATTAAATCGTAAAAAAATTCTCCTAATAGGAAATGGAAAAATGGCTAATTTACTAGCAGAATATCTTAAAGGATTTGATATTACTGAGTTAACCGTAGTTGGGCGAACACCAGAAAGGGTGAATAACTTTTGTAATATTCATGGAGCTCAAGCCGCAGATTATAAATATCTTCCTAAGGTCTTAGAAAATGTTGATGTTGTTTTTTCTGCCACATCAGCATCACGTATCTTAATAAAAAAGAAAGTAATTAAGAAGATAATGCGAAACAGAAATTACAATCCTTTATATTTTATAGATATTGCTGTACCACATAATATTGATCCTTCTGCATCAAGAATTCCTAATGTTCAAATATACTCCTTTAATGATTTAAAGGAAATATCAGAGAAGAACATGAAGGCTCGTATAAGCGAAATTTGTAAAGTTGAAGACATTATTGAAATGGATTATAAAAAATTAGCTAAACAGTTAAGAAACTTACATATAGAACAATATTTTGCCAGTCTCAATAAATATACAGAGTCAATCAGGAATAATGAACTTGAGAAGGCAATTTGTATGCTAGGAAGTGTATGTGAACCAAAGATCAAGAAGGTTCTTGAGGGGTTCTCCAAATCATTAATGAAAAAATTAATGCATAATTTTTTATTAAAAATTCGGGAACATCCACTGGATGAGGAGGAACTTAAAAAATTTACTAATATTTTTATGGGTTGCTCAGATTTGCCATCTTGAATAAAATTGAGGTATCAAATATAAGAATTACGTGGTAAATAATGAAAACTTTAATAGCAGGGACTCGGGGATCAAGATTAGCTATGGTGCAGACGATATCTGTAATAGACGCATTAGATTATAAAGTAGAAATTAAAAAAATCTCAACACGGGGTGATAAAATTACTGATGTCGCTCTTGCAAAAATAGAAGGTAAAGGTTTTTTTACGAAAGAACTTGATCAAGCTTTACTTGCTGGTGATATTAATTTTGCAGTCCATTCACTCAAGGATTTACCTACAATCCTTCCCGATGGTTTAATTATAGCCGCAATCCCTCCGAGGGAATCTGCCAGAGATGTTATAGTTGGTCCTTATAAAGATTTAACTTCACTTCCTCAAAATGCAAAGATAGGAACTTCAAGTCTAAGGCGACGAGCAGAGCTTCTTCATAATAGGCAAGACTTAAGTATAGCTGATCTAAGAGGAAATATTGATACCCGAATCAATAAGATTAATAAAGGACAATATGATGCGATTATTGTAGCTGAGGCAGGTTTAAAAAGATTAAACTATACAAATTACTCACCCCTCCCCCCAAAGCGATTTATACCCGCTGTTTGTCAAGGTGCTTTAGGTATAACAGCAAGAAAGGATGACAAAGATGTATTAAAAATATTCTCTGAGATGGAAGATCCTTCTACCAAGACAGCATGCCAAGCTGAAAGAATTTTTTTAACGACATTGGAGGCAGGATGTCAAATACCTGCAGGGGCTTATTCCATCGTTGATCTTGATAAAGATAATTATAAGATTTATGGATTTATTTCTTCGATTGATGGAAAACAATTCATTACAGGAAAAAATTCATCAAAAATTTTGGATGCGGAGAAAATTGCATCTCAATTAGCCCGAAAACTCCTTTCACAGGGAGGTAATGAAATACTTCAAAAGATAAGAACTTAAGGTGTAAAAGATGACAGTTTATATAGTAGGGTCTGGTCCGGGTGATCCGGAATTAGTAACTTTAAAAGCTAAACGTTTAGTTGAAGAAGCTGAAATATTAATTTATGATAGATTAGTTCATGAAGAAATACTGAATTGGGTAAACCCAGAATGCAAAATTATCTATATGGGAAAACGCGATGAAAAATTAAAATCATCTCAACAAATTCAAAAGGAAATTAATTCGACTCTTATAAAATATGGTCATAAGTACAGAGTAGTGAGGTTAAAAGGTGGGGATCCATTCATTTTTGGCAGAGGGGGAGAAGAAGCATTAGTATGTAAGAATGCTGGTATTAATTTTGAAATTGTACCTGGCATTTCATCATTTTATGCAGTTCCCGCATATGCAGGTATTCCGATAACTCATAGAAAATTTAATTCCGTCTTTGCAGTTCTAACTGGTCGTGAATCAATTAAAGCAAAATCTGCAATTAACTGGGAAAAATTACCTGAAACAATTATAGTATTGATGGGGGTCTCAGAAATACAAGAAATTTCAAAAAAATTATTAAAAATTGGCAGAAAAAAATCAACACCAGTAGCAGCAATAAGTTGGGGTACAACTCCTAAACAGCAAACAAAAATGACTACAATTGGAAATTTAGCAGAAGGAATAGAGGATTTAGATCCCCCTACAATATTCGTAATAGGTTCAGTATCAAAATTGCATGAAAAGTTGAATTGGTTTGAAAAAAAATTAGAAAAATTAAAGGAGAAGAAGGTAGTTATAGCACGTGCGAAAAACCATGCTAATGAGGGTGCAGAGATATTGAACTCTTACAAAATTAAGCCCATATTAATGCCTCTTATCGAAATTATTTATAGAGAATTTGAGCTTCCCGATTTAAATGATTTCGATGCAATTGTATTTACTTCTGTGGAAGGTGTTAAGCGAGTCAGCCAAAAAGTTGATTTAAGAACTTATAATGGTGAAATATTTGCGATTGGTCCTAAAACTAAAAACTATATCTCACAAAATTTTGGTCTCAAAGCTAATATAGGAAAAAAATATAATTCTAAGGGTTTAGGTAAACATATTTTACAGAATTTAAATCAAATGAGCAAAGTTCTTCTATTACGATCTTCAGCTGCTACAAAAACATTAAAAAATATGCTGAGTACTAAATTTGATGTCTCTAGTATTAGCGTCTATGACATTAGATCTTTACCGGCAAATCCTGATATTGTTAAGGAAGCAGATGCTGTATTCGTGATGTCTGCATCATGTGCAAAATCTCTCTCAACATTAGATAAAAAAATCCTAGAAAAGCCCGTAATTGTATCAATTGGACCAGAAACCTCCAAACATCTAGCTATACCTCATCTAATTGCGAAAGAATTTACTTTTCAAGGTATTTTTAATACATATTTAAATTATATTTGGAGTGAAAAGTTATGATTGGTGTATCTAAGCTCCTCCTTGGAGCTTCAAGCGAATCTGATGGATTAAGATATAGAGCTGCTTGTATTGGTGGTCCTGAACAAATTAAATATAATAAGAATAAAGTAAAAGCAAATAAACCTATTGTAGTATGGAATTCTACAAAACAATGCAATTTAAACTGCGTTCATTGCTACGCATCTGCCACCAAAGAACCATTAGAGTTAGAACTAACGACTGATGAGGGTAAAGCTTTATTAGAAGATTTAGCTAATTATGGTTGTCCAGTAGTGCTCTTCTCTGGAGGAGAACCTTTCATGAGAAAAGACCTAATGGAATTGATCGAATATGCAAACACTCTTAATCTCCGACCAGTAATTTCTTCGAACGGGACATTAATTACCGAAGAAAAAGCTATAGAAGCTAAAAGAGCTGGAGTAAAATATATAGGTGTATCTTTAGACGGATTAACCGAAATCAACGATAAATTTAGAGGAGTAAATGGTGCTTTTAATATGGCAATCAAAGGTATGAAAAATGCTTTAAAAGCTGAGATAAAAACTGGACTCAGATTTACTCTTACAAAATATAACCAACAAGATCTCCCTGGAGTGCTATTAAAACTTAATGAAATTGGTGTAAACAGATGTTGTGTATATCACTTAGATTATTCTGGAAGGGGAAAGGATATTCTTAAAAGCGACTTGCCACCAAGTGAGTGGAGAACGGCTGTCAAAGAATTTTTCGAATTAACTAAGAGACACCATAAAAATGGATTCCCAATCGAAACTCTTTTAGTAGGAAATTATTGTGATGCTGGGTTTATTTATCTTTACCTTTTGAAAGAGAATCCAGAACAAGCAGAATGGGCTTATGAACTCCTGAAGCGCAATGGAGGTGATGGTACTGGACAAACAATTGCTTGCATAGATTTTTTAGGTAATGTTCATGCGAACCAATTTTGGCACGATTATACTTTTGGTAATATAAAAGAAAGATCATTTAGCGAAGTTTGGGAAGATATAACAGATCCAATTATGAAAGGACTGAAAAATAAAGACCAGTATATTAAAGGAAGATGCTCATCTAATAATTGCCGATTTTTTGAAATATGTAAGGGTGGCTCAAGAGTTAGGTCACAATTACTCACTAATGATGTTTGGGGTTCAGATCCTGCTTGCTATTTAAGGGACGATGAAATAAAAAAAATTAGGTAAAGAAAAATTAGATATATAGCAATATCTACTAATCATATATATAATTATTGAGAATTGAAAGATATGTTATATTTATAACTTCGTCATATTACAAACAAGAATAAATTTAAAAAGCCAGCTGTTGTTGACTCAATTCATCTACGGATAACAATTTTGGATATAATTTTATCGATTTTTACAATTTTCGATTTGTATCCTTTCCTCTCTAATGCTGGTGGGATATCCCTAACAGAGGGGGGATTATCAATAATTACTTCTAGAATCTTTTCCTCTGTTAAATCCTCTAAAACCCTTGTAACCATAACTTGTGGAAATGGACATACTAATCCTCGCACATCTAATTCATAATGTTTTTCATCAATTTTTTTTAAATTAATTTTATTTCTTGACATTTTAAATACCCTCTTTTTACTTTTTAATAAGAAAACTTTGTAATTCTACTATTGAATGGCGATTGCAAAAATCTCTAAATTTCTCAGAATCTTGTCGTTTTGTTATATAATTATCAATAAGTAATGAAATCTTCTCTATTAATTGATCACTGGGAATTCTTCTTTCGGTTACCCTTCCTAAAATAGCATTAGGGCCAACTCCGCCACCTAAGACAATATTATAAACTTGTAATTGTTTTCCTTCAATTTTTGTGACCATACCGCTGAAACCGATTTCAGCTAAATTACTGGCGCAACAGTGATTAGGGCATCCATTCCCTTGAATTATGATCCCTGATTCATTAAGCAATTTATATTCATAATTCTCTATTATATAATTGACTATGTTAGCTACAACTTGCTTAACATGAGGTTCTATAGTTTTTCCACAGAAATCAGAAGAACAACCAATGCTAGACCATTTTAATTTAGGACCTTTGAGAGAAAAGTTTCGTTCCTCCAGTTTTTTTATTACATCATCTTTATTTTCTATATCAGGGATTATAATGTTCTGTGTGGGTGTTAATCGTAATTCCGCTGTTCCGTAATTCTCTGCGATATCTGCTAAATAAATCATATCATCACTCGATAATCTCCCTCCGAGAAGGGGTATATTAATATAATATTTTCCTTCTTGACTCTGTAGTTGAATTCCTTCATGATTACTATTATATAAGAATGTAGGACCTTTATATGCTTCAAATGGTCGCCCAAGCTTTTCAATTAACATTTCTTTAATTTTTTCTGTACCCCATTCACTAACGAGCCATTTAAATCTTGCTTTTATTTTACTCTCCCGATTACTATGATCTCTGTGAATTTCAATAATTTTAATTCCTACATCAAAAGCTTCATCAGGTCTTATAAAAACTCTTAAAGGTTTAGCAAGTCTTGGTCCTGGTTGTGTACTACCAGCGCTTCCTCCAATAAATAGTGTATAACCTATTTCATCACCTTTTTTCACACCAACATAGGCGAGATCATTTGTTACGCCTCTAACGCAATCTGAACCGCATCCCGAAATAGAAAATTTAAATTTTTTAGGCATATCCAAAAAATCAGGATTACCAATAAGATACTTAGTTAATTTCTCCATGAGAGGTCTCCCATTAATGATCTCTTCTTTCTCTAATCCTGAAACTGGACAACAGATAACATTTCGTGGATCACCATATCTTGCTCCACCAAATCCTTGACCGCACATATCAGTAGTAAAGCCTAAATCTTCCATTTCTTTAAAAATGGCGAGAGAATCTTCAGATCTCACCCAATGCAATTGAATATCTTCCCTATCAGTTATTTCTGCTTGTCCCTTACTATATTTCTTTACTAAGTCAGCTATTCCATGAAATTGTTTACTTGTTAAAAAACCTCCAGGGACCTTAACTCTGAGAAAATGAAGAGAGTCGGTAATATTCATTGGATTACTATCCCTTCCCAAAGAATATCTTCCTAAATAATGTTCAATATCAGTAGGATCGAATTTTGACAATTTTAATTCATATTTTTTTATATTAAATAAAAATCATTCAATTTAATTAGGTATTAATTTTTAAAATTAATTTTTATAATTCAAAATTTTATCTTACTATCATCCTTTACATACTTATAATAAGCTCCCAAATATTTAAGCGCATCATCGGGTGATATACAAACTGCTAACCCAGAATTTTCTTTAGCATACTTTAAAGCTACAGAAACTACCGCTCCAGTAGTAGGACCAACGAGAATTCCTGATCTTCTTGCTAATTTAATTCCCATCTTATATGCTTCATCATCATCTATTTCTACAATATCATCAATAACTTTTCTATCTAATATCTTTGGAATTAGATCATCTCGAAGGCCTGTTATTCTTTTCATACCTGGTAAGTTATGATCTGCTATTTTTGGTTCTACACCTATAATCTTAATAGAAGGATTTTTTTCTTTGAGGTATTTACCCACTCCAGAAATAGTACCGCAGGTTCCAAGAGCAGAGAAAAAATATTTAATATTATGTTGGGTCTGTTGCCAAAGTTCAGGTCCTGTTGTTTGATAATGTGCAAGTACATTTAATTTATTTTCATATTGATTCGGGTTAATATAATCCTGATTACCTTCACTATTAATTATTCCATTTACTAAACCTCTTGCCCCCTCATTGGGGTATGCTGGACATAAATCATCATCAGCTTCCCATAAAATTTTAACTCCCAATAACCTCAATAAAGTCTTTTTCTCTTCTGGAATTCTTTTTGGGACAGCAATTTCGACTGGTATTCCTTTTGCATTCGCAATTGCTGCTAAAGCAATCCCTGTATTTCCTGAGGAGGGCTCAATAATCGTATGACTATTTTCTATTTTAAAACTATTCAACATAGACAATGCAATTCTATCTTTTATCGAACCGAAAGGATTATATCTTTCTAACTTTAAATAAATTGGAAAATTTTTATGAGAATTTATTCTTTCACTTAATTTGACCAATGGAGTTGGATTAGCGGGGGTTGCGATTAAGTCTATTATACTCTCATAGACTCTTTCATTCTTTTTTAAATGAATTTCATCATATTTCTGTAAATCTTTTATCTGCTTCATAAATTTTTATCCCTTTTATAACATTTATAAAATGTTTCATCAGTTTGCATTGAGAGTTCTATTTATTGAATACCTAATTATATTATAAAAATTTATTAATTTTTTTGATGTAATCCGCATTCTCGTTTTTCAGGGGCTTCCCACCACCATCGCCCAGCTCTAGGATCTTGACCTAACTTTATTGGACGGGTACAAGGTGCACATCCAACGCTAGTATAACCTCGATCAAAAAGTACATTATAAGGGACATTATATTTTGTAATATATCCTGTCACATCCAATACACACCAATCTGCTAAAGGATTAATTTTTATCAAATTATTAACATCATCCCATTCTACTTTCATTGTATCAGCCCGAGTAACATTCTGTTTTCGTCTCAAGCCAGTTATCCAAGCAGTATAACCTTTTAATGCTCTTTGAAGAGGTTCGATTTTTCGAATTTGACAACACTCGTGTCGTAATTCTATTGATTGATAAAAAGCATTTGGTCCAAAATCCACTTCAAATATTTCTATTTCTTCTGCTTTTGGAAAATATATTTCATATTTGATTTTATATTTTTCCATACTTTCAGCAAGAACATTATATGTTTCTTGGTTGAGTCGTCCAGTGTCTAGAAAAAATATATGAACTTCAGGATATATTTTAACAGAGATATCTGTTAATACTTGATCTTCTAATCCCAAACTGCTTGCTAATATAATTTTTTCTCTATACGTATCAAAGGCCCATTGTAATAATTCTTGAGGACCTTTATCTTCGAATTCTTCATTTATTTTATCAATATTCGTTTTTACTTCCTCAATTTTAATATTTTTAATATTTATTCCCAAGATGTACATACCTCCTTTTTTATTTCTTATCGAGATTAATATTTTATTTACAAAAGGGATCTTGATATTCGAAAATTACCTTTGCGACTTCGGGTCTCATAACTTCTTTTGGGGGCTCTTGACCCGCGCATAACATCTTTCTAATATTAGAACCACTAAAATTTGTGTGACAATCCGGTAGATGGGGACATATTTTATCATTTACGATATCTTCACATACTCTACATAACATAAAGGACCTGAAAAAGATGGGTTCAATTCCTAAATCAGGGAAATCATCAAAAATTTTATGGGCATCATAGGGAGCATAAAAGTTTCTTACTCCTGCATGATCTCTGCCTATAATGATGAAATTACAACCAAAATTCTTTCTTGCAATTGCATGAAAAATTGCTTCTTTAGGTCCAGCGTATCGCATTTCAGTCTCAAAAGTACCTAGTAAAACTCGGTGTTTTGGATAATACTCTTCTATTAATGCTTGATATGATCTAATTATTACTTCATCTAAGAAATCCCCTGTTTTTTTTGTGCCAATCACTGGATTAATAAAAAGCCCGTCAGCAAGTGTCAACGCCGTTTTCTGCACATATTCATGCCCTTTATGAGGTGGATTTCTTGTTTGAAATGCAACAATTTTATTCCAATTTCGCTCTTTAAAAATTTTTCTAGTCTCACTAGGCTTCAAATCTAATTCAGGAAAAGTAGCTGGAAGTTCATCAATCAAAAAAATATCACCTCCAATTAAAAAATCCTCTTGCTTAAAAATCTTATCAACACCAGGATGTGATCGGTCTAAAGTGCCAAAAACTTTTTCCGCAAAAGATTTTTTATCATATTCATAAATATCATTTACTCGTAACAATGAAATAGGTTGCCCAGATTCACTAGTTAAAATAACACTATCACCTACTCTTATAGTCCTTGCATCGGTATGAGTAATATCTAATACTATTGGAAAAGGCCATGGAATATCATTTTCTAATCTCATGTTATCCAATACACTCAAGGATTCATTTTCAATCATAAAACCTTTTAATGGACTAAAAACACCGAAACTAATGTTTTTTACAACTTTCCAGGATTCATGACTAATTTGGATCTTCTTGAATTCATCTATTTCATCTAGAATTTTATTTTTTTCACTACTTGACATTACTCTATTTATAAGTTTACCCCCATGCGGCTCTATTTTTTTACCGTTTATAGCCATACTAATCCCTCTTTAATCTTCACTTGTTAATTCTAAAACACAACTTGTTAATCTTTAGTTACTAAATCAAGAAGACAATTTTAAACTTTGCTTTTTAGGTTAAAAATTAAATATAAACTGGAGAGTTGGGATATATTGATTCTTATTTATATTTTAACTATATTTGAAAAAATAAGCGTTTATTTAGAATGTTCTCTTTATTGATTAAATCTTCTATCGTCGTATTAAATAGATCTTTAAACTTAATTTCAATTTCCTCCCAAAAGATTTTCAATGTTTGAGAAGTCTCAGAATTTTCAAATACTCTTACATTTCCCTCTAAACCTTCAATTAAATCCATAACTTTTATTGAATTTGCGGGAATCTTTAATTTATATCCTCCATTTTTACCTCTAATGCTCACAACAAGATTTGCTTTTTTTAACTTAATAAGAAGGTGTTCTAAGTAATTCTGAGGTATATTCTGCGCTGATGCGATTTCTTCGATCTTTATATGCCCATTATTATAATTTTTAGCTAATTCAAATAAAGCAGCTAATCCATACTTTATTTTATCAGAGAAAATTTTCATATTATAAATCCAAAAGAATTAAAAACACATTCAGAACTTTCATTTAATGTATAAAAATAAACTTTAAAAATCTTGTCTTCTTCGCTAAAGAATAAAAGATTATATCTATTAAAAAATTAGTGAAATAATAATGGGAAAAATATACAATAATATTATAGAAACTATAGGAAATACGCCGTTAGTAAAATTAAATAGGATTACTGAAGAAATCAAACCAAATTTATATGTAAAAATTGAAGCTTTTAATCCAGGTGCAAGTGTGAAGGACAGAATATGTATGGCGATGATAAATACTGCAGAAAAAGCAGGTATAATAAGTCATGATACAACTATTGTAGAGCCAACTTCTGGAAACACAGGAATTGGATTGGCTCTGGTGTGTGCAGTCAAAGGGTATAAATTAATACTTACAATGCCAGAGAGTATGTCAATTGAGAGGAGAAAAATCTTAAAAGCTTATGGAGCCGAGTTAGTTCTAACCTCTGCTTCAGGAGGAATGAAAGGCGCAATTCAAAAAGCAGAAGAGTTAGCTAAAGATAACAACAAAGTGTTTATACCACAACAATTCAAAAATTTAGCTAATCCAGAAATTCATAGAAAAACTACTGCTGTTGAAATTCTAGATGATTTGGATAATAAAGTTGATGGTTTTGTTTCTGGAATAGGTACTGGAGGAACGGTAACTGGTGTTGGAGAAATTCTCAGAAACAAATTGGGTGAACATGTGAAAATTTATGCTGTTGAACCAGCTGAATCTCCCGTCCTATCCGGTGGTCAACCTGGTCCACATAAAATTCAAGGTATTGGGGCAGGATTTATACCGGAAATACTAAATACGGAAATTTACAATAAAATAATTACTGTTAAAGAGGAAGATGCAATAGAAACCGCTAGAAAATTAGCAAAATTAGAGGGTCTTTTTGTAGGGATCTCTTCTGGTGCTGCAACATGGGCAGGGCTTCATGTTGCTTCGAAAGACTTTACAGCAGGACAGAATTTGGTAATAATTTTACCGGATACAGGAGAAAGATACTTATCAACGAAGTTATGGGAAGGATAAGCTACGATTACTTCTTAATTAAAAAATTAGAAAAGTATAAATGTAGAACAAGGGTTTAATACTGTTTGAAGACTGGCTAGGATTATTACTGCTTATTTTTTGCATCACTACTCTTGACAATACTTGTATTTTGAAGTGAAACAGAGATTTGTTTTTCTCTCTTTTTTCTTCACTTAACTATGATTTTCACGACTTAAGTAAGTAATAGAATACCCAGGGACTATTGTCATAACGCCCACAAGATTAATAATAGCCTATGAATGGATGTTTAAAATTTTTGTACATAACATTATAAGTAGTAGATTGTCGGAAGTTTATGAAATTACCTTTCAAGTTAGGATTTTAGAAATCTTAAAGGAGAATATTTTAGTTATTGATCATGGGAATAATGAAAAATGGGCAAACATTATAGATAAGAAAAGGAATACATTTAAATTTGATATTTTAGGAATTT
>LAZR01000699.1_pt1 | contig 23893 bp, 32 predicted proteins | sample 329461 | NCBI WGS metagenome assembly LAZR01 (sample SAMN03002196, study PRJNA259156) | marine sediment metagenome | biome: sea floor; feature: Hydrothermal impacted sediments; material: marine sediment; isolation source: Loki non-amplified sample from Loki's castle hydrothermal vent sediment ...
CGCGAGGTGTCCGGCGCGGCCGATCAGATGGACAAGGTGACGCAGCAGAACGCGGCGATGGTGGAAGAGGCGACGGCGGCGAGCCAGACCTTGTCCAACGAGACCGAGGAACTGGCGAGCGCGATGGCGCAGTTCAAGACCGCCGGCTCGACGGTTGCCGGACGGGGCCAGGCCTCGCGGTCGCGTTCCAATCCTGCCCAATCCGGCCGTTCCGCCACGCCGTCGCGCGGCGTGCCGCAGATGAAGACCACCGGAACGGGCGGCGCCGCCCGTGCCGAACAGACCAACACCGACAGCTGGGAAGAGTTCTGATGGCGAAAAAACCAACACGTGCAGGGGCGGCAGTGGAACTCCCAGGCATCCTCGATCTGAAGGCGGCAGGTCCGCTCTTTGACCAACTCCTGACGCTGCGGGGCAAGCCGGTCACGGTCGATGCCGCCAGCGTGGAGAAGGTGGGTGCGCAGTGCATCCAGGTTCTTCATTCGGCTGCGGCGACGTGGCACGCGGATGAGGTCGCATTCACCATCGTCGAACCGTCGGAGACGTTTCGCTCCGGACTCGACCTTCTCGGTCTTTCGGAAACCTTCAGCCAAAAGGACATCGCGGCATGAGCAGGACAATTCTGACGATCGACGATTCGCGAACCATGCGCGAGATGCTTCGAGCGACGCTGACATCGTCCGGCTTCATCGTGGTCCAGGCCGAGGACGGTGCCCACGGCATCGAGGTTCTGCAGGGGATGGAGGTCGAGCCCGACGTTATCATCACCGATATCAACATGCCGCGCAAAGACGGGTTTCAGTTCATCGAGGAGGTGCGCGTCGATCCCAGTCGCCGGGCGATCCCGATCCTTGTCCTGACCACCGAAAGCGACGCGGAAAAGAAGCAGCGTGCGCGCCTCGCCGGAGCGACCGGCTGGATCGTCAAGCCATTCGACCCGGTCAAACTCCTCGACGCGATCAACCGCGTCGCAGCGTAATCATAATTCGGAAAGCGCCTGGCAAGCTTGAGGCCGTAACAACGGTCCGACTTTCAGGTTCGAAGGCGAGAATAGGGTAGCACAATGGACGCGATGGCTGAAATCCGGCAGACCTTTTTCGAGGAATGCGCCGAGCAGCTTGCCGAACTGGAGGCAGGTCTGCTCGCGATCGAGAACGGCGAGGCGGACTCCGATACGGTGAACGCCGTTTTCCGCGCCGTGCACTCGATCAAGGGCGGCGCCGGCGCCTTCAGTCTGGATGACCTCGTCCGTTTTTCCCACATCTTCGAGACGACGCTGGACGAACTCCGCTCGGACCGGCTGGAAGCAAGCGATGTCGTGATCAAGGTCATGCTGCGGGCGGCCGATGCCTTGGCCGATCTGGTGACGGTCGCCCGTGACGGCGGCACGGTCGATGCGTCCCGCAACGAGGGCCTGGCAGCCGAGCTCAAGGAGCTGGTGGCGGCTGCCAAGGGCGAAAGCCCGGCGGACGTTGCCGCGGAGGCGCCAGAGCCAGAGGACAGCGCGGATAGCGCCGACGATGACTTCGGCTTCGTTCCCGTCGCCGTCGACCTCGACGAACTGATCGGCGGCGGTGGCGGTGGCGACCAGGCCTATCGGATCATCTTCCGCCCGCACGCCGCCCTCTATGCCAAGGCGAACGACAGTGTTCGCGTCCTCCGGGATCTCATGGAACTGGGCGAGGGTAACGTCCAGTGCGACACGAGCGAGATTCCGCTTCTGTCCGATCTCGATCCAGAGGGCGCCTATTTCACTTTTACCGTCGATCTGACGACGGCGGAGGGCGAAGAGAAGATCCGCGAGGTCTTCGAATTCGTCGAAGACGATTGCGACCTGTCGATCGAGCGACTGCTGGATTCCGATACCGAGTCGGCGGATGGCGCCGTCGATGTCGATTCGGACCTGGCCGACCTTCTGGCTAGCCTGCGTGGCGAAGCGGCAAGCGATGCGGCTGCCGACGAGGCACCGGCGGCCAAAGCTCCCAAGGCGGACAAACCCAAGGCATCCAAGCCGGTGATGGCAGACCAGCCCGCGCCGGCGGCCGCGCCGGAAGCGGCGGCCGCATCGTCGGCCAGCGCTCCGGTGGAGAAACCGGCGAAGGCCGATGCGAGCGAGGCCAAATCCGGCAATGTCGGCGGCAGTCCGGCCCAGACCATCCGTGTCGATCTCGAACGCGTCGACCGGCTGATCGATCTGGTTGGCGAACTGGTCATTCATCAGGTCATGCTCTCCCAGAGAACCTATCAGGCGGGGCTTGCCCGCGCCTCGGAAGTCGCCGTTGGCCTCGACGAACTCGAACAGCTGACCCGTGAGATCCAGGACAGCGTCATGGCGATCCGTGCGCAGCCGGTGAAATCGGTGTTCCAGCGTTTGCCGCGGCTGGCCCGCGAGGTCGCGGAAATCTCCGGGAAGACCGTCCGTCTGGTCACCGAGGGCGAGTGGACCGAAGTCGACAAAACGGTGATCGAGCGACTGGCCGATCCCCTGACCCACATGCTCCGCAACGCCATCGACCACGGGTTGGAAAAGCCCGATGTGCGGCTGGCAGCCGGCAAGTCGGAAGAGGGCACGGTCAAGGTCGCGGCGATGCATCGCTCCGGCCGGATCGTCATCGAAATCTCCGATGACGGCGCCGGCATCAACCGCCCGAAAGTGCGCGAGATAGCGGTCTCCAAGGGCCTGGTCGCGGCCGAGGCCAATCTTTCAGACGAAGAGATCGACAATCTCATCTTCATGCCGGGCTTTTCGACGGCAAGCGAGATATCCGAGTTGTCGGGCCGCGGCGTCGGCATGGATGTCGTGAAACGTTCGATCCAGGCTTTGGGCGGGCGTGTCTCGATCACCTCCAAACCCGGAAAGGGCTCGACCTTCACCATGAGCCTGCCGCTGACGCTGGCGGTGCTGGACGGGATGATCGTGACCGTCGGGGACCAGACGGCTGTGGTGCCGCTGACGGCCATCATCGAGACGTTGCAGCCGAAGCCGGAAGAAGTGAAGGGCTTTGGCGGCGATGCGCGGCTGATCAAGGTGCGCGACGCCTTCCTGCCCCTCGTCGATGTCGGCCGCGAACTGGCCTACACCACGACCCCGACCAATGCGACGACCGGTGTCGCGATCCTCGTGGAAGCAGAAAATGGCACCCGCTCGGCGCTTCTGGTGGACGCCATCCAGGGGCAGCGTCAGGTCGTCATCAAGAGTCTTGAAGCCAATTATCGCCGCGTGCCGGGAATCGCCGCCGCGACGATCCTCGGCGACGGGCGCGTCGCTCTCATTCTCGATGTCGACGTGATCGTCGCGACGTCGCGCACTGACGGCATTCACAGCAACGGACTTCAGCAGGCAGCGGAGTGAAATCGATGACAAACCAAATTGCCAATCCCGCCGAGAACGACAACAAGGGCGAGGGAAACGGCCGCGAGCTGATCGCCTTTCGGATCGGGGAACAGGAATTCTGCGTCGACATCATGTCGGTGCGCGAGATTCGCGGCTGGACGGCGGCAACCCCGCTCCCGCATGCGCCCTCCTATGTGAACGGGGTGATCAATCTGCGCGGCGCGGTGCTGCCGATCGTCGATCTCGCCGCAAGGCTTGGCTTCGCCAGGACGGAAGCGAGCGCGCGCAGCGTCATCATCGTGGTGCGTGCCGAGCACCAGTTGTTCGGCCTGCTCGTCGACGCCGTCTCCGATATCCTGACAGTCACGGACGATGCACTGCAGCCGACGCCCGATATCGCTTCGGAACTAGCGAAACAGTTCGTCAGGGGCGTCATGGCGATCGAGGGACGCATGATCTCGCTGATCGCAACGGACAATGTCTTGCCACAACTGCAAGCTGCAGCTTGAGCTAAGACTACCCTAAACCCTCCGCAGGGAGGTACGAATCGGGTGCTGCCCCGTCTGGCCCGGCGCAATCGCGCCGAACGCCGACGGCTGGCCATGGAGTAACACGCTGTGAGTGTTGATAGACAGCAGGAAAAGACCGTAAGGCCGCGAGGCTCAGCGTCCGCTTCGATCGTCGCCGGCGAGTTCCCGATGACGGAAGCCGACTTTATGAAGATCGCGGAAATGCTCTACGAGGACGCGGGTATCCACCTGACAACGTCGAAGGCGACGCTGGTCTATTCGCGCCTGTCGAAGCGGCTGCGCAGTCTCGGCATGCGCAGCTTCAAGGATTACTGTGCGCTGGTGAACGATGCCGGCGGCGCCAGCGAGCGCATGACCATGCTCGCTTCGCTGACGACGAACGTCACGCAGTTCTTTCGCGAGCAGCACCATTTCGATCACCTGCGTGAACACTTCCTCCCCCCGCTGCTGAATGCCGCCAAGAGCGGTGGGCGCGTGCGCCTGTGGTCGGCGGGATGTTCAACCGGACACGAGCCCTATTCGATCGCGATGACGCTGCTCTCGCTCATGCCGGATGCGGCGGACCACGATATCCGCATTCTCGCTTCCGATATCGATCCCAACGTCGTGGCAACCGGTCGGGCGGGGGTCTACGCATCCAGCGAACTGACCGCCGTGCCTGCCGATATGCGGCGCCGCTGGTTCCGGTCGGCCAGCCCGGATAGTGGCGCACCCGCATCCGGCAGCGTCAACGAGATGGCGTTCGAGGTGGTCGACGCCATGCGCGATCTCGTGTCGTTCCGAGAATTGAACCTGATCGGCCAGTGGCCGATGAAGGGCAAGTTCAACGCGATCTTTTGCCGCAACGTCACGATCTATTTCGATCAGCAGACGCGAGAACGCGTGTGGAGCCGCTTTGCCGAGCGCATCCAGCCGGGCGGCTTTCTCTATGTCGGCCATTCCGAACGGCTGGCGGGAGAGGCGGCCAAGGTGATGACCTATGACGCCAACACCTCCTATCGCAAGACGGCGTGAGGGCGGTTCGATGACTGAATCCCGTCTCAGCCCCCAACCGAACCATCGGGATGTGCGCGCGCATCGCGCCGGCAATAGCGCCGGCGCGCCGAGGCTTGGCGATTCGTCAGGCGGCTGCGCCACCGGAAAAAGGAAAGCGTGAGCATGTCACCTGCCAGAGTCTTAGTGGTCGACGATTCCATGACGATGCGCGCGCTCATCCGCCATGCGTTGAATAGCGACCCGGGAATCGAAGTGGTCGGCGAAGCAGCCGATCCCTTTGAAGCACGTAAAAAAATGAAGGCGCTCGATCCCGACGTCGTGACCCTGGACGTCGAGATGCCGAACATGAACGGCATCGAATTCCTCCAGAAGATCATGACGTTGCGCCCGACGCCGGTGATCATGGTGTCCAATCTGACAGCGCCGGGGGCCGCCGTCACGCTGGAGGCGCTGGAACTCGGCGCTTTCGACTGCATCGCCAAGCCAGGCGCCAGTAGCAACACCTTCGACATTCTGCCCAACCTGATCAAGGAGGCCAACCGCGCCAAGGCCGGCCTGGTCAAACGCCGTATGGCTGCCGTCGAGCATCCCGGTAACGGCACGGCGAATAAAACTCTGGCGCGTTCCCAATCCGGCCCGGACCTCATCGGCATCGGATCCTCGACGGGCGGCGTCGAGGCGTTGATGCAGGTTCTCGCCGAATTTCCCGCCGACTGCCCCCCGACGCTCATCGTTCAGCATCTTCCGGCCGCCTTCACCGCCTCCTTTGCGGCCAGGCTCAACCGGATCTGTCCCGCCCATGTCAGCGAGGCCAAGGACGGCGAAGCGATTCGTCAGGGCCATGTCTACCTGGCTCCGGGCGGCAGCCGTCACATGATGCTGCGAAAGGGCACCCAATTGACCATCGCGCTGGTGGCGGACGACCCGGTCTGCGGACACCGACCGTCGGTCGACGTGCTGTTCGCGTCGATCGCCAAGAATTTCAAGGACCGGTCGACAGGCGTAATCCTCACCGGGATGGGCCGGGACGGCGCGCAGGGGCTTTTGGAAATGCGGAAGGGAGGGTCCCGGACCCTCGCTCAGGACGAGGAAACCTCGCTCGTCTACGGCATGCCGCGCGTCGCATACGAGATCGGCGCCGCGCAAAAGCGACTGCCGCTGTCGCGCGTGGCGCGGGAGATATTCGTATGAACCGCTCGCAAAGCGAAACCTCTATAAAAAACGCAGCGAAATTGAGGATAGATTCATCAAATTCGCTTGTAATGCGGTCGAAAGGAACAACGCCATGGGCATTGTAGATCAATTGAAGGTTCTGATCGTCGACGATCACAGAACAAGCCGCATGCTCATTCGTGATGCGCTGGAACAACTTGGTATCAAGAACATCGTCTTTGCGGTCGATGGTGAAGAGGCGCTGCGGACGATGATGTCGGCCCCGTGCCACATTATCATCTCGGACTTCAACATGCCCAAGCTCGACGGGATCCAGCTCTTGAAGGCGGTGCGATCCTACGCGCCGACCAAGAAGACGCCGTTTATCATCCTCACCGGCGCGGGCGACCGGGAGCTGGTGCAGAAGGCCGCCCAGCTCGGCGTCAACAACTTTCTGGCCAAGCCTATCACCGTGCCTGTGCTCAAGAAGACCATGGAAGCCGTCGTCGGACGCTTGCAATAATGACGGGACGAAGCGAAGGGCGACGCGTCCATGTCATGCAAGGCGAAGCCAAGGTCGACGAAGGTCCGGATACCATCCTGACCACGCTTCTGGGCTCGTGTGTCGCGGCCTGCATCCGGGATCCGGGCGCAGGTGTCGGCGGGATGAACCACTTTCTGCTGCCCGGTAGCAGCGGTCAGGAGGGCGCGCGCGCCGAGAGCTTCGGTCTTTATCTGATGGAGCTCTTGATCAACGGGCTGCTGCAGCGCGGCGCGCGGCGCGGGCATCTCGAAGCAAAGCTGTTCGGCGGTGCGCGGGCGATGGACGGTCTGTCCGAGGTCGGCTCGAAGAATGCCGCCTTCGCTGAGCGTTTCCTGCAGATGGAGAACATCACCTATCTGGGCGGCAGTCTCGGCGGGGGGGTCGGCCGGCGGATCGAATATTGGCCCCATACGGGTCGGGCTCGGCAGATTTTCTTCGAAAAGGCGGCAATGCCCGTCATCCAGGTCGCGCCTCCTATCAGAAAGCCTCAGTCGATCGGAGAAGTCGAACTATTCTGACACGATCACAAGCCCGCGTGGACCACCCCAGCGTGATCCACCGAGCGCCCATCCCACTAACCGAAGCGTAGCATCATGACCACGAGCCCTCTGCCCGATCTGCTCAAGATCATTTCCGACGAGCTGAACGCTTTGGCGGAAATGACCGAAGCGATGCACGATCTGATCTGCACCGACCATCCGCGGCAGGACGCGCCTTACGTGCGCGCCGTGCAGAGCATCGATCGTACGCAGCAGACGCTCGAAAATCTCGCGACGTTTCTCGCTGTCGCCGGAGACCACGCCCCGGCCGAATACGAGGTCGCCCTGCAATCGGCGCTCGAAACGGTCCGCCTCGGCGATCTGAAACACCGGCTCGCGATTTCGCGTCAGGCGGTCAACGGCGCTGCGCGGCCAATCGACCCCGGCGGTGATCTCGAGCTGTTCGGCTAAAACATTCTCGGCCGGCTATTTCCGGCCCCGGTGTCGCGACGTGGATCATGCGGTGCCGGCAGGACGCTGGCAAGGCACGGCGTCACAGCTTGCTCCACCGCCGTCGACGACGCTCCGGCCATTCCCCTTCGCCCCGCATGCCGCTACCACGCCTCCACTGCCGCTGCCACTTGACGTAGATCAAGGCGCGGACGCCGGATTCATTCAAATATCCAAATATATCGTTTGGAATGACGAATGGAGGGCAGAGGATGGATCTCGCCTCATTGATGGACCGGTTCGGCGAGACGAACGTCCTGGTGGCGGGGGGTGTCATCATCGGCTTCATGTTCGGCGCCTTCGCCCAGCGCAGCCGCTTTTGCCTGCGTTCGGCCGTGATCGAATTCCGCCGCCGTGAACCCGGCGCCAAACTCGTCGTCTGGCTGCTGGGTTTTTCGGCGGCGCTGGTCGGCGTGCAGGCCGCGATCCTGGCGGGTTGGCTCGATGTCTCGCAAAGCCGCATGCTGGCGGTCACCGGCAGCATGTCCGGGGCGGCGATCGGCGGTCTCCTGTTCGGTGTCGGGATGATCGCCGCGCGCGGCTGCGCCACCCGGCTTCTCGTCCTTTCGGCCACCGGCAATCTGCGGGCGCTGCTGTCGGGCCTGGTTTTCGCGGTGTCCGCCCAGGCCGCCTATCGCGGCGTGCTGGCGCCCATGCGAAGCGAATTGTCGGGCTGGTGGCTGATCGACGGCGGTCCGGACCGCGACATTCTCGCCTGGCTCGGCGTTGGGAACGAGGTCGGCCTCGGTATCGGCCTCGTCTGGTTGGCCGCCGGCATCGTCGTGGCGCTGCACAAGCGGGTTAGATCACAAATTTGGATCGGCGCGCTCGGCGTGGGCCTCGCCATCCCGGCCGGCTGGCTGTTCACCTACACCGCCTCGCAGACCGCGTTCGGGATCGTGCCGACGGAATCGCTGACCTTTTCCGGCCCATCCGCCGACCTCCTCATGCTCACCCTGAATTGGCCCGACCACGCGGTCGATTTCGCCATCGGCATCATGCCGGGCGTCTTCCTCGGCTCGTTCACGGCGGCGTTGCTGGCCGGCGAGCTCAAGATCGAGAATTTCGATGGCGGGCACACCATGCCACGTTATATCTTCGGCGCGGTGCTGATGGGGTTCGGTGCCATGCTGGCGGGCGGTTGCGCGGTCGGCGCCGGCGTTACCGGCGGTTCCATCCTCGCGGTTACGGCCTGGACTGCGCTGATCGGCATGTGGATCGGCGCGATGCTGACCGACTGGGTCTTCGTTCGCCTTGGCGAGGAGACGGGATCGGTCTCCAGCCCGACGCTCTCCGGCGCGGCTCCGGCGTCCTGAGGGCGGCCTACGGAACCAGGACGATCTTGCCGGTCGTTTGCCGGTTGTGAATGCGTTTGAGGACATCGGCGGCGTCGGCTAAGTTTGCCCGCTCTGAGACATGCGGAGCAATCCGTTCGTCCGTCGCCCACTCCATCAGTTCGCGCATATTGTCGGCGAACACCTCCGGCTCCTTGCGGGTGAAGGCGCCCCAGAACACGCCGACGACGCTGTAGCCTTTGACCAGGGCAAGGTTCACCGGAAATTGCGGGATCGTGCCCGAGGCGAAGCCGATGACGAGGAGGCGGCCGTTCCACGCCATCGATCGCGACACCGCGTCGAAGGCCTCGCCGCCGACCGGATCGAAGGCGACGTTGACGCCCTGACCGTCCGTCAGCCGCTTGATGTCGGCACGCAAGTCGTCATAGCCGATGGCGACTTCGGCACCCTCCGAGACGGCGAGCGCCCGTTTGTCCTCGGAGGAGGCGACGGCGATGACCCTTGCCCCCATCGCCTGGCCGATCTGCACCGCCGCGAGCCCGGTGGCGCCGGCCGCGCCGAGAACCAGCAGCGTCTCCCCGGGCTGCAGCTTTGCGCGTTGCTTCAGCGCGTGATGCGCGGTGCCGTAGCCGCAGACAAGCGCGCAGGCGGCGCCGGCGTCCAGGCCTTCGGGCAGCGCCATGCAGGCGGCGTCGTCGACCAGGACGCGCTCGGCATAGGCGCCGTTCTCGATATAGGCGACGACCCGGTCGCCGAGCTTGAAGCGTTCGGCGTCCGGCCCGACCGCCACGATCTCGCCCGCCGCCTCCATGCCCGGAACGAAGGGCAGGTCCGGCTTGGCCTGATAGAGACCCTGGACCAGCAACCCGTCCGGATAGTTGACGCCGATCGCCTCCGGCCGGACGACGACCTGGCTGCCGGTGGGCGCGGGGTCGTCCACGTCCTTATAGGCGAGGTTTTCGATCGGTCCGTAGCTCTCGCAAACAATGGCTTTCATGAATTTCCTCTGACAGTTCAGGACCCGCTCGTTCCTCTGCCCTCCGGTGGGAAGGTCAGCGGCCGCCACGCGGCGTGTGTGCCCATTTCAGGAGAGGCGTTCTGCGATCCAAAGCTTGATCAACGCCTGCCGGGTAATCCCCAGGCGACGCGCTTGCTGATCGAGGCCGGCGACGACCCAGGCGGGGAAGTCGACGTTCACGCGTCGGGTGTCGAGGTTGGGACGACGCGCCTTAGACCAGTCAACCTGATCGCTCACGTCCTCACCGGCATCGAATGCCGCATCAAACTCACGCGCCTTCATAGAACGCAATCTCCTGTCGTCTGGATCGGCGCACCGAAATCAGCCGGACTCTGCCAGCCCTTTCGACGCAGACGGCCGACCAGTGCTGGCCGGCGATCCGGCCAATCGTGAGGAAACGCGGCTCGTCGTCGGTACGAGCGGGAGCGTCGATCATCCACGGATCGTCCCAGATACGCTGAGCTTCCTCGAAATCGATACCGTGCTTTGCCTTGTTCGCCACGCTCTTTTCCGGATTGAACTCGAACTGCATGAGCTATATTGGTATGAAAGCAGCCCAATTTCCATCTCGGAAAGCCCCGGTCTCGTAGAATTACCCGACCGAGCCGCTCACACCTTCTCCTGCGTGTGCTTCCTGAGCTCCCAGCGCGCCACCTGACGGCGATGCACGGCATCCGGCCCGTCGGCCAGCCGCAGCGTTCTGAGATGCGTCCACATGCGCGCCAGCGGTACGTCCTGGCTGATGCCGCCACCGCCGTGCATCTGCACCGCCTCGTCGACCACCTTGAGCGCCATGTTCGGCGCCACCACCTTGATCTGGCTGATCCACGGCGCGGCGGCCTTGGCGTCGCCCTGATCCATCATCCAGGCCGCCTTGAGGCACAGCAGCCGCGCCATTTCGATGTTCATGCGGCATTCGGCGATGATGTCGAAATTGGCGCCGAGCTGGGCCAGCTTCTTGCCGAAGGCCTCACGCCGCATCGAGCGCTTGCACATCAGTTCCAGCGCCGCCTCGGCATGGCCGATCGCGCGCATGCAATGGTGGATGCGGCCGGGTCCAAGCCGCCCCTGGGCGATCTCGAAGCCGCGGCCCTCGCCAAGGATCAGATTCGCCTTCGGCACCCGAACGTCGGTGAATCGGATATGCATATGGCCGTGCGGGGCGTCGTCTTCGCCATAGACCGTCAGTGCCCGCATGACCTCGACGCCCGGCGTGTCGGCGGGCACCAGGATCATCGAATGGCGCTGATGCTTGGGCTGGTCGTCGCCGCCGGTCTTGACCATCACGATATAGATCTTGCAGCGCGGGTCGCCCGCGCCCGTCGCCCACCATTTCTCGCCGTTGAGCACGTAGTCGTCGCCGTCGGCGACGCAGGACATGGCGATGTTGGTGGCGTCCGACGAGGCGACGTCCGGCTCGGTCATCAGATAGGCGGAGCGGATTTCGCCATCGAGCAGCGGTTGCAGCCAGGGCTTCTGCTGCTCGGGCGTGCAATAGCGCTCGAACACTTCCATGTTGCCGGTGTCCGGCGCCGAGCAGTTGAAGGTTTCGGCGCCGAGATGCGTCTTGCCCATCTCCTCGGCAAGATAGGCGTATTCGACGATCGTCAGGCCGGAGCCGCGCTCGGAATCGGTCAGCCAGAAGTTCCACAGACCACGGCTTTTCGCCTTTGCCTTGAGACCTTCGAGAAGGTCCCGCTGACGGTCGGTATAAACCCAGCGTTCGCCCTTCGACACTTCGGCGAGAAACTCCTCGCTTGCCGGGGCGATCTCGTCGCGGATCATGTCGCGGACGGCGGCATGGATCGGCTTCAAGCGGTCGGTCATGCCGAGGGCCATGTTGCTCATTGATCGAATTCCTCCTCAAGAATGGCGCTGTCCGCACCGGCGCCGCGCAGGGCGAAATAGGCGATATCGCGGGCGATGGCCCGCCGGTCGCTAGCGGTCTCGTCGTCGCGCTCGCGATACCAGAAAACCGGTGAATTGAGCACCGAAAGAAACGCCTTGCCGGCGATCGACGCATCGCGGACGGCGCCGAGATCGCCCTCACGTGTGGCATCGGCGATGACGCGGCGGAACAGCATTTCGTAGCGGTCCCGCTCGGCGATGAGCCGCTCCAGCGTCGCGCGATCCTCGGCCGTCGACGGGCCGTTCACATGCCGCGAGACGCCCTGCAGGATGACGTGCTGGAAGTCGATGCGCTCCATCATCGTCAGCACATGGGCCTCGGCCATGGCCCGCAGCCGGGTGATGGCGCGGTCCCGTGAGGCGGCGTGGGGCTCGATCGCGGCGAAGTCGAGCGCCATGCCGTGCTGGCAGACGTCGAAGAACAGATCGTTCTTGGAACGGTAATAATGGTAGACAAGGCCCTTGGTGGCCCCCATGCGCCGCGCGATATCGTCGATCGACGTCGCCGCGAGCCCCTTTTCGCCGAAGGCGCGGGCGGCCGCGGCCAGAAGCGCCGCAAGTGTGCCGTCGCACTCCGCCGCACTGCCGCGCGCGGCCGAAAAGTCGCGGTCGCGGCGCGAACGCGGGGAAGAGCCGGGAGGCTTGCGCGCATCCTGTTCCTGCTTGCCGTCGTCGGCGTCCTGTTTTTCACTAACCATCGCTTCGCCACTGGACATACTCTTGGGTATGATGTCAATTGCGGACGTTGAAAGTCCCTTGCGGGGCCCGGCGCGCGGCCGGTCGACAGAAGAGGAATGCCGATGACGATGCCGATTCTGGACCGCCTGTTCGCGTTGAACGGCAAGACCGCGCTGGTTACAGGCGGTGCGACCGGCATTGGGCGGATGATCGCTACCGCGCTGGCCGGCGCCGGGGCGCGGGTCCTGATCGCCTCGCGCAAGGCCGAGGCCTGCGCGGCGACGGCCGCCGAGATCAACGCGGAAGGGCATCCCGGCACGGTCGAGGGTTTTGCCGGCGATGTGTCAAGCGAGGCGGGCGTCAAGGCGCTTGCCGCCGCGGTTCGTGAGCGCACCGACCGGCTGGAGATTTTGTTCAACAATGCCGGCGTCTCCTGGGGTTCACCCCTGGAGCAATTTCCCTACGACGCCTGGCAAAAAGTGCTCGGCGTCAATGTCGCTGGCCTGTTCACCGTGACCCAGCAGCTTTTGCCGTTGCTGGAAAAATCCACAAATGCCGACGATCCGGCGCGAATCGTCAATCTCGGCTCGGTGATGGGCGCGGCGCCGCTCAGCGAGAACGTCTATTCCTACGCGGCTTCGAAGGCGGCGGTGCATCATCTGACCCGCTGCCTCGCCAAGGAGTTGTCGGGCCGTCACATCACCGTCAACGCCCTCGCGCCCGGGCCTTTCCAGTCGAAGATGACGGCGTTCGCCACCGGTAGCGACGAAAAGGCCGCGGCGGTCGGGCGCGGCGTTCCCATGGGCCGGATCGGCTCGCCCGACGATATTGCGGGGGCCGCGCTGTTTCTTTGCGGCCGCGGCGGTGCATATACCACGGGCGCGATCCTGCCGCTCGATGGCGGCATCGGGGTCGAAACCGGACACGAATTGTTCCAGGAGGGCTGATGGAACTGGATTCCGTCGCCGCAACCGAAGCGGCGCTCAGGGCGCGGCTCGTGCCGCTCGACGCCTATCGCGCGCATCTCTGCGGCGAGCCGTTCGTCTCCGACTGGGTGACCGTCGATCAGGCGATGATCGACACCTTCGCGACGGCGACCCACGATCACCAGTTCATCCACGTTGATCCGGAGCGTGCCAAAGCCGAGACGCCGTTTGGCGGGACGATCGCCCACGGCTTCCTGACGCTGTCGCTGTTGTCGCCGCTCGCCTATGATGCGCTGCCGGGCGTCGAGACCACCAAGATGGGCATCAATTACGGCTTCGAGCGCGTCCGCTTTCTCAATCCGGTCAAGGCCGGACAGCGCGTGCGCGGCCGGTTCAAGATGATCGGGCTGACCGAGCGCGCCGTAAGCCTGCAGACCGTCTGGGACGCCACGGTCGAGATCGAGGGCGCGACGAAGCCGGCGCTGACAGCCCACTGGATCACGCTTGCCGTGCTGGAGCCGCCCGCAAGCTGATTTCAGTCCGCGAATCCTCACGCAATCGAACGACAGCGAACAGAAAGGGTAGTCCCGCCATGAGAGAAGCGGTCATCGTCTCGACGGCGCGCACGCCGATCGGCAAGGCCTATCGCGGCGCCTTCAATGATACCCAGGCGCAGGCGCTTGGCGCGCATGCCATCCGCCACGCGGTCGAGCGGGCCGGGGTCGATCCGGCAGAGATCGAGGACGTGGTCATGGGGGCGGCCCTCCAGCAGGGTTCGACCGGCACCAACATAGCGCGCCAATGCGCGCTTCGCGCCGGACTGCCCACAAGCGTCGCCGGCATGTCGCTGGATCGGCAATGCGCGTCCGGCCTGATGGGGATCGCCGTTGCAGCGAAGCAGATCGTTCTCGACAACATGACGGTCGCCGTCGGCGGCGGGCTGGAATCGGTCTCGCTGGTCCAGAACGACAAGATGAACCTGTTTCGCAGGGCCGATCCCTGGCTGCGGGAACACCGGCCGGACCTCTACATGTCGATGCTGGAGACAGCCGAGATCGTTGCGGACCGCTACGGGATTTCCCGCGAGGCGCAGGATGCGTATGCGCTGCAGTCGCAGCAGCGAACGGCCGATGCCCAGGCCGCCGGACGCTTCGACGACGAGATCGTGCCGATGACCGCGACGATGAAGGTCAAGGACAAGCAAACCGGCGACATATCGGACCGGGAGGTGACGCTCGACCGCGACGAGGGCAATCGTCCGCAGACGACGCTGGCCGATCTCGAAAAGCTGCAACCGGTCTTCAAGGACGGGCAGGAGGTGAAGGAAGGACGCTTCATCACCGCCGGCAATGCCTCGCAGCTGTCCGACGGCGCTTCGGCCGCGGTGCTGATGGAGACGAGGGACGCGGAGCGGCGCGGGCTTCAGCCGCTCGGGCGCTACGCGGGAATTGCAGTTGCTGGCTGCGACCCGGACGAGATGGGCATCGGACCGGTCTTCGCCGTACCGAAGCTCCTGGAAAAGAATGGCCTTACGATCGGCGACATCGGCCTTTGGGAGTTGAACGAGGCCTTCGCCAGCCAGACTCTCTACTGCCGCGACACGCTCGGCATTCCGAACGACATCCTCAATGTCGACGGCGGCGCGATCTCGATCGGCCACCCCTACGGCATGTCCGGCGCTCGGATGACCGGCCATGCGCTGATCGAAGGCAAGCGCCGGGGCGCGCGCTGGGTCGTGGTGACCATGTGCGTCGGCGGCGGCATGGGCGCCGCCGGCTTGTTTGAAGTCCTATGAGCGGCGGGTCATGAGCGAGGATACGGACGACCAGACCATCGACGAAGCGGCGCTCGGCAGCTATCTCGAGGATCATATCGAGGGCTTTGAAGGCCTCAAGCAGATGGTCAAGTTCCAGGCGGGCCAGTCGAACCCGACCTTTCGTCTCGACGCGGCGAGCGGCACTTATGTTCTGCGCGCCAAACCGCCCGGGGAACTCCTGAAATCCGCCCATCAGGTGGACCGGGAATTCAAGGTGATGAAGGCGCTCTCCGGCACCGATGTGCCGGTGCCGAAGATGCTGCATCTGGCGAACGGCTCGGATTCGCCGCTCGGCCGCACCTTCTTCGTCATGGAACATCTCGACGGCCGGATTTTCTGGGATCCCTTGCTTCCTGAGGCCGAAGGCGACGATGAACGCGGCGCGATCTACGACGCAATGAACGCCGCCCTCGCCGCGTTGCATTCGGTCGATGTCGAGGCGGTGGGGCTGGCGGATTTCGGCCGGCCGGGCAATTATTTCGGCCGGCAATTGTCGCGCTGGTCGGAACAGTATCGCCAGTCCAAGACCGATGAGATCGGGGACATGGAAACCCTCGCCGCCTGGCTGGAGGAGAACCTGCCAGAGGACGATGGCGCCGCCAGTCTCGTGCATGGCGACTACCGACTCGACAACATCATGTTTCGCAAGGACAAGCCGGAGATCCTGGCGATTCTCGACTGGGAACTGTCGACCCTCGGCCATCCGCTTGCCGATCTGGCCTATCAGTGCATGCAGTGGCGGTTGCCGCATGTCGGTTCGTTCAAGGGGCTCGGTGATGCCGACCGGCCCTCGCTGGGCATCCCGACCGAAGCGCAGTATGTCGCCCGATATTGCGAGAGGCGCGGGCTCAAGGGCATCGACAACTGGCCGTTCTATCTCGCCTTCTCGTTCTTCCGTCTGGCAGCAATCCTGCAAGGCGTCTTCAAGCGCTACACACAGGGCAACGCCTCCAATCCCGAAAAGGCCAAGTCCTACGGCCGCAGCGTCCCGGTGATCGCAAGCCTCGCCGTCGAGCTCATCGGCAAGGAGGGCTAACCGGATGCGCCGCTTCGACGGACTGAGCGTTCTCGTTTCCGGCGCGGCCGGCGGTTTCGGCCGCTCGATTGCCAAGGGGTTCGCCGCCGAAGGGGCAAAGCTCCTCCTCACCGATCTCGACGACGCGGCGCTGGCGGCCGCCGCCAAGGATATTCCGGATACCGAGATCGTGACGCTTGCCGGCGACGTCTCGCGCGAGGCGACAGCGCAAGCGCTGGTCGAAACCGCGATCGAACGCTTCGGCGGCCTCGACATCGCCATCAACAATGCCGGCATCGTCCACGCCTACAAACGCCTCTCGACCATTGACGCCGCTGAGGCGGAGCGGGTGATCGCGATCGACCTGATGGGCGTCTTCTTCGCCATGAAGCACCAACTGGCGGCGATGGAAGCGCGCTTCGAACGCGAGGGCCGGGGCGGCGCCATCGTCAATGTCGCATCGGTCGCCGGCCTGAAGGGCGCGCCGCTGTTGTCGGTCTATGCCGCCGCCAAGCATGGCGTCATCGGCTTGACCCGTTCGGCCGCCGCAGAGACCGCGCGCCGCGGGATCAGGGTCAACGCCGTCTGCCCGTCCTTCGCTCGCACCGCGATGGTGCTCGGCGACGGCCACGGCGCCGATTCCGAGGAGGAAAAACGCATCGTGCGCGGCATCCCGATGCGCCGGCTCGCCGAGGTCGAGGAGGTGGTCGCCGCGGTGCTGTTTGCCGCCGATCCCGCCAACGGCTTCATGACGGGGGCGGTGCTTCCCGTCGACGGCGGGCTGTCGGCGATTTGAGAAGCTAGTGGATTAAATTTGACATTTGATACCCACGTGCGGCGGACTCGAAATCAAATGTCAAATTTGAAGAATCCACGAGAGGCATAAAGTTGCTAGTGGTCCTTTAATTTCGACATTTGCTTGCCAAGAAGCTCCAAGCGGGATGCAAATGTCGAAATCGGACCACTAGTCGCCACCCCGCTCGATTTTCGGGCCGCTTGCCCTTAATCGAAGGATAGTACTTGAGCGAGGAGGAGTCTCACCATGGCGGCACAACCCCCGATCTGCAATTTCGGCTGGAAGGCGGTGGACGCGGAACTGCCCGGCGTCGACGGCAATAGCCACCGGATTTTCGACCACAAGGGCCCGAACGGCCTCCTGGTCGCATTCATCTGCAATCACTGCCCCTATGTGAAAGCGGTGATCGACCGGCTGGTGCGCGACGCCGAGGAGCTCGCGGATCTCGGCATCGGGACGGTCGCCATCTCCTCGAACGATGCCTCCGCCTATCCCGAGGACTCCTTCGAGAACATGAAGCGCTTCGCCGAGCAGCACGGCTTTCCGTTCCCCTATCTCCACGACGCGGACCAGAGCGTCGCGCGGGCCTATGGGGCCGTCTGCACGCCGGATTTCTTCGGCTTCAACGGTGATCTCGGCCTGCAATATCGCGGCCGCATCGACGCGTCGCGCAAACAGGCGACGCCGGACGACACCGGGCGCGATCTCTTCAATGCCATGAAGCAGGTCGCCGAGACCGGCGAGGGTCCCACAGAACAGGTGCCATCGATCGGCTGTTCGATCAAATGGAAGGATGCCGCCTGATGGCCGGTATGGCATGGCCGAAAGCGGTCTTGTTCGATCTCGACGGGACGCTCGTCGATTCGGCGCCCGACATTCATGCCTCGCTCAACCAGACGCTGGCCAGCTATGGCGAGCCGCCGTTCACCCTGGAAGCGGTGACGCGGATGATCGGCGGCGGCGTGCCGAAGCTGATCGAGCGGGCCTATGCGGCGCTCGGCAAGGACATCGACCCGGCCAGCCGCGACAAGGCGGCGGAGCGGTTCCTGGCGATCTACGAGCCACGCGCGACCGAACTGACGACGCTGACCGCCGGGGCCAGCGAGGCGACGCGAGCCTTCAAGGAGGCCGGCGTGCCGATCGGCGTCGTCACCAACAAGCCGGAAGCGGCGACGCGTGAGATTCTCGCCCATTTCGGTCTGCTCGAGCTTCTGGACGTTGTCGTCGGCGGCGACGCCGGCCCCGACAAGAAACCGGCGCCCGGCCTGTTGCTACTGGCCTGCGAGCGGCTCGGTCTCGGTGTCGCGGACGTGGTCTTTGTCGGCGACAGCGAGAACGACGTCGAAGCGGCCGTGGCGGCGAAAATGACCGTCATCGCGGTACGCGGCGGCTATACGGCGATCGCCCCGGAAGATCTGGGCGCCGTTGCGCTGGTCGATCGGATCGATGCCGTTCCGGCGGCGTTGAAAGCGATCCGTGCGCGGGCGGCCGCGGAGTGATCGTTAACCGCCCACCAAGTTCGGCCTTCGACATGACCTGTCCTTGCGCTAAATAAGGCGAAGATGCGGCAGTCACCCGCGCCGGTGGGCGCGGCGCACGAAGGTCAAAGCGTATGAGTTACAAGAGTGCCGAAATGTCCATGCTGTGGGCGACCATCGCCGTGTGGTCGATCATCGTGGTCGCGGCTTTGATGACGTCCCGCCTCGGCGGTTGAGCGCCGACAGGGCCATTTGAAGAATACCCATTGACCCGGAGCCAAACGCGGCGCGATCATGCCGACGGGCCCGGCGCTGAGTCGCGCGGGCAAAAGCGGCGAACCTGCCCGAGCCGTTGCCCGGCTTAAGATTTTATTAAGTCTTGTGTCCTTACGGCGGGCTCACGCTGCCCTAAATATTTAATCCAACCGACATCGGGGAGACGAGGCGATGGTGAAGGTGGATAACGCTGATGCGATCCGCAGGCTTGCCTATGAAATTTGGGAACGGGCGGGTCGCCCCAGCGGCCGTGAACACGAGCATTGGGCGGAGGCGAACCGCGAGTTCGCCCGGCTGAATCCGCCGCAACCCGTCCGGATGAGCGAACAGCCGCGCTGGAACCGTATCGATGCCGAGCGGCACGAGGCGGAGGCCTTGCGCAAGGCGCTGTGGACCCCGGAGCCGTTTTCGGCGGAGCTGTTCGGCCGCGAGCCGCCCCGCTTCGGTCGGGGCAAGGTGGGAGCGCGGCGGCAGGCTCGGCCGCTGCCAGGGGCGCCGAACGCGGTCCGAACGGCGGCGCGGAGCGATATCCGGTCTTAGCAACAGCGAACAGGGTGCGTTGCGCGCGAGTAATCGCGTGGTAAGCAGGGCGCTGGCGATGAAGGCGCGCCGAGGTCAAGGATAGAATTCTGGATGCTGCGACGGTTATTACGCGGCGTCGCGCCGCGGATCGCGGAAGCTGGCGATTGCAAGGAGACGGGCGATGCAGGACGCGCAGGGTCCGTCGTCTCCTAGCTGGCCGAGGGAAGAGCAGCGCTGGGAACGCCGACGTATCGCCGTCGGGCTGGGTCGCGCTTTCGGCGGCGCGCTGATTTTTTCGCTTCCCATGATCATGACCATGGAGATGTGGTGGATCGGCTTTTATATCGACCGGTTCCGCCTGGCGCTGCTGTTGATCCTGACGATCCCCGTTCTGGCGCTGTTGTCCTCCCACGCCGGCTTTCAGAAGACCTTCAACTGGAAAGATGATCTGCGCGACGCGGCGATCGCCTATGGGATCGGCATCCTGGCGAGCGCCGTCGTGCTGGCGACCTTCGGCCTGCTCCGCTTCGACATGCCGCTCGACGAGATCGTCGGGAAGATCGCGGTTCAAGCGGTTCCGGCGAGTATCGGCGCCATCCTCGGGCGTAGCCAGCTCGGCGGCCGCAAGATGGAGCCGTCCGACGGTCCGGAGGAGGTGAACTATGCCAGCGAATTGTTTCTGATGAGCATCGGCGCGCTGTTCCTCGGCCTCAATGTCGCTCCGACCGAGGAGATGGTGCTCATTTCCTACAAGATGACCGAGTGGCATGCCGTCGCGCTCATCGTGCTGTCGATCGTGTTGATGCAGGGGTTTGTCTATGCCGTCGAGTTCCACGGCGAAGAATCGCTGCCGCCCGGTACGTCCTGGTGGAGCGCCTTTCTGCGCTTCACCCTCGTCGGCTATGTGCTCGCGGCGCTGATCAGCCTCTATGTGCTGTGGACCTTCGGGCGAACCGACGGGATGGCCTATACGGAAATCCTGCGGGTCGTCGTCGTGCTCGGCTTCCCCGCCGCGATCGGCGCCGCCGCCGCGCGCCTGATCTTGTAAGGACGACAGCGATGGAACGGGATCAGCAGGACGGCGGGGACGAAGAGCAAACCGGCGAGAAAACCCAGGCCCGCAAGCCGCATCCGATCGAGTGGGTCGTCGGCGGGATTTCCGCAGTGGTCGTGCTGGCCATGATCGGGTTCATCCTGTTCGAGGCGTTCAGCGCGACGGGCCGCACCCCGCGACTGGCGGTGGCGGCAGGACGCACCGAGACGATGGCGAGCGGGTTTCGCATCGGCTTTCGCGCCTTCAATGGCGGTGACGCCACCGCGGCGGAGGTGACGGTCGAAGGCAGCCTGATGGACGGCGAGGAGACGGTGGAGACCAGCGAGGTCACGATCGACTACGTTCCCGGCCATTCCGAACGTCGCGGCGCGCTCCTGTTCAGCAAGTATCCCGGCCAATACCGTCTGGAATTGAGGGCGAAGAGCTACCGCGAGCCATAGAGCTCGCCGGATGCCGGCGGCATGAAGCTCCCCGTTGCCGCGCTCTTCTCTACGCCTCGCAGACGGCATCGCCTTGCGGCGCGACGACAGTATCATCCAGTCCGAAAGCGCGGCGCGCCATCAGGCAGTCGTCGCCGCCCGGAACGCAGGCGCGGCAGACCTCGGGCCGAGCGGCATAGACCGCGCAGGAGGTGGCGACGCCGACGCGGCCGACAAGCGCTAAGCAGCGGGCGCCGTCGCAGCGCATACCGCTGAGATCGGCCGACACGAATTTTTCGGGAATCTTGTCGAGATCGGCCTCGGCCTCGGTCGAAAACCGCGGCCATGTCGGCGAAAAGGAGCAACAGGCCCCGCAGGCCTGGCAGTCGAAGGGCGGTGGGATCATCGCGGCTGTCTAGCATGGATGGCGGGGGCGCCGCGATGAACCGGTCTTCTCAACGGCACGCTGGAATCACCTGGCGTCACGCATCTTGCCGATTTCCGAATCAAGCAACCGCCGCATCTTGCCGATCGCGCTGCTGAGAGCGTTATCGGTCGTGCTGGCCTTTTCGGTGACGGCCTCGGGTTTCCGACCTTCCATGCGCGCCTCGATCATGCACTGGATGTCTTCCAGGCCTTCCTTTCCGGCGCTCGCGTCGCTGAAATGAATATGGATGCTGGTCACATGAGCGTCGAAACGGCCGAGTGATTTCTCCACCTCGTTCTTGGCCTTATCCACCATGTCGGCATCGCCGTCGATATTGCTGTCGGTGCGGATTTCGATGTCCATGGGATGTCTTCCTTCGGTTTCTTCTTCGTCGCGGAGGCTCAGACGGGATTTCGCCTTGACACTGGGTCCCGGGCATTGACCGGCAAAACCAGCCTGAGAAATGGCGGCGCGCCGCTAGCTGAGCCGGTGCCGGGCGAAATCGTCGCGAGGCGGCATCGCAATTCCATCCACAATGTGCCGCTCTCCTTCGACGAAGTAAAATTTCTCACCGCCATCCGCCCAATTGTCGAACCGGTCAGCCATGAATACGTCGTACGGGCTACGGGCGACCGCCCGATCAGTCTGTGAAATATCCAACTGCTGGCTTCTCCTCGACAGATACGGGTATTTCATCACGTCGGTCATTGTGGGTTTCTCCGGGATATCCTGCCGTGCGAGTCCGCGCGAACCGAGCCATCGACAGGATAACGACGCTGCCGGTTTTGCCGGAGTCGGACGGTAGGTTTGATTTTTCTGAAGCCGGACCCGACTGATCTCTCGAGGCCGTGCTCCTTAGATGGCGCGAAATAACTGAAAAACAACGGACGCAAGGATTTCATTGCAAGACCGCTCGGCTTGCGCCACCCCCAAAGAGCCCGTCGGAAAACTGAAACAGATTTGGGAATATCGTTTCAGATCAGGCGCCGAAGGAGTCGCCCGGTACGATCCGCGTCGCCGTATCCGGCTCGTGCCGCAGCCGGTCTGGCGCTCGATCTCGCGCATGACGACCGTCCAGTAGCGCTGATCATCTGCCGCGCCGTCAGATGTCGCAACGCATGCTGCTGAGATCGGCGGCGACGAATTTTTCCGGAATTATATCGAGATCGGCATCGGCCTCGGTCGAAAACCGCGGCCATGCCGGCGAGTAGGAGCCGCAGGCCCCGTAAGCCTGGCCGCCGAAGGGCGGTGGAGTCATCCGGCTGTGTAGCATGGATGCGGTGGGAAGGGGCGGGGCAGCATTCCGCGTTGCATCAAGCGATGGTCTGGCAACCGCGGACATCCGGCTGTACGCCGGTTCAATTCTGATGCTGTGGATCTTGCGCGGCGCCACGGCCAGCGCCCCTCGATCTCAACTTCGAGCGAAAAGCTGAGGAAGGTCCGGATCAGGACGATGCCTGCCAGCACCGCGACGCTCTCCAGCGTCGGCTCGATCGCGACCGTGTTGATGATGTCGGCCGCGACGAGGAATTCCAGCCCAAGCAGTATAGCGCGGCCGAGCCCGGACCGAAAACGGTGAAAGCTGTTGGCGACATTTCCTGCGGTGCGGTCGCGCAAGAATGTCGCGGTCGCGATGATCGTGCCGGCCACGATGACGATGATTCCGACAATTTCGATGCTCCGGGTCGTCCAGAGCAATAGCTGCTTAAGCTCTTCTTCCATAGATAGTCCTTCGGTATCAGTCGGCTCTTCAGTGTTGAAACCCGTCCTGAGGTTTCGGTATTCGCCTTCCCCATTGGCTCAACCAAGGGCGCGGCTTGCAGCCCCCATTGGATTTGGACGACATTATTCGAGAGGGCTTCTGGAACGAGCGTCGATTAGTTAGTTGCTGCGGAAAGGCCAGCATACCGGTGAAGCCAGGTCGGTCTGCTTGCTGTCAATACTGAGCCGCATTACCAGCGCGACCAAACACAAGATAAAAGCGGGCGGGGCGATCAGCTAAAGCAATTTCATCCAGTCCGATAGCGACTAGGAGTTTCTTGCGTTGTATCGGACTGAGTCCGGTGGCGGGCGATAAGCTGCTCTGGGAAATCGAGGCTGATCGCCACCCTGCAGTGCCGCTTCAACTGTATGACTAAGGCCCGAAGCGCGAAATCCAAATCGTGCAGGTCCTTGAGCGAAATCACAAACATCTCCTCCAGAAGCTGATTCAGCTCAATGACGGACACTTGCTGATTCATCGTCATGCGTCCGAGATCGACCACGGCCTCAGTTTGGTCGTAGCCTTGGATCGTCAGCGCTTTCGAAAGCTCATTTCGCGATTCCGAGTATGCTCTCGGCAACGGCAGAAAAGTGTTGTGAAGATGATCTGAATTCAAAACCGCATTCAGAAGATCTGGGTCGTGAAATCCGGCGACCAAGGCCTTCTCGTCGGACGAAAAGTGCACTTCCGAGACTAGGTTTGTTACTGGCATTGTGGCATTTGCCAGCTTGATATTCTTCTTCTTCGCACGTTCCCGCCCATCCAGCAGCCACCGGTGGAGGTTGGTGCGGTTCGCATGGATGCGATGGACTTTAAAGAAGAGCGATGATGCGAGAGCCTGCTTGTGCCGGAAGTCCCGCCGCGCATCAAAAAACGCCTGTGGGTAGTGTCCGCGCTGGTGGTGGAAAATCGGACGTCAGAAGGTGTGACGGAGGTGGCCACCGGAATGGCCGGCTAA
>LAZR01000700.1_pt1 | contig 23863 bp, 42 predicted proteins | sample 329461 | NCBI WGS metagenome assembly LAZR01 (sample SAMN03002196, study PRJNA259156) | marine sediment metagenome | biome: sea floor; feature: Hydrothermal impacted sediments; material: marine sediment; isolation source: Loki non-amplified sample from Loki's castle hydrothermal vent sediment ...
CCCGGTTCGATTCCGGGCAAGGGCTCCATGAACAAAGAACATAAAAAGTTTCTATCCTTCATAGCTAACAATATAAAGATTTGTCTTGGCGAAGAAGAGTTATAAACCCTAAGCGGTATTAGTATACGGGTTATTACTATTGGCTTCCACCCAGTAGAAGAGAGTTCGAGTCTCTCATACCGCTCCGGTTATCAAGCTCCCTCTGGGAACAACCAAATAGGAAAGACATGTCATTAAAACCACTACAAGATAACGTATTACTTAAGCCAGATAAAACAGAAGAGAAGATGGAGAGCGGATTATATCGTCCCGGTACGGCCGCCTCTACTCGATATCAGAAAGCTACAGTGCTAGCAATTGGTCCCGGCAAACTTGGACCAAGTGGTAAGTGGGAAGCCGTTGTGGTTGAAGAGGGCGATGTCGTTCTCTATGATAGTAATTACGCAATTGAGCTTGAAGAAACTAAAGATGATGTTAAGCTTCTTATGTGTAGCGAAGGATGCCTTCTGGCCAGAGAGGAAAAGTGAAAAATCCTATTACGATCATTAAGATCGGCGATCAACATTACAAGCCAACGTCGGCTGATTTAGATAACTGGCGAAAGGTTTTTGAGGGCGAGCTGTCTGAAGCAGAAATGTCAAAGAAGTATCCTCATATGGTATCACAGCCTATAGAAAAGAAAGAATTTGATATAGGTATGAATGCTAATTATAATAGAGTGCTTATTGTAAGCATTGGCGATGAATTCACTCCCACAGCAGATAACATAGAATATTGGAGAGATATGTTTGTCATGGCGGTAAAGGATAAAGATTTCAAAATCTTTACAAGTTCAAAAATTGAGATTAGGGAGCTAAAGATTGGTAACTCTAGTAAAATCCTTGTAGAATAATATAACCGCAACCATGGTGTACCCTAAGGAAAATTAAGAACGTGATATCTAAAGGTTTTAGAACAGTGAATGTATCTTGGTACGGATATATAGTGAAGAGGTGTTCCTCTACTGGCGGTATTAAGCGGAGTTGCAAATGAACGACAAACAACTAGAAGCCCTCCGTGAGGCAGTGTCCAAGCGTGTGCACATCAGCTGCTGCGAGAACCATGCGCACAGCGCATTGGATGACTGTCTTAGTGGTGGTGACGAACGAGACATCACCATCTGCAAGCTCATCGAGGTGATCCGCTATGAGCGGAAAGTTATCCGAGAGGCTACTAAACAGATAGGGTGACGCAACCGTAGTGTAATGGTAGCACATTAGCTTGCCAAGTTTTTAGTAAGGGTTCGAATCCCTTTGGTTGCTCCAAAGAAAGACCTAATATGAAAATTGGAAATACTCAGGTTAAACTTCACTTCTCTATTCTATTACTATTTGTTCTGCTAACATGGCAGTGTCGGGCCATTGATACAAACCCGCTTATCGGAATACTGTCTGGCGCAATGCTGACGGTAATTGTATTTTCTATGGCTCTTCTCCATGAGATGGCTCATGTAAAAGCGGCTGAACGAATGGGGTATCATACTGATATAGTTATACTTTGGGCGTTCGGTGGTGCTGCACAAATACCTGGACTGCTAAATGCTTCTCCTAAAAAGGAATTTATTGTCGCAATAGCTGGGCCTCTGTCAAATATAGTAGTGGCTATTATTACATTTTTTGTAGCGCTTTTACTAGGCGTTGACTTGCTTGAAGTTAGTAACTTATATACTCTTTATTTACCATTTGTAATGATGTATATATTTTGGTATAATACTTTAATGGGCTTATTAAATATGATACCAGCATTCCCAATGGATGGTGGAAGGGTAATGAGAGCTATATTATCCATATTTATGCCTGCATTGAAAGCTACAAAAATTGCCGTGTACATAGCTAAAGGCTTCGCTATTATGTTTAGTGCAACTGGAATTGTCCTCAGCATAAGTTGGGGCGCAATCATAATGCCATTAATTGGCATATACATTTGGCGTGTGGCATCAATGGAACTTAAACATAGGTTGAATCCTTATGGATAATTCTGACGATTTCGTGGTGATACATCTCTTCGTGGAACAGAGAAGTGCCACCTTGTGTGGACTTTATCTCTATCCGCCAGAGCCAGAGCCAGAGCCAGACCCTGGCCTAGGCTTTGGCTACACTGGCCCGATCCATACCGATCATCATCCCAGCGTAACCTGTGGCCGCTGCAAAATGGGTATGCCGAAGACAGGTCGGAAAATAACATACGTGTTTAAGTTAAACATTTGACATTTTATTTATTGTGATTATTAAACAAAACATGTAATAACAGGAACTAATATGGAAGAAAAAACAGTAAAGTCAGAATATCTTATCATTAAAAAGATAGGATACTTAATACTAACGGGAATTACATTGTTGTTCGCAACTTGTGCTGGGCGTGATGCTATCAGCGCTATTACAAGTGGAAAGAACGAAGACGTGGGTTACATTGTTCCCGCTGTAGTCTTCGGCATCGTTTCACTGCTATGCTATGGTGGATTCCGTAAGTATTCCAAGAAGGTTGATGAGCTTTTTGGAGTCAAAGAAGATCCAGAAGAAGAGGATGTCGAGGAGGAATAGAAAGTCAGGCCGACGAACTGGTGCTGCCTATGTACTGCCTCAGGTCGGTATAACTACGGATGGTAAGCGTATCATTGGTGGTGTGTATGAATTTCATGAGACCTATGGCATGCCTTTGCAGGGACTATTTTGTTGGCTTGCGGATCGTGATATGGTGCCTGATTGGATTAATTTTTATCATGAGGCCTGTCGAAATAATATGAAACATGATAGAATCATGACTAAACTCAGAGACCCACTTGAAGATGCTTGGGGCACAGAGTTTGCAGATGTCGTCTGTGATACTTTAACTAAATGGAAAGCGTTACAAAACCAGGATATATAGCCTATACAATGATAACTATTGAAGAATTCGAAGACAAGTTAGTAGCTGGCATAAACAAAATTAGTTCTCAGCATCTGCATACATTAATAAGGCCTGCCACGCTAGCCAACATAAAATATCAAGTGATAGACCTACTACTAGGGATTGGTCAAGAGCTTAACTGTGACGCTAGAGAAAAAGTTATTATCAAAGTAGAATCCGATTATGGTAAAGTTACAGTCAGCTTCTTAAACCCAAACGACCCAATCTATCATATTCATTATGATGGTACTCGTGGCGAAATAATTGACTACCACAAATATTATCACGCCAAAGATTTATTATCATCTTTCGTTTCGGATACGGAAACCGCCGTCTAAAGACGGTGGATGTAGAGCACCCTATAAGTGCTTTGTGTGGCTACTCCTCCGACTAAAGTCGGAGGCTACTTCCAGCCTTATAAAATAGTTTATTTGGTCCACACAGTAGGTATATAACACCAGAAACTAGGTTCATATGAAAGTTTTTATTCTTCACACTGATAACTTATTATCCAGAACAACATTTTATAAAACCAAAGAGCTTGCCAGAAAAGCTCTTAAGAAGAATCGCGATGAAATCATTCGTCGTAATGTTCATGTAACAACTGACACTGAAGATGATTTTTCATTCTATTTTGGCTGGGAAGAGCACGGTTCCTCTTGGCAAATTCATGACATTGAAGTTTTAGAAAGTTAGCAACATATAAAGATGCATCTATCTACTTAAATAGAAAGTTCATAAAATACAAAGAGTTATGTCAGATGACTAAAAATTTCCCCCATAGGAGTAATCATAATTATGTTAAATCCAAATCCTGATATATTATTGTATACCGCTATAGGTGATGCCTATTGTGCCGCCTGTGAATATATAAAAATAAAAAATCCACAAGATAAAAAAACACAAGACAAAGCACTTAAGTTTGAGCAATATTTAAGTCATCCGAGACATAGTAATTTTCCTGGAACCTACACAGATGATTGTGCTATGTCGATCGGTAACACTGAAGTTCTATTAAGTGATAGCTGGGGCAAGTTAGATTTTGCAAACGCTTGGGTTGATGTTTTTAACCGTGACCCTCGTGATGCTTATGCTCGAAGCTTTCAAAAATTTCTAGAGGAAGTCGAATCGGGGTTTGAATTTCTAGAAACCATTCATCCTGACTCAAATAAAAATGGCGCGGCGATGCGATCGTCAGTATTTGGAGTGATGCCAAATCCTTTTAATGTATTAAAAGTAACAACGCTTCAAGCAAAAATAACTCACAACACTCCTGGAGGATTATTTGGAGCACAAGCTGTAGCGCTCATGTCACACTATGCAATGTATTGGCATGGGCCTATGACGAGGGGTGGGCTAGGCAGCTTCCTCCGTACCATGCTGAACCCAATTTTAAAGGTCGATACCTCATTGGCTAACGTTTTTTTGGAGCCTTGGGCGGGCCGGATAGCCGGAGAGGAGCTTGGAATTATTACGGCCTTAGCAACCTTTGAACTTTTAATTAGCTGCGATTCATTGTTACAAATCTTACAAAAAACGATTGAGTGGGGTGGTGATACAGATAGTGTTGCTGCAATTGCGCTAGGAATTGCTTCTTGTCGAATGCCAGACGATCTTCCTGCATTCATGCATAATCAGCTTGAAATCGGAAGTAATTATGGGTCTGTCTTTTTAAAGGACATAGGCCACAAATTGATGGTGAAATTTTCACAATAATAAAGAAACTATATTTTTATTATATAAATCTAATTCTCCTTGTTACGCGCGCTCCTGCGCGCTCCTGCGCGCTCCTAGGCGCTCGTTCCATGGTCTTATAGATCTATAGGATCTTATGATCTATTTATATAGATCGGATCGATCTATATATACTTAGTTAGATCTTGTAAGATATTACTATGTAATATCTCACACCAACTTCTAAAAGTTTTTTAACATGGCGAATAATATAATTGGATTGACGTCCGGCTGCTTTGACCTGATTCATTACGGTCACTTATATTATTTAGAGAGATGTAAAAGCCTATGCGATTGGTTAATTGTGGGAATAGATTGTGATTCTTTAGTTAGAAAAATAAAAGGAATAGATCGCCCGATTATTAATCAGTTTGAAAGGATGAAACTAATAATGAGCCTTAATATAGTTGATCAGGGTTTTATTATGCAGGATCCTTCAGATATTATAGAAATATGTAAACAGCACAATGTAAGTAAAGTATTTAAGCATGAAGGCTATAATAAGGTAAGTCATATTTTTGGGATCGATGATACCAGCGCTAGACTGGTAATAGTTCCAGATATTCCTGAACTAGTCAGTACGACTGAAATTATAACCCGGATTAAAAATGGAAGATGACTTTATAGAATTTGCTAAAGTAGGAAGGAAATTTAATATCTCAGGACTGCCTGAAGTATATAAAATTATTGAGGTTGACACAGATAAAGTTGTGGTTACTATAGAGGGTATCGGCTCCGATTTTAATGTTGAAATTGGTGATGCAGAAGATAGTTTCAAAGTAGGAATGTGGCGATCAATTGTAACCCTGGTCGCTGCACATCGAGACGGTATGGATTGTTGCAAATGTAATAATTTCTTTCAATTTGCAGCTCCAAATCAAGATGACGGAACTATGATTTGTTGGAGCTGCAGAAGCGGGTTTTAATTGAATCTTTCAGATATAAGTTGGCAGGCAAGTTCAACTAAGTTAAAATGTTTATATTACATGCCTCGTTATGATGAGTCTAATATTATTAGAATACTATCTGGGCCGGTAGATAAAATAGCCAAGTTTAAAGGTAAGGAATATTTAAAGAAACAGATGGTTATTATTGACAGATCATCTAATAGTATTAAGATCTTATCTATGAGCAAAGGGGTATTTGAACAGGTTAAAGAATGCGTGGCTTTAAATGGTAATCCGGTTAATTATGACATCTCTTTGATAATGGGATTGGGATACGGATGTCGCACTTATAATATAAATGTTTGGAGTAAACAGCCCTTATCAGATGAAGATAAGAAGCTAATCAGAGAAATGGATATCCCTAATGAATTCACAGTTAAGGCATACTATGAACAACTAATAGTTGTTGGCGCTCAGTTCAGAATCATGAACAAGAAGGTTATGCTGAATAAAAGAGACTTATTCGGACAAACGTTCCCTCCATGTGAAATCAAGCATGTTACTAATACCATTGTAAGTATCGGTCGAAGCGATTGGGACTTCGACGTTGATGTGTCACGAGACACGGTGTTGCAAAAGTTTATAAAGAAACATTGGATGCCAGTTAAAACTCTTATTAAGAAAAGTTTCAAGCCCACCTACTGCCATGTCCATCGGACACTGCAGCCCAAGAAGCATGCCTGTTGCCCCAATCAATTGACAGGAGGCAAACGACGTGTTATCTTTATCGGAGACCCTCATTAGAAATTGAGAAACCTTATGGATTTACCTATTCTACAGATTGATTTTAATTATAACGCATTTAAAGAATATTGTATTAGAGTTTTTTCCCACGTTAGTCCAGGCTCAACATTCTTATCAATCAGAAATTATAAGAATAACTGGGATGAACGGTCCGATTTCAGCGTGTGTTTCCATATAGATTATCTAAATGCTGTTAGGAGATCGTTTGAAATTGTTGAGAGCTTCAAACCAAACAGGAGCCATACTAAGAATAATAGTCTTACTGTTCGATCGTTAAAGTCTGCAAGAGATGATATCTTACAGTCTTTTGTTTTAACCCTGGGAGGAATGAATCCTAACTACACTTGTGAGGGAGTTTATGATCCAATTTTAGGATCTGATAATAAACCAATCCAAGGTATTAAACTTCACCCCGGTCAAAACGTTGTACATATCAATGCGTTAAAGTTTAGGAAGAAGATTCTTAAACAAGGGTCATATCCTGCAGTTAATTCTTCGAAAGAGACAATCGCCAAGCGATTCATAATGAAAATGACTCCACTATCTAACTTGGTACAGTTTAAACTTGTTCCAGGTAGGTTTGATGAATTAACAGTCAAAAGGATGAAAATAAAAGGGATATAATGAGAAAAATTGTAATAGGTGCGCTAAGTGTATTGTTGTTGGCTTGTTCTGGCACTCCAGGTATTGAGGCAAAAGAGCCAACACAAACCGTGGAGATAATTCCTACAGCAGACCCTAAACCTGAATTGAAAGAACCTGAATTGAAAGAACTTGAATGGAAACCTTTTAATACAGAAACTCGGAAGATGCTGACAGATACAGGCTATTGCGCCTTGCTTTATTTCGGTTCAAATAATGAAAAGTTTGGCGAAGGATCCGCAGATATGGAAGAGACCTTCAAAGATCAGAATGTTGTAAAACTAATCAGTGGTGCTTTTGTTCCTGTAAGGTTCCCTGTTGATGAATGTCTAGAGCAGGAAGATTGTATAGATGTACTTAAAGGTTTGGATATTAAAGGCTTCCCAACAACCGTATTAGTTTTTAGTGGAGAAGAGTCCGTTATGCTATATGGAGAGGGCTATATGAATGCAAAACGATGTGAAGAATTTTTGTTCTTTCAAAAAGAACTATATGATGAATGTAAATCGCTGATGAAAGGCACTAATGACTGAGAATAAAAACCAGTGGTGGAGAGATAAGCCACCATCTTTTTGGGATAAGATATCCCATTATGGATGTACCGACTATGCAAAGATGACCCTTATAAAGGATGCTCTTAACGGTTGTGGCGAGCCAGTTAACAGTGGCGCGGGTGAAGGATATCTTACTGATACTAAGGGATTCCTTAAGGCCGTGAAAGAGCTTGGTGGAAAAACTGTTACTCGCATAGTAGAATGGAATTATGACGAAAATGATGAAGAGGTCTCTTGCAAACATACCACTTTAGCATTTGATAGAGGCTTTGCCTCCCTAATAATGAATACCAATAATTGGGTACGACTTGATTTCCATATTGCTGATCTTGAAATATCAAAAAAGATGTCAGCGATTACAAAGGAATATCTAAAGCCACGAGCGGAGAGTCGTAATATTTATGTCATTACATTTGGATCAGGTGGTTGCGAACTTACTGATATTGGCAAGGCGGCGCTACCTTTGGAGCGTGATAATTATTCTGAACGCGTACTGAAAGATTATGATTATATTGTGAATGACTTAAGATCTGAGGCACCATCTGGACGGATCGCAATATTGGAAGGCGCGCCTGGAACTGGGAAGACATTTCTAGTTCGTGGCATTCTAGAGGATGCTCCCAACGCAACTTGCGTTATTGTTCCAGCAGGAATGATTGCCCAACTTGCTGGGCCCAATTTAATCTCTGTACTTTTAGAGGCTAAAGAATGTGGCGGATCAGAACATCCTATTCTCCTAATTATTGAAGATGGTGATATGGCTATCATTAAACGTGATGCTGGAAATATGGATACCATTACAAGTCTTCTGAATTTTGGAGATGGTATGCTTGGAGGCTTAATGGATCTTCGAATGGTTATTACTACCAATGCTAAGAAGATTGAAATCGATGAGGCTATCAAACGACCAGGAAGATTAAGTGGAACTATTAGCGTAGACACTTTAAGCAATAAGCATGCCAATAAAGTGTTAAGTAGAATTCTTGGCAGGGATATTAACGAGAAAGATCCGAGTAAACCTATACCTTTGAGATCAGAAGGCTTCGTTTCTGAGAGAAATGAGCCTACACTTGCTGAGGTTTATAAGAAAGCGCGAACACTTGGCTGGAAGCCAGATGCAAGATCTGGTTATAAAAAGATTATGCCTATTGGTTCCGACCCTGTTGCTTCTAATAATATTTAATATTTTCTTCATCCAGTATTTTTATCAATTCATCTTTATGGATCCAGAATGACATTCCCGGTATATTCTTCCAACTAAATGATGAGATTCCAACAACTTCGCCATTACTATCAGTAGCGGCACAGCCTGAGCTACCTTTGTTTATAAGTGATGTAATATGTAAAGTTTTAAGGACAGTATTATTATCTGGGACATCAAACTCTCTAATTTGAGAAACAAGACCCTTCATATATGAATATTCCATACTTTTAGGATGACTTACAATATGAACTTCCGTTCCAACCGGCACGGAGGTTTCTCTTATTTGGAGCATATGATGATCGACATCGTCTATAGATTTTAGTATTGCAATATCTGTTAATTTTCTACTCGCAACAAGTATGGCAGAATAAACATTTTTAGGTTCAGATTCTGGCCATGCATTATCAAACTCATCGTAAGTAGTGAATGTTACAATGGAATTTAGTTTACCATCATCATCATTATCTACACAGTGACGCGCAGTAGCTAAATAATACTCTGAGATCCAGAAAGCGGAACAGTATGTAAAATATTCGTCTGATTCTTCAACCAGTTGAACTGTAGATCTATTTAGATGATCTATTAATTGAGCGTTAGGATAATTAGAGCCTTGAAGAGCTACACAGCATCCCATAGCGGTTGATATTGAAAATACGAAACAAAGAATTAATATTAATTTTTTCAATCTAAAGCCTTTTATCAAATAACTTGAGGACACAATAATATGAAAATATTCAGTACATTAATATGTTCTCTATTAGTTGATATAACAACTTGGTAAGTAATGGTAGTACTCTTCGCTATAATTGTAGGCCTTTGTAGTCTTTTGATCGGGGCACTTATTCAATGGTTAAACATGAAGGATGTTCCTAAATTTGTCATAGAAATTGAAATTTATCAAGCAAAAAAACAAATCGAGTCTTTAGTAGAACAGTTTAATTTTTTATCAGAGGAAGCCCATGATATGTCTCATGATGAAGACTATTCTGACAGTGCTAGAGAACAACATATAGTCGTTGCAGAAACGTGGACTCGCGCCGCTAATTGTGCCGAATATTTACTTCGAGAAGTAGAGGATAGATATGACGGTATACGTAGCAAAAATAGATTCTAAGGTACCTGACGGCGCAATAAGAGTAGATACAACTTCGAGATCTAGAACTTGGTCACGTGGCTTGAGTCCATTTTGCGTTGGGCCTGTGAAATTGTATGCAAACTTTAAAGCTCAAAATGTTGAAAATGCTTGGCAGTTTTGTAAAGTATATAGTCAAGAACATATTGGGTCTAACGGCTTACCTTCCAAAGAATATTGGAATTGGGCCGAAGTAGGCTGGAGTGATACTTGGGCGCACCGATATCCTATGGGGCACGGCGCTATCCCAGAATATTCTTGGTGGGATGGTGAGAAGCTAGGTTATATCGAGGCTAGGAAGAAGATTTATATGCCGTTATATTCTAAGGCAGTAAGAGACACAGAAGCCTTCAAACATTTACAAAAGCTAGCAGATGGTGAAAAAGACCTTTACCTTGTGGACTTCGATGCTTATAATCATAAAGTGTTTGGTATGAGTTACGATGATGTGATTAATAATGAGAAGCGCAGAATGGGACATGCATTTGTTCTAGCAATGATGTTAGATGGATATTTAAAGGAATAAGATGGAAACAATTAAGAATACAACGTTTAATTTGTTTGACGTTGAATCGTGCAGGGAGCCATTACCAACGACTAGCACATTCAATATCTTAAAGGAGATCAATAAGAAGGAGCCGAATTTTCATTCCGGCAAGGAAGATCAGGTTGTATTAACACCATATCATGGTCTTATTGGAACGGTAACAAGGGCATATAATATGCATTATCCTTTAGTATTAGATCCTGATTCTATTTGGATTACAATTACTCAAGGACTGGCACAGCATATAAATGCTAACGCAGAAGAACTTAGGGGACAGTTTGTAAAACATGATGAGAAGAAATATATTGAGATTCAACGAGGGGGAGCGCCGCGAGATGATGATGAATTATGGCAAGGAGCTCTCGCAGAGTTCTCATCCAAGATTAAAGAACACATTGGCAAGAAGCACGATCTCATTGTGGCAGATTTCTCTACAACCACTCCCGTTGCATTAGCAGCATCAGAGATTGTATTAATGGGCGCCATGAAGTCTTACTTTAAGTACGGTATGAGATTTCTCTGTGGGATTCCTAATATTACTCTTGAAGGAACAGTGGAAGACTGGAAATCTATTCGTACTAGGGCACAATGTTTTGGTGAGTTTAACTTAGGCTGGTGGGTTGATGATCATCTTTTGCCAGTACTTGACCAATTTGTTGCAGCTTCAGAAGGTAATCCCGATAAGGAGTTTTGGAAATCTATGGTTAAGGAGGGCGGCGGCAGTGGAGGTCCCTTTATTTGTGGATGGATAAATGCATTATTGCCATATGTTGGTTCAAGAGATATTAAGGTAAATAAAACTTTTAAGCGTCATGAACGTTATGGTAATTATGGCGAAGGTTTCGGTGGGATTAACCCTGATGACTATGCAAGTTCAATGGCTTGTGCTCCTGTTAAGTTTATTTACCAAGATGGTACTGAAGAAATGAAAGAATTCATTGGAGGAATAATTGGCATTGAACAGCGAGAAAACTTTGCGCTCAAGCCTAAGCTTGGCTGGGCAATTCAATCTGATGAAGAAATACTTAAACCTAAGCCTAAGTGGATGTAAAGAAAAGGAAACTATGAAGAAAGATCTAAAGAATTTTATCAAAAAAGCAAATACTGATCTTGGAAAAGATAATCCAACCGTAGTTGGTATGAAGAACTTTTACCGCCGGATTAAGGCTGCGCACTTAATTGCCAAGGATGTGTTTGGCGATGATGTAGAGATTGATGTGAATACAGTTGTATTAATGTACGACTCTTTGGTTAAAGAAGAAATTGCATCGGTCTGGATGGCTAATATGAAGGAAGGAATGAAGGGGATGACCTTTCCTAAGAATCCTAAGAAGAAGTCTGTTATAGCTGACGCTCCTGGCATTTTCGATATACTTCCCGATAAGATGAGTAACTAGGATGAAGAAGTTATTAGCGCTACTTGTAATACTTTGTATGTTAAGTGGTTGCATTTCAGCACCACGACCTATAGTCAATAGTATTACATATAATCATCAACAGGAGACTGAGGAGCCGGCAGAAGCGCAAGAGGATGTAGATGATACTATAATGATATTGTTAGGGATGGGTAGTGTATGTATACTCATGAGTTTTGGAGCGATGGCAGTTGATGAGGATGATGCTGCTAGATATTTCGCGATTCTTCAGGAAGCGTAGGATTAATTTTCTGGGGAACCGCAGGGTTGGTAATAATGACAAGGTGATCAGGTAATAAATAGACAATAATTAGGAAGCTATTGCTAGATGGTCTCTAGCCCCTGGTTCGAACCCAGGCGATATTTTACGTATTCAGTTCGATCCTGATAGTTTCCTCTGGAAGATAATCTAGACTGGTGTCTGGCACTGTTTGGAAGACAGTTGGTATTTAATAGGTATCCGGTTCGATTCTCGGTATCTTCCTCCGGCCCGTTATATAATAAATATGGAAGATGAGGTGGTAGTGGTCTCCACGCCTGTTTGCTAAGCAGGTTGTCTGAAATATGTCACCAGTTCAACTCTGGCATCTTCCTCCATTGCAAGACACCGGTCCACCTTGGCCGGGCGCTGTGGCCCTGTTAGTGTGGAGTTTTAATGAAAGAAAAGACAAACGTTGCAAGTGTGGCAAGATGGCCGATGGCCAATTATGATCCCAGATTTAAAGGACCATTAATGTGTCAGGATCCAAGAATGTTTGAAGTATGTTCCGATTATAGATTTATAGAAGCAAGTTATGTAATAAGCCCGATAGATCCTAAGTGTGTGATCAAAATGATACGGGAAGTTTCTAAAGAAAGAAAAGTATGACATCAGATTGGACTAGTGACGAATATAGATATTATTGTAGTCTTTGTAGGGGCCAAGAGACGGATGAAGATGAATTCCTTTATGTGTCTTGTGGAACCCGCATTTGTCAGGAATGTATATTAAAAGAGGCTGACAAAATACGAAAGGAAAAGAATTAATGAAAGTTTGTTTAGTATGGCCAGAGTGTGCTATGTCCAATGGTGAATGGCATCATAAACCTATTACCGCATTTTGGATAGCAGCAACCGAAGAAGAAGCAAGAAAGTTCTTTGTTGATAAATTATCTGAAGCACACCTAGAAGAATTTGAAAAGGCCTGCAAAGATGAAAACTATCTGGATGGATGGTATCGTGGTCATCGTGACTACGATGTACTCCTTGAGCGTGATAAGGATGGTACCGTAAGGTTTGGTGTGACAAATAATCCTCCAAATGATTCATCGTTAAGATTTCTAGTTACACAAGACGTGTCACGAGTAGATTTAGGATTTGCTGTGTACCCTTATTCTGGAATGTGGAATGGCCGATCTCCATTTAAAAAGCTGGAAGCAGAGATAACTTCTCCTGGAGAATTGAAAGATCTATTATGATATTCGCCACATATGACGAAGAATATAATCTGCTTAAGCGGATGCTATTACATCCTGCCGCCTACCATTGTGGAATATTTGGCATGATAGAAATACGCAGCCTTGAGGACGGAACATTCGCTGTTGACTCAGATGTAATTGATGAAGAAGAAATATTCGAGGATGTCAATCCCGCCATCAGACGATTCCTAGATTTAAGGGAAGAACATCAAATTGGTCTTGACTTTGAAGAAGTTGATATTGTATCCGAAACAGAGTATTTCTATAATGTAGAAGGTAAGGTGATTAGTTTCGATGACGCTACTGCTACAGCAAGAGCAAAATGTGGGAAAGCTATTTATAGATTTTCATCTACCAGTTTCCGTAGTGGTAGAATATCTAGGTTTCCAAGAAAAGGTGATGAAGTAATAGTATCTATCGGTAAGGATAGTAACATACTAATTTTGGTGAGATTAAAAGGTACCTAATGGAAATAGAAAGAGCAGAATGTGGATGTCCAAAAGTTTACCCACTGCCTGACTACGTGAAGTTTGGAGCAGAGGTAATATGTCATAACAAGTATGAACTTAGTCTTCCAAACCAACTCAAGGAAGAACTAGCTCTCATGAGTGATATTCCGGTTGAGGAATTCAAAATTATAGTCACCAAAGACACTAAGTCTAAGATTACTAATCTAGATGATCGATACGTCACGACTGAATTTAATACACCCGATCAAGTATTTGAAGGCCCGTGGTTTAGTGAGCAGCTTCGTGGTGACTTTGCTTGGTACTGGTGTGGAACAGCAGAAGATGCTATCAGCCAAATGTTAGGTTTTCCAAGTTGTCAAGACTAGCTACAACTTCCTGTAGCATTTTCATTCTCTTATTCTTATTGTATGCGCTCATTGCATCCTTACACTTTTGACAGCGGCAGCCCGGGTATCGCTTATACATCCAAGTGGTCCCATGTTGTCTTTTAGGCTGACCATGCTCTCCCTTTTCTCTGGTTTTGTCCCTGTGACATTTAGCACACATCAAGACGCACTTGTTAACCTCAGCCATTAAGACGTCTTCGGGAGCATCAATCATATCTGCAATTCTTCTTTCTTTCTTTTTAGGATTTTTATGATCGAAGTGCAAATCTTTTGTACTGCCACAACGTATGCACTTGCCACCCAGTAGGTTGCGTAAGTGTTTTCGCCTCTTCTTTCGGCGGTCTCTGAAATATCCCGGAACTGGCATTACATAAATAAGCGAATTAATTAGCATATAAATGATGATTAGTAGACAAAGACCAAGAGATACATTAGCTAGGTTTGAAAGTTATAAGCTTAAGAATAAAATTGATGTGCCTACAGGTCATGAAGCGTTAAGATATTGTTTTCGCCATATAAAACGAGGGGTTAGCTGCGCCTTGGTGGTCAGCGATATGAGTTCTGTTAGAATTATAATGAACATTTGCGAGGTTTACTGCAAGGATCTTTCTATAATTAAGAAAAAGCAAGATGGTTTTATATTTGAAAATAATATTGAATTCAGGGTTCTGCCAAAAGTTAATGAACATCTAGCATATATTATGCTCGGGAATGGAGCGAAGGTAATTCAGGCTTGTGAAGGTGATCCTAAAATGAAGAAATATAAAGAAATTATGGGGCTTTAAAGGACTTGAAGACTATTCATTAGGTGTCTAACAATATTATCGATCGCATCTAGGTGTTTCACGCGATGCATTTCATGATCGGGAACGTTCCCTTGATATCTTTTATTGAGAGAGGCTCTGTCCCTTTGAACATTTCGGATAACAAATTTAATTATATATTCTAATTGATTTTTATCAATGGTAAGATTAATTGGCTGATCATCAAATTGTTCGCCTTCTTGTATCCTTTGCGTAGAGGGACCTTCTGGTATTCTTTCTGTTGATGGCCCCTCTGAAGGCTCACCAACAGGCGGCGAGTCAAGCGTTGGAGGCACATAGTCATCAGACGGTTGAAACCCACCAATGGCAGTTTTCTCAAATAATTCGGCCAACTTAAATATCTTTTGAGTAATGATAGAGGTCATAACATCCATATGTAATAATATTCAATGATCTGGTGCTTGACAGATCCAGTGACAGTGCTTACATTGTATGAGAGGAGCGGCCCTTATGACAAATATTGAGAAAATTAAGGAAGTGCGTGAGCGGTCTGGAGTAGGCCTTGGCAAGTGTAAGAAGGCCCTTGAGACGACCGGAGGTAACGTAGAAGAGGCTCTGGTGGAGCTACAGAAGCAGGGCCTGCTCAAGGCCGCAGGTGACCGCAGAGAGACGAAGGAAGGCTACATCCATCCTTATATTCATAGTGACGGCCGGCTATTCGCCATGGTTGAGGTGAATTGTCAAACAGATTTTACAGCTCGCAATGACGAGCTTAGAAAGTTTGCTGAGTATTGTGCGTTGCAGGTAGCATCTATGGCGCCAAAGTATCTTTCAAGCGGTGATGTTCCAAAAGATGTATTAGACTCTCAGCGAGAGATTTTTAAAGCGCAGGTACCAGATAAGGTTCCAGAAGATAAGGTTGAGCACGTTATCAATGGTAAGATGAAGAAATGGTTCTCTGAGGTTTGTTTAATGGATCAAAAGCTTGTTCCAGGTTTAGCTCAAGGTGGGCTAACTATCGAACAGCTTCGTGCTAATCTTGTAATGAAGGTTGGCGAGAATGTTGTTGTAAGAAGGTTTACTCGCTGGAAGGTTGGAGAATGAAATCGTTTTATTTATTTGTTAAAACGGAAGATAAATCAACTGGCTCACCATTCCGTGATGCTGGGGAGGTAAATCGATGACATATCCAAGAGAGTATCAGAGTACCCATGACTGGGAACTAGATTCACCAAGCATAGTGGACCTTGCTAATATAATTGATCAAGCAAGTCAAGGTAACGTAAAAGAAAAACCAAGGTATGAGTGGTATATATGTAAGAAGTGCCATGCAAAATCTACTAAGTGGTTGGATGATACATTCCCTGAGTTGAAAAACAAATTTGTATATAACCCATCTGGCGGAATAGGGTTTAATCAAATGTATACTGATACATCATGTGAGTTAGCAGAGAAATATCTTAAATTTTGTGAATCTGGCTGTTAATCATGCGATATGAAGGATACACCTTTAGTATATTCTGCGATGGAAAAGATCGCAAACATCATATAAGATCATGTGATCATTTTACCGGAAAGAACGCTGGCCGTTGTAGATGGCAAGCAAGAAAAGCCGGATGGAAATTAAAAAATAAGAAAGATTTATGCCCCGACTGTCACGCCGAATGGTTAGCAGCTAGACAAGCAAGTAGGGCAAAGAAATTAAAAGAGAAGTATAAGGAAAATTATAATGAGTGAGGTTTATATATCAACTGACATTGAGTTAGATGGACCGATACCTGGTCCTAATTCAATGTTAAGTATGGCCTCGGCAGCATTCGTAAACTCTAATCTAGTAGATACATTTTCTGTAAATCTAAAGCAACTGCCCGGTGCAACAATGGATCCTAGGACCAAAGAAGAGTTCTGGGATAAGAATCCTGAAGCCTGGGAAGCTTGTCGTACAGATATGACAGAACCAGAACGAGCTATGAAGAGCTATGTTGATTGGCTAAAAGACCTTGAGAGGAAACATAAAAGCAAGGTTGTATTCGTTGGATATCCAGCAGGCTACGATTTTACATTTGTGTACTGGTATCTAATAAAGTTCGGAGGTTATAGTCCGTTCTCATTCTCCTGTATCGACATGAAGACTCTGGCCATGGCTCTGATGAAGAAGCCCTTCAGACAGTGCACCAAGCGAAGAATGCCTAAGCATTGGTTCGATGAGATTAAGAAGAGAGGCTTAAAACATAATCATATCGCTGTAGATGACGCAACTGAACAAGGTTATTTATTTTGTGCTATAATGAAGGATTTACATCGGAGTAAGTAATGTATACTGATAAAGAAATTGATGCAGCGCTAGAATATGCTCACTTTGTAGCCGAAAGAGAGTCGGAAGGAAAAATACTTGAACTTCTAAAAATTAGAGGCGGCAAGCCCAAACCTGATTGGGATGAAGATGATTTACAGGCATTTAAAGAGATTAGAAAAGGTCTTGAAATGGCCCTAGTAATGAAAAGGGCGAAAGAGGCGTAGCATGGAAGAACTAACAGCGCAAATAACAGAAGACGAACAGTTACAACTTTGGGTGAAAGGTAAGTCAGTTCATTGTGATCAATGTTGTCCTGATTTTTCATGTTGTCGACCCGAGCTGCTAGCCCCACCAGAGGTGCGCAGGGCATATCAAGTAGCCAATCAGAAGGAGCGAAGCAAATACCTTGGCGCCTTTTTAGGAGAAGCAATTGCAACATACGACCCCAAAGCAAAGGTTTACATCGCTGGCATCACAGAGGAAGAGCCAAACTGATAGAGCGCGCCTGATGAAAACTTATTATAGATTCAGATTCTATATTAGAATGTGGTGGGCCGCTCGTAAAGCGGCAAAATATAAACGAAAGAATGAGCAACTTTAAACAAACAGGAATCATTTGTTTTATAATAGCTGCTGTTGCGTTTATTTATAGTGTGCCAGGCTGTGTAGATACTTTGAAACAAGGCAGCAACTCGCTGCTTATAGCTGTTTTATTTACATTATTTGGATTTGTTTCTTTAAACCTGGACGAGAAAGGAAATTAAAATGGAACCTACAATTAAAAGAATTAGAGTGTCGAGACCATATATCTTACATCCAACTACAAATCAAATCTACGGTTTATATCAGGTTATGGTTAAGTGGCCCGATGGAAAGCGTGAGACGTTTGGCTCTGAAGAGCAAGCTAAAGCCAGCATTGAAAAGCGTAAGGTAAATCAATTAGCTATAGATGCTGAGGTTCCTGATGGATTTATTGAGGCTTTTAAGAACTCTCTGCCAAAACCTGAGCCGCCTCCAGAGGAAGTTAAGATTGTTGATGAGTTTGATGTAATTCTTATGTCGTATAATGACAAAAAGATTTCTACAATTAAGGCCGTAAGAGTCCTTACAGGCTTAGGTCTTAAAGAATCTAAGGCACTTGTTGATAGTGCGCCTATAGCGGTTAAGTCAGAAATATCGAAGGATGAAGCAGAGAATGTTCTATCTATGCTTGTAGCGGCCGGAGCAACGGCAGAAATTAGGTGAGGAAAATGTTTAAACTAATAGTAAAAGCAATACTCTTATTTTCACTGGTTGTGGCAACATTACTAATTGGTAGTGTTATTTTTAGTACATCATCTGATAAACATGCTATCAAGATGTTTCTATTAATACCAGGATTAGCTTGGGGCTGTTGGCTAGCCGGCAATCAAGTAGCCGATACATATCGAGAAGAGAAACCGTTTTAAGCGAGGTGTATACATGATGATGAAGATAGGAATGATATTAGATCAACACCCGGACGCAAGAAACTTAGGACTAAAAGCATTAGGATATTGGAAATCTGGAAGTGAACCTAACCTACCGGATCCTAAAGACTTTATTGGCACGTGGGATAATGAAAAGATTAAACGGCTGGTAATTAATTACGTAAAGAACGCACAAGCCACCCTTCATTGGAAGGGATGGTCTGAATGTAGGTTTAAGTGTTCATCCTCTGACATTGGATCGTCTTGTTTATCTGATGGCACTTATGTTTGGCCTGAAGGATTTTATCACTATTTAGAGGCACATAATGTAATACCGCCGATTGAATTCATTATGCACGCTCTTGTTGAAACTAATAAACTACAAAAACAAAGTTAATAGAAATTGCGTAAATAAGGGATATCGCGTTATATATAATGGATAGTATATTTACCATTTGGCCGCACCTTCGGGTTTTGGGCCGTTTTGGGAAGTTTGCCGCACCTTCGGGTTTTGGGCAGTACTGGGACAAACGTTTAATCGTTGTTGGATCTTTGGAAGGCTCCTCATTTTGTCCGGCCTTCGCGTTCTGGCGTGACCAACATATAAAGATATAATACTCTTAAGGAGAGTTTACTATGGATACTACAGTTAATTTTACACACGAAAAAGTACGCCATGATCAGGACAATGAAGTTCATTTGGTCGTGTCATTAAAAGCACCAAAGAAGGATTGGGAGAAAGAGCGCCCGCCTATTTGTGTGTTCCCCGTCATCGATATAAGTCAATCAATGACCGGACAAAAAATAGAATATGCTAAGCGATCAGCAATGAAATTAGTTGAACATTTGCAGCCCGGAGATTTCTGTGGCCTTGCTGTGTTCTCTGATAACGCCGAGCTGGTCTCTCCACCAATGGAGATGACTCAGGATAAGAAAACAGAATTAAAGAATAAGATTGGAGACTTGCGCCCGGTTTGGTGCACAAACTTCAGCGGTGGCATGTTGATGGGCCTTGAACAGCTTAACAAGGCTGATCTTCCAAAAGATCTTCTTAAGCGTGTCATTATGCTTACCGATGGTCAGGCAAATACTGGAGTGGCAAAATGTCGTAGGACACTTCTACCACTGCTAGAAAGCAACCTAGGAGCCGTTACAATGAGTTGTTTCGGCTACGGTGAGGACGCCGATCAAGAACTGTTGGCCGATTTAGCCAAGAAAGGTAAAGGTAACTATGCCTTCATTCAGAATCCCGATGATGCACTAAATGCCTTCGCCAAGGAACTTGGCGGGCTCTTGTCAACTTATGCTCAGAATATTGAGATTAAAGTTTTGGCCAAGAATGGTCATACGATCAATGAGGTTGTAAGCGATGTTGATACTGATGGCGATGACAAGAAGGTTACAATTAAGCTTCCTGAGATTCTTAGCGAAGAAGAACAGCATGTAGTTATTAAGACTACATTGTCCGAACAATCGAAAGCATTACCTCGTAAATTGCTAGCATTCGACGTTAAGGTATCTTGTGATGTCGTTAATAAGGATGGTAAGCTTGAGAAGGTATCTGACAATCTAAAGGCCAAGATGGCATTTGTTAAGCCTGGAAAGGAGCAGAAGAAGGCTGATAAGAAGCTGGATGAGATTGTTGCTTTGGCACAGATGGTTAAGGTACAGATTGAAGCTGAAGAGCAGGCAAAGCGTGGAGACTATAGTGGTGCTGTTGCTTCGATGGGCTTCATTAGTGATAACTTCGCAACCAGAGGGTTGGAGAAGTACTCTACAGCAGCTGATAAGCTCGGTGGCAAGATGAGGAGCAAGCAAGCATTTACTTCAAGCTCATCATATCTAAACAGCTATAAGACAGCTGGAAGGCGTGCTTATGGAGCATCTGGTATGAGTGCTGATGCCAGGAACGATTTCTGTGGACTAGTTGGTGAGAGCACTATGACGAATGATGCAATGAAGAGCACTACAGATTCATTTACAGTAGATGATGGTGCAGATCCCGATGTGGTTTCTTCCAAGATCACAATTGATATTGACACAGATCCAAATCCACAATGGCCTATCACAACGAGTCCAGCACCGGACACCACAATAATAATTACACAGACTCCTCCAAAAAAGGAAAAGGAAAAGGAAAAGAAGGTTTCGAGCGTCACCAAGAAGCGTTCAAAAAGATGGTAACGAGTTGAGTTAGTTGATATAGAATGGGACTCGTCAGGGTCCCATTGTTATTTGGAGAACAATGGGAATATTAATTGGTGTATCAGGTTCAGCAGGCGTAGGAAAAGACACAGTAGCAAATCATTTTGTAGACAAGTTTGGTTTGTTAAAAATAAGTTTTGCAGATCCTTTGAAGAGAATTTGTAGAGACGTATTTGATTTCAGCGATAAGGCTTTATGGGGACCTAGCGAAGAAAGAAGTAAACCTGATTCAAGATATAAAAGATTAGGGGACGATGATCTTGCTAGGGAAATTGATAAAGAAATTTTTCCTAATATTGATTATGGTCCAAAATTTCTTACTCCGCGCTATGCTCTTCAAAAAATAGGTACAGAGTTTGGCAGGAATTGTTATCCAAATATCTGGGTTGAATATGCATTGAGGTTGGCCCGAACGGCGCTGGCCAACCCGGCCCAATATGATTATAATTACAAGTATGGACTTGTCCCAGCAGACAGAAAGAAGAATCCAATTCAAGGAGTGGTCTTTGCAGACTGTAGATTTAAGAACGAATTAGATCTAATAAAGGAGAATGGTGGCATTCTCATAAGAATTAAGAGACATGAGGCTGGACTTTCTGGTGAAGCTGGAATGCATCCTTCTGAAAAAGAGCAACGAGGAATTCCAGATAGTGCGTTTGATTACATTATAGAAAATTATGGAACTCTTAAAGATCTTGAATCATCAGTTTTAGATTTATACGATAGGTTTTAGAAAAATGAAAAAAGAACTAGAGAATAAATTATTCGAAAAGTATCCAGCAATTTTTAGACAGAAAGATTTGCCGATGAGTAAGACCTGTATGTGCTGGGGCATATCTTGTGGAGATGGTTGGAACAATCTTTTAGATACACTTTGTAGCCAGATAGAACATCATCTAGAACATTTAGATTCAGCTTATAAGTGGCAACTTAGGAAGTATAATGAACTTTCGGATGATGAGAAGTCTGAAATGGCCCCACAGCCGCCTGATGTAAAGTTTGAAGCGTCCCAGGTAAAAGAGAAGTATGCTACGCTCAGATTTTATTATAACGGTGGTGATGATTATATTCGTGGTCTCGTTGAAATGGCTGAAGCCATGAGTGCCCATATCTGTGACATTTGCGGAGCAGAAGGAAAATGTGGAAGCAGGGATGGTTCTAATTGGTTAGCCACACGATGTGGAAAGCACCGATCAACCCACTGGCATGTCAATGAAGGAAACCAAGGCGATATAGCTCTTGATTTTGATGGAGTTATTAACAGTTACAAGTCAGGATTTGTTGCCATAGATAACATTCCAGACCCACCGGTTGAGGGAGCTTTCGAGTTTATTGACAAACTATTGGGAGTAGGTTTCAGGGTCCATATATTTTCGACGCGCAATGGAGATCCTAAAGGTCTCCAGGCAATTAATGATTGGCTTCTTGAACACGGCATGCCACAAGACACTCTTGATGAGCTGGTGCTAGATACCGGTAAGCCAATAGCTAAGGTATATATTGACGATCGAGCTTGGGAATTTAGAGGAGTTTGGCCAGACGTTACGGAGCTTGTAAGCTTCAAGCCTTGGCATGGAGGAAGATCGTCATCGCAAAAGTAAAGTGCCCATCGTGTAAAGGTAGTCTTAAAGTTGTAAGGCAGAACAAGTTTCACCTGAATAGCGATCAGTTTGATGCCATTAGGGCTGGTGATTATTATTGTAAAGTCTGTCCTGAAGAAGTAGGCACAGCTAAGAAGGCTAATACTGGCTATGCTTATTTTTGGGCGAGCCAGGTAAAGGAGAAAGCTCAAAGCTCGAAGTGCGGCGATATAAATGAAACAAATGTTTGTGAACTTCCGTTAGGCCATACTGAGCCACATAGAGAAATAACAGATAGTCATTATGTAGAATGGGGAGAACTTCAACGAGCACCTACTGATCGGTACTAATTATTTTTCGGTACTAATTATTTTGCATCTATTTAATGATAGATGCGAGAAAGCGAGCATTAGCTAAAACATTAAGTTGGCGAGGAGCAGCAATTGTTCTACTTGGATTCGTCACCTATCTATTAACTAATGATATTAAGACCGTCACCTATGTGACGCTGTTCTATCATACACTTCAACTTGTAGTATTCTTCCTTCATGAACGGGTCTGGAACCACGTTAAGTGGGGGAAAACAAAAGGATTATTCATTCAGATGACCGGGCTGTCAGGTTCTGGTAAAACTACATTATCACGAGCGGTTGCTAAGAAACTTATCAATGAAGGCTATAAGGTCGAACTGATGGATGGAGATGAGTATCGTACCGAGCTGTGTAGGGATTTAGGGTTTTCTAAAGAAGATCGTAACTCAAATATTCGAAGACTCGGTTTTGTCGGTAAGGTTCTTGCACGAAATAATGTTATAGCAATTATGGCTACCATCAACCCTTATGAGGAAATACGTAAGGAAATCAAAGAGTTAGGACCTTTTGTTAAAACGGTTTACATGGAATGCGATCTAGATACGTTAATTTCAAGAGATCCGAAGGGGCTCTATCGTCGTGCACTATCTGGTGATATAAAAAACTTCACTGGAATATCAGATCCTTTCGAGTGTCCTGAACATCCTGACCTTATTATAAATACCGCCGATGAATCTTTGGAAGAATCGGCGGAGAGAATGTATCGATTTATATTAAAGGAAACTGATAATTAATGAATGTACTTATTTTAGGGAAGGGATTTTTAGGCACGAGAATCCATAAGTATTTGAATGATCACGACGGAACTTCATCAGAAATATACTCCAGGAAGGAACTTGATTATAATCATTTTTCTACGTTGTATAATAAAATGAAGAGTCCAACATTTCCTCATCCAAACTATGAAATAGTTATCAATGCCACCGGATATACTGGCGTTCCAAATATTGATGCAGCTGAGGATGATAGAGAAACATGCTGGAATTGCAATGTGATGACGCCGCTCAATATCTATAATGCAAGCGTTAGCCTACAAGTTCCT
>LAZR01000701.1_pt1 | contig 23842 bp, 29 predicted proteins | sample 329461 | NCBI WGS metagenome assembly LAZR01 (sample SAMN03002196, study PRJNA259156) | marine sediment metagenome | biome: sea floor; feature: Hydrothermal impacted sediments; material: marine sediment; isolation source: Loki non-amplified sample from Loki's castle hydrothermal vent sediment ...
CAGCATCAAGAATAAGCTTTAGGTCTACTTCATTTACAGGCTCTTCAGTAAAAGAGCGAACGCTTCGTCTGTGTTTGATCGCCTCAAATAAGTCCATGGGCTTATTTTAAAAGCAGATAAGCTAAATATCAACCAGCGAGCATGATAAAAGTTTTTTTGCCCCCTGATAATTAAAATAAGATCATAGAGTTTATTTTGAGCGTCTCGAAACAGTTCTCGACAAGGCCATAATCGCAAAAAAAGAAAAGGTTTTTTGTCCATCGCATTGATTTACCACCTATAAGGTCGTTTATAATTGAAATATATATCGCAACAGTTAAACGGTTACGCTAGAAATAAGTAACTTTTAAGCGGCAGCAACGATTATATAACTAGAGGCAACAATTGGACTCCAAAACTGAGCAGTTGTTTATAGCAAGGGCTAAAAAAGGTGATGCAGAAGCATTTGAGGCACTTTACAATGCTTATTATTCGCGCATTCACAAATACACCTCTTACAAATCAGGCTCAGAAGAAGCCGCATCAGATATTTGCCAGCAAGTGTTCCTAGGAGCTTTCCAAAACATTACCTCGTATAGCAATAAGAGAGGAAGTTTTAGTAGTTGGCTGTTTAGAATTGCCTTTAACAAGTCTATGAGCTATCTGCGTTGCCTTTATCGCAATAAAGAAGATTCGTTTAATAATGTACCGGAGCAGATCGCCGGCGGCTCTCAAGACAGCCCGGAGAAGTTATTTATCGGCAGTGAACAATCAATGAAAGTTAGAAAAGCCGTGTCTAAATTAAACGGATTTCAAAAAAAGGTTGTTGAATACAGGTTTTTTGGAGAGTGTTCGGTCAAAGAAGTGGCTAACATCATCGGAAAAAGCCAGGGCGCGGTAAAGCTACTTCAGTTTAGAGCACTAAAAAAACTAAAGGATCTAGTGTGATGAAAAATAGGGAACAAATAGAAGCTATAAATAATTACGTCGATGAGCTCTTAAAGAACGGAAAGACTCACACAAAGCTAACAGACAAAAGTCTAAGCGATATTGCAAATATTTTGTTTGCAGAATCAAGAACAGCGTTTGATAGAAAATCAAATGATCGCAATTGGCTTAAGATCAAAAGTCAGCTTGAGCACGAAAAACGCACTATTTTTGGCTCTGCTATGCTGGCACTGAAGGGTTTGGGAGTATCCGCTATGTCGTTTAAGCCCAAGAGTGCTGTGGCAAAAGGATTAGCAATGATTACAGCAGTTCTTATATCGACTAGCGGGTTAAGTCACATATCGGCGCAAAGCATTCCCGGCCAAACTCTCTATCCGGTAAAAAAGGCGTTTGAGGACGTGACGCTTGCGGTCAGAACATCGCCGGAATCAAGAATAAACACTCACCTTGGCCGAGCCAAAAACAGGTTAGAAGAAGCCAGGGTGCTCAAGAAAAACGGGCAGAGAGCTAAAGTAAATATTTTATTAATAGAAATATACAAGGAAATAAATCACGTAAGATCGTTATTAAAAGATGTCCCGGGCTCATTCAAGAAAAAAACAAACTCTAATATTAAGCTATTTGGGAAAAAAGTTATGATATTTAAAAACAGTCTCTATAAAAATAATCCAACAAAGACAAAAATATCTTCGAGCAAAAGATCTTCTTTCATAAATAAGGGAGCCGCTCTCAAAAAGAAATATCAAAAAGAAGTCGACGTAAGTTCAAAAATAACGGAGAAAAAAGGTGTTGAAGAAGCCGAAACAAACTTAGCTGAAGAAAAAGAAAATATTGAAAAACAAGAACAAGTTGACGAAGAAGAGCGCGTTGAAAGAAAAGTAGGGGATGGGGAAGCAGAATATGCAGAGGACAGCGGCGAAGAAATCAGCGAAGTTGAAAAAAGTGAGTCGGTCATTAACGTAGATGCTGCTGAGAGCCATGATGATTCTTAATATGATCTTGACTACTGATCCGCCTGATTTAAAGTTTTCGCAAAACCGCAGATACGGTGCCTAAAATGGCTGGATTTTTGACTCTTATCGGCTCCATCGAACTATTCTCCGGCTGCAATCTGATGTGATCTTTTTCTTTATAATAAGTCTTAACAGTGGCCTCGTCTTCGATCATTGCGACGACCGTCTGCCCATTATCTGCCGTTTGTTGTTGCCTCACTACTATATAGTCCCCATTAAATATGCCGGCGTCTATCATGGAGTCGCCTTTTACTTTCAAGATGAAACCTTCGTCACCACGCACAAGCTCTGAAGGTAACGGCATATAGCTCTCAATGTTTTCTTCGGCTATTATTGGCGCTCCTGCTGCAACCTCGCCAAGCAACGGTAGCTTGGTAGCATTTGTTTGCTGAGAATCTGTTCCATATATTTCAAGAGCGCGCGGCTTTGCCGAATCTCTTTTTATGAGTCCTTTTTTAGAGAGTGCTGTTAAATGACTATGAACCGTTGAGCTTGAAGATAGTCCCACCGCTTTTCCTATTTCTCTAACAGAAGGCGGATAACCTTTTTTATTTTGATGGTCCTGCAAAAAATCCATTATTTGTTTTTGTCTATTCGAAAGAGCTTCTGTTGTCACGGCGTTCCTCCTTGTTCAAGTATGTTTAAAATTTAAATAAACAATATCAGAATTTAAGCAAATAAGCAAACATTTGTTCGATATAAATATAATTCAAATATTTTCTTGTAAGCAAACACTTGTTCGTTTATAGTAAAGAAACATTATTGAGAAATTTATACAAGGATATAAAAAATATAGGAAATATTAACATAAATTACTGCTCAATAGCTTGTCAAAAAAAAGATTAAAAAAAGTTTAAAAAAGCGCTTGACAACCAATATCTAGGGGTATACACTTCACAATACACTATATGTAGTGGTATATGAACAGGTAGGGATTGACAATTGAAATGCCAAATATGCGGGCACGAAGAAACAAAGGTAATTGATTCAAGGACCACGGAATCAAGCGAGGCCATCAGAAGGCGACGCGAGTGCCTTAAATGCAAAGCGAGATTCACAACTTATGAGCGGAAAGAAGAAACCCCGTTAATGGTCGTGAAAAAAGAAAATTTGAGAGAGCCGTTTGATCGCTCAAAGATAATGGACGGCCTTTTAAGAGCCGTAGTAAAACGACAGGTAAGCAGACAACAGCTCGAAGATCTTATTGACGATATTGAAACAGAATTAAGAAACGAGTTTAAGTACGAAGTTAAAGCTAGCGAGATCGGCGAAATGGTCCTTAAGAGACTTAAAAAGATAGACAAAGTCGCTTACATCCGTTTCGCATCAGTATATAAAGACTTTGACGGCCCACAGGAGTTTGTCAAGGAGCTAAATAAACTAAAGTAGGAGGCGATCACAATGAAAGCAGCATCGAAAAAAAGCAAGACCGGACGCAAAGTACACATCAGGGTAATTGACAGCACAGACAATGGAGCAGAAAACGCAGCAGACACAACAGACCTAGCTCTCTTGGTAAGCGCGGAGGCAAAAGCAGAATTAAGCCAGTGGAACAAGGAGCGCATCGCAGATTCGCTTGTCAGAGAAACCGGCGCCAGCAAAGAGCAAGCCAGCGAGATCGCAACGGCCGTAGAAAACCGGCTCGCAGATTCAGAACTTACAACTGTCACTACAAATATTATTAGAGAGTTTGTCGATCTCGAGCTAATAGAGCGGGGGATGGAGAGGTTTCACAAAAAGCACGCGAATTTAGGCATGCCGCTGTATGATGTCAACAGAATAATTACTGAAGCAAACAACGAAAACTCAAATCAAACACACAACCCGGAATCCATAAATCTTACCTTAGCCGAAAATATTCTTAAGCAATATGCTTTGAGGAAAGTATATTCTCCCGATGTAGCTGAGGCTCATCTGGACGGGGAAATCCATATACATGACCTCGGTTTTATCGACAGACCTTACTGTGGTGGCCATTCGATTGAATATATCAAAAAACACGGACTGAGCATCCCTAATGTCAGCAGCGTAAGTGCTCCTGCAAAGCACCCCGAAGTACTTGTCGGACATTTGGTCAAATTTGCTTCTGTCCTACAGTCTCACTATGCGGGAGCCGTCGGCTGGGAAGCGGTAAACGTCTTTTTTGCTCCGATGCTGGAAGGTCTTGATTACGACGGGATAAAACAGATCGCCCAGATGCTTATTTTTGAGTTCAATCAGCTGGCCGGCGCAAGAGGGAGTCAAACGGTTTTTACCGACTTTAATCTTTACGCCAGCGTGCCTTCGCACTTTGCGAACACTCCGGCTATGGGCCCCGGTGGAAAATATACCGGAAAGACTTACAAAGAATATGAAGGTATTGCTCAAGACTTCTTACAAGCTCTGCTCGAAGTCTATATGGAAGGCGACGCTAGCGGTAAAACGTTTTTCTTCCCGAAACCATTGCTACATATAAATGACGATATCTTCAATAACGTTAGAGCGTATAAAATTTTTCAATACGCCTGCGAGCTTGCATCTGAACAAGGTATCTCCTATTTTATTTTTGACAGAGGCGATGAAGTCACTATTAGTCAATGTTGCCGGTTGAAACTTAAGCTTGACGAAAAAGACCTTGAAGAAACGCTAAGGCCTGAGGTTATGAGATTCACGGCCCTTCAAAACGTAACAGTGAACTTGCCAAGAATCGCTTACAAGGCTGAAAAGGATGAAGAAAAGCTTTTTACAGAAATAGATAAGACGCTTGATCATTGCGTTAAAGCCCACCAGCAAAAAGGGGCTTTTATTAGAAGCTTGCTCGATATGGGCGCCAAGGGACCCCTGGCCTTGCTTGCAAGTAGTGCTGATGACAAGCCTTATGTCAAATTTGACAGACTGACTTATCTTGTAGGCATCCTAGGGTTAAACGAGCTGGTTCAATACCATGTTGGAGAACAACTTCATGAAAGCGAAGAGGCATATCGTTTTGGCCTTAAGGTAATTGCTTACGTAAACCTTAGACTCAAAAAGCTTAGCACGAAAACAGGCATGAAAATGGTCTTAGAAGAGACGCCCGGTGAAAGCAGCACATATCGCCTGGCTAAGTTGGACCTACGTAAGTTTCCAAAACAAACGGCCTCTGTTCTAAAAGGAAATATTGAGACCGAAGAATTTTATTACACAAACAGCATCCACCTAGCAGTTGATGCTCCCGTGGATTACATGGAAAGGATCGTTAAGCATTCCAAGTTCCATCCGATGATCGAAGCAGGCGCTATTATTCATATATGGCTAGGCGAGAGTATGCCATCAAAAGAATCTGTCGCAAATATGGTCAAAAAAACGCATCAGATGACCGAATGTGCGCAAATATGTTTTAGCCCGGAGTTTACAATATGCCAAAGCTGCGGACAGGTCACCCGCGGAATACTAGATGAATGTAGCCAGTGCAAATCAACCGATGTATACGCAGCTACCAGAATAGTCGGTTATTTCTCAAAGATACCCGGTTGGAACAAAGGCAAGAAAGGCGAACTAAAAGAACGTGTAAGAACGGATCTCAAAATAGAAAGTGAGCGTTATGAGGGTCAAACTGTTTTACAAGGACACATGCCCACGGTGTCCGGCAGCTAAAAAACTCGTCGAGGAGACTGGCAACGTCGAATATTTTAATATCGACGAAGTTGAAGGGCTCTCAGAGGCAACGTACTACGGGGTAATGGCTACACCATCAATAATGGTAGTAGACGATAACAACAACCCTCTTAAGGCATGGTTGGGCGAAGTTCCTTCCGAGGAGGAATACGGAAAATGGGTTTAGGCATTAAAGGTTTCTTGCCAGCCACGATGCTAGACTGGGATGGGAAGCTGGCTACAACGCTTTTTAGCGGAGGATGTAATCTCCGCTGTCCTTATTGTCATAATCCCGAACTAATAAGTAGCTCGACCTTACCTGACATAGACTTTTCCTTGATAGAGAAACACATAAAAGACAAAAGTGGCTGGTTGGACGGCGTTGTCGTCACCGGCGGAGAACCGCTTGTTAATCCCAGGATAACGGAGCTTTTACAGCGCCTTAAATCTTTGGGTTGCAATATAAAACTTGATACAAATGGCACATTGCCCGGGGTTTTGGTGGAATTGTTTAAAAAGAAGCTAGTCGACTACGTAGCATTAGATGTTAAATCATCTTTAGCAAAGTATAGACTAGTAGCCGACTCAGATTTGCACCAGAACATTAAGAAAAGCATGCAGTTGATCGTTGAATCAGGAATACCGAATGAGTTTAGAACAACTATGGTACCTGGAATCGTAGATGCGAAAGATGTTCTGGCAACACTAGATTTAATAAAAGGAGGCGACGCTTATTTTTTACAACAATTTAGCTCCCAGCAAGTACTGGAACCCCGGGCAAACAATATTGTCAAGTATCCTGACAAGATGCTAATCGAGCTAGCTGAAAAGTGCTCTAATGTCATACCGACTAAAGTGAGAGGTATCGCAAAAAAACACTCTATGAAAAAGGCTGTATAAAGGAGATTCATGAAGGTACGAATAAAAAAAATCGACAAAGAACTTCCAACACCGACCTATGCCCACCCGGGCGATGCCGGTTGTGATCTTTACAGCTCAGAAGAACATACTATCTTGCCCGGTGAAAGAGCCCTAATACCGACCGGTATTGCTATATCTTTGCCGGCAGAATACGCTGCTTTTATTCAACCAAGAAGCGGTCTGGCCGTAAAACACGGTATCTCAATCGTCAACACGCCTGGCCTAATTGATAGCCATTACCGGGGGGAAATAAAAGTCATCCTTATTAATAACGATCCTAGAAAAAGTTTCAAGGTGAGCAGGGGAGACAGAATAGCCCAGATGGTCATCCAGAAAGTGGGGTCAGCTCAGTTTGAAGAAGTCGAAGAACTGGATGAAACGACGCGGGGAGAAAACGCTTTTGGAAGCACAGGTTAGCCTTAAAGCACCGATTGAATCTATTACTAAGCAAACGTCAATAAGCTAGTGAGCATCCGTATTAGAGTCTGCGCCTTTTTATCTCGCGATGATGAAGTTCTCTTAGTGAAACACGAGAAAGAATCAAGAGAGTACTGGCTCCTTCCCGGGGGCGGTGTCGAACAAGGCGAAGATCTTCATCAAGCAATAATCCGAGAACTAAAAGAAGAGACTTCCTTAGATGTAAAACCAAGACAGCTGCTTTTCGTCGGCGAGAGCATAAGCCCGGAAGACCGTCATGTGCTCCATGTCTGCTTTAAGTGCGATCAAATAGGCGGCGATCTTAAGGTACATAAAGATGAGCGCTTAAAAGATGCTCTGTTCTTTGATAAAAGTGAACTTGCCAAACTAACGATATATCCCAACATCACCTCTAACCTAATCGAATTTTTAACAGACGAAAACAAAACAAAAAATGCTGAATACCTCGGTAACCTTTGGCATTAGAGCATAAACAACAACCATTATCTGCATATTTAGCGTTGCTGTTGCAACAACAACCCATAACTAGTTAAATAATAGTTTGTGTTTAAAAAAATCTCGATAACCAGCTTAATATTAATAGTTTTTCTTAACGCGTTGTTTCTGCCCTCATTTGGCGAGCTCGCGGTAGATTCATCTTCAGCTGTATTGATAGACTCTCAGACAGGCAAGGTTTTGTGGGCAAAAAATCCTAACGTAAGAAGGAAGATCGCCAGCACCACTAAAATAATGACCGGTCTGCTTGTTATAGAAGAGCTCTCCCCGGAAGAGGTCGTAACTTCAGACGCGTCCGTTGAGAGTACGGGAGAGTCAGAGATATATCTTGAAAAGGGAGAAAAGATGACCGTGAGCGATCTGCTTTATGCCCTAATGCTTCGTTCGGCTAATGATGCTGCGGTAGCGCTCGCAAATCAAGTTTCGGGTAGTGTTGAGAGCTTTGCAAAACGTATGGATAAGAGAGCAAAGACGCTCGGCCTCAAAAACACTGATTTTTCCAGCCCTCACGGATTATGGGATCAAAACACATCCACCGCTTATGACATGGCGCTTTTAGGCAGGGAAGCCCTTAAAAATGAAGTGTTTGCAACAATTGTGAACACTAAAACCACCGTCATAAAAGGAAAAAGGAGCCGAAAAATAATAAACCGAAACAATCTGTTATGGCAATATCCCCGCGCTGTCGGCATCAAGACAGGTTACACAAAGGCTTCCGGCTACTGCCTTGTTTCGGCCGCTCAAAAAGGCCCCGTGAGACTTATAGCTGCAACCCTTAACTCGAGCGTTAGGCAAGCCTCTTTTGATGATGCAAAGAAACTATTCAAGTATGGATTTTCTCAATTAAAATACACTCAGATTGTTAAAAAAGGACAGGTCAAAGCTAAAACCGATGTTCCTTACAGCTTTGAAAAGATGAGCCTAATAGCGTCTAAAGACTTTGGCGTGGTCACTGAGAAAAAAAGTAAAATAATTACGGAAATAGACTTAAGGAAAGAGGTAAAATTGCCGATAAACAAGGGAGACGTACTTGGCCATATAAAAGTCTACGAAGGCAAAAAGCTTTTAGCCAAGCAAGAGCTGGTAGCTCAAAAAGATGCTGCCGAAGTCGGGCTTTTTGAGAAATTAGGATTTTGGTTAAAATCGTTGTTTAGGACCCTAAGTCCTGCATCAATCGAACGTTAGGGTGGTAAAGAAGTATCTAGTTTTACAAAGGCCAAAGTGTTACAATATAAACGACTAAAGGAGTTTTAGTTGAAAGAAAGAAGATCTTCAGCACGCTTAGAAGCAGACAAGATTTTGCTGAATCTAGAAAACAAAACGGAAGAAGAACTGCGAGACATCTTAGAAGAGTTGTACGAAGAAGAAAGACAGATCTCTTACAGGCGAAGGATGTTGCACGGTAAAATAGACATTGTTCGCCAGGAACTCGTAAATCGACTGGGCAAGAAACACAAAAAAGGCAAGAACTTAATAAGTGATAAAGACGTGGATAAGCTTACGGAAATACTTTCTAAAACGTTAGCTGACGATGGCGCTAAAGGCAAGTAAGTAGCACTCAAAAAAGCAGCAATCATTACTCCAGCATATCCCACTGCTAAGGAAAATATGGAAAATACGGTATGCCCCGAATGTGGCGCACAAAATGAATTAACAGAAAAAGTTTGCTCTAATTGCAAGAGCGAAATAGCCAATTTTAAAACTGAAACTGAAACATTTATTCACAATCCCTCAAAGACAAAAGAAGAGCCACAAATCGATATCAGTGAGCTCAAAGATGGGGAAGCTGCGGTCTTTGTCGTTAAAAAAGGTCCTATTCTCGGACAAAGGCTTCCAATTAATGACGATGAGACTTTGATAGGGAGAGATCCCAAGGCAGATATATTTCTAAACGATATTACGGTGTCAAGAAGGCATGCGAAGATAATTAGAGGCGACTCTGGAGCCACAGTGAAAGATCTTGGAAGTTTAAACGGGTCTTACCTTAACGGCGACATAATAACGGATAGTGCGCTGAAAAATAACGACGAGCTACAGATAGGGAAGTTCTTGCTGGTATTTTTGAGCAAGTAGGGGAGGGCAATGTCAGAAACAGTCACTAAAGAATTTTATACAATAGGGCAGGTAGTGGACCTTTTGAAAGGTTCATTTTCAGATGTGACAATAAGCAAGATACGCTTTTTAGAAGATGAAGGGCTTATTAAGCCCGAGAGAACTGCCGGTGGTTATAGAAAATTTAGAGAAGATGACGTTAAGCGGCTAAAATCAATTCTTAAGCTTCAGAAAGACCAGTATCTGCCGCTCTCAGTTATTAAAAGAAACATGCATCTTATAAACGCGGGTATCGATAAGACGAGCGCCAATCGCAAAGATCTTGAAGAAGCGTTCTATTTAGAAGAACCTAAGAAAATTTCAGTTTCAGATGCAATTAAAAAAGTTAGAGTGAACAAAAAACAAATTGATGAGCTTGTTAGTATTTCAATAATTGATTCTAACGGTAAGCAAGAAATTACTGAGCTAGACCTTGAAGTATTAAGCATCGCAAAATCTTTATCAAAGTTCGGCATCGAGCCGCGACATTTAAAGATGTATGACAATTTTGCGGATAAAGAATCTTTACTGATATATCAAATCGTCGCACCTCATGCAAAAAACAAAAAACGCCTAGAAGAAAACGTCTCAGATCTAAAAAGAATCCTCAAAAAACTTAAGACAGTTCTGCTCAAACGAGCGCTTCTCGAGCAATTTGATGAAAATACCTAGATTGCTAACAACATTTTGTCTAAGCACCTACCTCAAGAGCTCTTAGAAACGATCTGACGCTATTTCTGCAGCATAAGGCTCATATTGTTAGTTTTCTTTTCAAATTAAGAGAATTTTGGTTTTTCTAGATAAATATTCTTATTTAAACATATTAGGCAATAATGTCTTCAGTGAGGTCATCGACTAGAAAATAGTTGACTTTATGTTTTGGTAAGCAATAAAGACTTTGCCAAATCAGTCGCTTAGCCCTTTTAAGCTATAACTACTAATTAACGATAATACTTATTATGTCAAGTAGCATGTTGCCTTCTAATGTAATTATTATCGATTCTATTTCTTACTTTAGGTTTCTTAATAGGGGTTCGACGTATTCATAAACAAGCATAAACGGAGCCATCATATTCACAGTTACAATTATAGCGACTGTCAAAGCTGCTACTTCTGTATCAAGCATATACTTTTTACCCTTACTCTGAACAACTAATAAGCTCCATATGGCAAAGGCGGCTGTCGATGCTAGCAGACCAAAAAACCCTATTTTACTTATTAGCGAAAAATATGCGGGTGGAGCTGCTTGGAATAATAGGTTCAACCCTTTTATACCGCCCGCATAACTGTTTGCAATACTTCCTGTAGTAAAGCAAACCAAAAATATAGCAATCGGTATTAACAGATTTAACGTTATTTGTAATCTGTTTTTCATATGCTATCCCCTGTCGACACAATCATTTTGCCAAGCTTACTAAATAAAATAATTCTTCTTGTATGTGGATATAAAACAAGGGTACAAAAACTACGTCAACAGCCCAAATAATGCCTACCGCCAGCAGTGCTTTTTCTGATCTTAGAAGGTACTTTAGGCCCTTGCTTTTCATGATCATTATCAGCCATATTATCAAACACACAAAGCTTGCTAGGGCTGCGATTAAGGATGCATTATATACAAAAGAAGAGATATTTAAGGCAAACATCACTGAGTCTTTAATTTTGTCTATGTCTGAAACCAGCGATTTTATTTTTTCGCCGATAATACTTACACCCGCTATTTTGGTAAAAAAGATAATCGCTGAAACGGGTATAAGTATATTTATCGCTGCTCTTACTTTATTTTTCATTTAATTTTGTCTCCGAGTTATATATCGGAAAATCGCGCTTAAAACTAAAATTGATCCTATATTAATCGATGAACTTCAGCGCTTCTGAAATCGGTTAGTTCATTAGCAACATCACTAGAGGAAATGAAATGACGCTTAAGAAAAAAGATCCGGTGATTATCAGCAATGCGTAAGAGAATCTCAGCAAGTATTTGTCTGCTTTATTTTTCTTTATTAAGACAACCCATCCACCCATCGCAATTATTGACACTGCAACACCGATGATTGAAAAATAGTATAGAAATCTTATAAGCTTTGCAAAGCTGTTGCCAAAACCCTCATGCCCTGAAAAATAAAGCGCTTCTACGATTTGCATATTTATAAAAAATATTACAAAAAGTAAAATCACTGAAACAGCTGCCATGTAGTTTGCGATTGTTTGACCATTTAATCTTATCTTCTCGACCATATTTAGCTATATCGGTAGACGAGATGAAGACTTAAAATTTATTTAAGAAGCTTGAAGGGCTCAAAAAGAGGTAGGTAGAGAAATAATAAAGTCGATGGCATAAATATTGTTCCAATGACCCACAGGCCCAGTACTGAAAGAATGGCTATTTCCATCTCTAGCAGGTACTTTGCATTATCTTTTATTAAAAGTATAGTCCAAGCAATTAAGAATGCGGCGCAGATCACTGCCCCACCGTAAGCAAAATATTTTAAGCCTTCGGAATTAATAAGAAATGTTGCTGAATCTGACAAGTTGACCATACCCGGCTTTCCTAAACCAAACTGAAACTCCATTAGTAGGCTGTAGATTGCCAACAAAGTAAACACCAGCAAAGCAGAGACCGGGATCATCAGATTTGTTGCGATTTTGAATGCCTTACTCATAGTAACTATGTATTATACCATAGTGAACTAGCTGTTTACTACCGGGACTGCAATAAATTGCTTATTGTATGCTGGTCAAAAAGAAATAAGGGTTAACGGCTCCCCCGCCACCCGGATGAAGTTCAAAATGAATGTGAGCCGGACCACCACGTGCGTTACCGGTGTTTCCTACCGTGCCTATCTGCTGCCCTGCAGAGACATGTCCACTAGCAGTCACGCTTTGCATATGCATATAAAAGTAGGCATTACCGTCATCGCCACGCAGCGTTATCCAAAGCCCTGCACTTCCACCGGTGCTCGAACCTATAGTCCCGCCCGTGACTGCGTAAGCAGGTGTTCCCATAGGAGCCAATATATCGTTTCCTTGATGTCTTCTAGATCCGCCGCCTCTTGGCGCACCCCAGTCATTACTATAACCATATGGTGAACCGCTGGGAAATGCATAATTTCCACTTGTTGCTGCCGGCGGCGCAGACGGTGCGGTTATTTGCTGTTGCACCGGCGATGGAAGCGGTTTTGGCTTCGAAAGCTCTTTTATTTCCTTCTCAAGGCCTTTTAACTTCTTCTTAGCCTTACTCAACTTTGTATCAATGTATCCTTTTTTCTCCTTTAGGTTCTTAACGTTGACTCTTTGAGACGCCCGATCTGCGTTTAAATGTTTTTGAGCCGTCGTTATTTCAGCTTTCAACCTTTTTACCTTTTGAATAACCACGGTGTCTTTTTTCCCTACGCGAATCAAAAAGTCCATATTAACAAGCATCTCGTTAAAAGTACTGGCCTCAAAGATGATGTCAAAAAAACTAACATGCCCGTAGCGATACAAACTATTTATACGCTTACTTAGGATTGTTTCGCTTCTCTTAAGATCAACCGTAGCCCTCTGAAGTTTCGCAGTGTTGTTACTGACAGCCCTATGTAGCTTTTCTAGTTTTATCTTGCTATCCTCGTAAGCTTGAAAAGCCTTGCTCAAGTCTTTACGCATGCCATTAATTTCACTCTTAACAGCTTTCGCCCTTTTAAATGGAGACTCGGCTATTGTCGGATTAACAAGCGTGAGGATTAAAATTATGTTAGCAAGAATTAACGCTCTTTTTGTGATTATTTTCACACCTTTGTTGTTTGTACAAACAAGTCTTTTTTTACCATACGAACGAGGGTATGTCAATGTCACTACCAAGCCATAACCTTCTTTAAGTAAGCATTTACCAGCAGTTAATGGCAATATGTGGGAAATAGTTAATCTGTTCTACCGTAGTCGTCAGCGAGGCGATGAATGTCTTCTTCGGAAGCATAACCAAAAGCGATTTCCAGCACTCTGGCGGGTGTTTTTCCACTTAAGATCCGATGAAGTGTCTCTGAGGGAATCACAAACTCATCACCCGGCTTAGTCTTTTTTACTTCATCGCCGATCTGAACCCTTACATCCTTGTCGAGAATTATCCACATATCATCTCTCAGGTTATGCGAGTGCAGGCTTGTTTCCTTGTTCGGCTCTAAATAGACTATCCTTACCGTAGCGGTCTGATTTAAAGCGTATTCCTTTACACTTCCCCACGGTTTTTGTATTTGCATAGAAATCCTAAAGAAACGTTATTTTTATTTACCCCAAAATAATCAGTCTTTGGTTTTGGCGCCCTTGGTTAATATGTGATTTAGTTTTTCTCTTTTTGTCCTAAGGTAAGCGACGTTTACATGATTAGGCTCGATTTCTATCGGTACTCTTTTGGTAATTTTAATTCCATAACCTTCTAAGCCTACAATCTTGCGTGGATTATTTGTCATCAAATGCATTGATGTAATACCCAGATCAGCTAATATCTGAGCGCCGATCCCATAATCCCGCAAATCCGGTGAAAAGCCGAGGCTCTTATTGGCTTCAACCGTATCCTGACCCTCTTCTTGAAGCTTATAAGCTTTGAGTTTATTGATAAGGCCTATTCCCCTGCCTTCTTGGCCGATGATATAAAGGAATACTCCGCATCCCGCATCTGAAATCATCTCAAGAGCCTCGTCCATCTGAGAACCGCAATCACATCTGTGCGAATCAAAAACATCACCTGTCAAACATTCGGAATGGACTCTTACTAAAACATTGCTCTTCCCTGCTACGTCACCTTTCACTAAAGCCATATGGCACTCATTAGTCAGCTTGCTTTCGTAACCCACTGCTTTAAATGTTCCATATTTGGTAGGTAGATTTGCCTCAACAGCTTTGTTTATTAATTTTTCGGTACGCCGCCTGTATTTAATAAGATCGGCTATGGTTATTATTCGAAGTTTGTGTTTCTTGGAAAAATCGAGAAGTTTTGGCAGCCTGGCCATCGTGCCATCGTCGTCCATTATTTCGCAGATCGTTCCGGCCGACTTTAATCCCGCAAGCCTAGACAAATCAACGGCCGCTTCAGTATGGCCGGCTCTTTTCAGAACACCTCCGGGCATTGCTCTTAAAGGGAAGACGTGTCCGGGCTTACTTAAGTCCTCCGCCCTGGTATCATCCGAGACTACCGTCTTGATGGTCTCTGCCCTATCCCTGGCCGATATTCCTGTAGTTATCTTGCCTTTTGCTCCAATGCTTATTGTGAAAGCTGTGCCTTCATTAGAAGTATTAGACTCAGTCATGTCCTCGATCATGAGTTCGTCCAGTCTTTCGCTATCGCATGGCATACATATAAGGCCGCGCCCATTTTTGGACATAAAATTGATAGCCTCCGCCGTAACCTTTTCAGCCGCCATTACAAGATCGCCCTCGTTTTCCCTGTCGGCGTCATCAACGACGATTACCATTCGGCCAGATTTTATGTCTTCTAATGCTTTTTCTATGCTTGAAAATCTCATAATTATCTCTTATCTTTTGCTTTGTTGGGAATTAGATTTTCTCTTAATTCTTCGCTAATTGCAAGGTTAGACAGGAATTTAGCGATGTACTTTCCTAAAACATCGATCTCTAAATTGACCTTGTCTGCAACATCTTTGAATCCAAGCGTAGTGACTTCCGATGTGTATGGGATGATTGAAACCGTAAAGTCGTTCTCGTTAACTTCTACCATCGTGAGACTTATGCCATCGACAGTGATCGAGCCTTTCTCCACACACATATCCATTAGTTTTTTTGACGTTTTGATGCGTATTTCGTGCGCGTTTTCGACCTCTATTTTTTCAACGATTATTCCGACGTCATCAACATGGCCTTGCACTATATGACCTTCAAAGCGCCCATCAGCCGCCAAAGGCCTCTCCAGGTTTACCTTTTGACCTTGCTCAAGGTCACCGATATCGGTCTTCGAGACAGTTTCCGGCATCACGTCTAAAGAAAACCGGTCACCTCCTAATGAGACAACGGTCAAGCAAACACCATTGACTGCAATCGAGCTTCCTTGCTTTAAATCTTTGGCAAGGCTCGACTTCAGGGTTATATTAGAACTATCTTTCCCTCTATTTATTTGAGTAACTTCACCAAAAGCTTCAACGATTCCTGAAAACATTAATCCTCCATTCTAAAATAACAATAATAACATCAAATATCTGCTTTTATCACGACATCAGGATCCAAAAATTCTACGCTTCTAATCTTAAGATTTTTTGCTTGCTTTAACAGCTTAGCGCCATTACCTCCGATAACCGATATCTTGTCTCCTCCTACTAGCTTTGGAGCATAAATAAAGACCGCTTTATTTGCGATTCCCTCATCTAATGCCGAGCTATTGATACCTGAACCGCCTTCGATTAAAACAGAACTGATGTTTCTCTTGCCCAACGCTTTCATTAGCGACGTGAGCGATACTTTTTCCTTTTTTACTGGCAGATATAAAACTTCTATTCCCTTGTCTTTAAGTTTTTGAGCCTTAGATTTACTCGCAGAGCGCTTACAGGCCACGACGGTAGAGTATTTATTCGAACTCTTGACTATCTGGCTATTCAACGGAATTTTAAGATTGCTATCAACTATTACTCTTACAGGTTGTCTTTGCGTGCTATTTCCCATACCTCTTACCGTAAGCATAGGATCATCTGAGCGCACTGTTCCGATTCCGACCATAACAGCGTCATGCTCAGCTCTAAGTTTGTGAGCTATTTTGCGAGAAGCGACTGACGTTATCCACTTAGAATCTCCATCACGTGTTGCAATTTTACCATCTAAGGTAAGGGCCGCTTTCATTGTCACAAACGGCATTTTATTTTTCATATAATAAAAATATGCCTCGTTTTGCTTATCAATATCTTTCTTTAAGACACCTGTCAGCACTTTGTATCCGCTTCTTCTTAGCCGCCTGACGCTTTTTCCGCTCATGAGAGGATTTGGGTCAATGCTTCCGATGATTATATTCTTAAACTTATACTGTTTTATTAAATCCAGACAAGGTGGCGTTTTGCCTTGATGCATGCATGGCTCCAGTGTAATATACAGATCAGCTCCCCTGATGTTTTTATTTATTCCCTTAAGAGCCTGTACTTCAGCGTGCATGTCACCATAAGCTTTGTGATATCCCTTTGAGATGACTTTTGAGTTTTTGACAACAAGAGCTCCCACTAAAGGATTAGGACTTACTTTGCCTCGCCCTTTCTCTGCCAGAGCTATAGCTTTTTTCATAAATATTTCGTTCTCAGACATATTATTTAGCAGCTTTTTTTAGCTGAGTTATGGCATTCTTTATGCTGCCATTTGAAAATACGGAGGAACCGGCTACCAGTATATCAGCCCCGGCTTTTATAATGGATGACGCGTTGGCCGAATCAACGCCGCCATCTACCTCAATAAGTGCTTTAGACTTGTTCTTAGTAATCATTTCTTTGAGAAATTTAATTTTTCCAAATGATTGCTCGATAAATTTTTGGCCTCCAAAGCCCGGATTCACCGACATCAAAAGAATAAAGTCCACATACTCAAGTACATTGACCAGATTTGTGAGCGCCGTAGCGGGGTTGATTGCCACCCCGACCTTTATACCGTCCTTTGATTTGATAAGATGCAATGTGCGATGGAGGTGGGCACAAGCTTCGACATGAACAGATATCCAATCAGCGCCTGCGTCCACAAAATGATCGATGTAAAATTCCGGGTGCTCTATCATCAAGTGCACATCTACCGGCAACTTTGTAGTTTTTTTGATTGATCTTACTATATCGTGACCAACTGTTATGTTTGGAACAAAATGACCATCCATCACGTCTACATGGATCACATCTGCGCCAGCCGCTTCTACATCACTTATCTGTTTTCCGAGCGCAGAAAAATCTGCTGAAAGGATTGAGGGCGCAATGTAGACTTTATTCATATCAGTAAGCATAAAGCCTTCCGTATGGTCGATGACTTAACGGCAAAAGCTTTACGAACTCCTCGCTGATTATCTTATTAAAATCATAACCGAAAACCTTTGCAAAGTCCTTAAGGTGCCCAAATAGCTTTTCTTCATCATTCTTGTCTAACTTTAGAGGCGATACTTCTGCTCCTAGCTGCTTCTCATCAACTTTGCCCCGAATATAGATAACGCCCCCGTGCATACCGGTTCCGATATAGCTGCTCGGTAAAAACTTCTTCTTTGAATTCAGGTTAAGAACTGCGAGGATACCGCCGGCCATATATTCGCCCAAAAAATCATAGGCCCTTCCTCCAACGATCAAGACCGGTTTTTGGTCTTTAAACTCCTTCATATGAATGCCGGCTCTGTAACCAACGTCGCTTTTTATAAATATGCGCCCCGCTCTAGCCGCAATACCGCAAACATCGCTTGCATGTCCATGGATGATTATAGATCCGTCATTCATGGTATTTCCGACCGCATCTTGAGCATTGCCATTCACTTCGATGCTGCAACCATCCATAAAAGCACCCAAGTCCGCTCCCGCCGTTCCGTTGACGGTTATCTTAGTGTTTCCCTGGAGCCCCGTGCCGATATAGCGCTGGCCGTTTACATCAGCGATTCTTAACGTGGTACAACCTTTGTTAACGGCTTGCCTAATCAACTGATTAAGCTGCTTGAAATGAAGCCCTTTTGCGCTTATCGTTATTCTCTTTGGCTTAGATTTTGCACTCGTTACCATTTATTTCCCCACCGGCTTTATGCCAAGAATATCAAGTTCTTCCTGAGACAACCCCACGCCCCTTAAGCGCAGTCTGTTGCCCCTTAAGCTCTCAATTGCATTAAGCCCCATAGCTCCAAGTATTTCCTTTATCTCCATGCTCCACGCGCGCAAGAGATTGCTAAGACGCTTATAAGCTACCTCCGGATTGAGCCTCTTTACCAGTTTTGGATTAGTCGTCGTGATACCCCAGGCACACTTTCCCGTATAACATTTCTGGCACATGCTACAACCAAAAGCTATGAGCGCCGATGTGCCTATATAAACAGCATCTGCGCCTAAAGCTATTGCTTTGACTATATCAGCGCTGTTTCTAATGCCGCCCGAAGCCACTAAGCTAATCGAGTTTCTAATACCTTCTTTTCGTAGTCTTTCATCTACTGCCGCCAGTGCCACTTCAATCGGAATGCCTACGTTATCTCTGATTATGGTCGGCGCAGCACCCGTTCCCCCTCTAAAACCGTCTATGGTCACAATGTCGGCACCGGCTCTGGCAATGCCGCTGGCTATTGCAGCGACATTATGAACAGCTGCGATTTTTACCGATACGAGTTTTTTGTAATCAGTCGCTTCTTTTATAGCAAATACCAGCTGAGCCAGATCTTCTATTGAATAGATGTCATGATGAGGCGCAGGAGATAAAGCATCGGTTCCCTCCGGTATCATCCTGGTCTGTGATATTTCCGCATTGATCTTTTCTCCCGGGAGATGACCTCCGATGCCCGGCTTTGCTCCTTGGCCGACCTTGATCTCTACTACGCTTCCCGCATTTAAGTATTCGCGATGAACACCATAACGCCCGGAAGCAACCTGAACAATAGTGTTATCGCCATATTTGTACAGATCCTTGTGAAGTCCGCCTTCTCCGGTATTGTATAATGTTCCAGCTTCACTAGCTGCTCTTGCGAGCGCCTGATGTGCATTATAGCTGATAGCCCCAAGAGACATTGCTGCAAACATTATCGGTGTCTCAAGCTTTACCTGAGGTTCAATCTTTGTCTTAATTGATACGCCTCCGTCTCCGTCCTCTTTGACGCTCAAACTATCAGGTTTTTTCCCAAGATAAGTTCTTAGCTCCATTGGTTCACGCAATGGGTCTATGCTGGGATTAGTCACCTGGCTTGCATCTAAGACCATCTTGTCGAAAAATATCGGATAAGACCTGTCGTTACCTGTGCCGGTAAGCAAAATACCGCCGGTCTCGGCCTGCTTGTAAATATCCTCTATAACCTGTTTTTTCCAGTACGCGTTAGGATGATATGCGATAGGGTTATCTACAACGTTTATTGCTTTTGTAGGACACAACGCAACGCAACGATGGCACGCAACACAATTTTCGTCATCAGAACACACCTGATTATCTTCCGTATCATAGCTTAAAGCACCAAAGCTGCATTGCTTTACACACACCTGGCATTTTATGCATTTTTCGTTTATTTTTACTTCAAACTTATTAGTCGTATATGTCTTCATTGTTTCTTCCCGATAAACTTATCCGGCCTCCTGTTGCTAATTTTGAACGATCACTGCTTTTTTTTTCAATTTTTTTGGCTTCAGTTTTGCGACAATCGGCTCTCCGCCACGAGGAACGATGAATTCATTAAGGTCGCTCTCTACTGCCCTGATTGCCGCTTCTTCGGTCGAAATATATACCTTGTTGCCCTTTTGGCCGGCTATCAGAGGTCGTAGCCTGATCCTGTCCGTGATGCCAATCATTTGCTCGTTGTTTGCTATGATGAAAGAAAATGGACCATTCAAAAGCAAGCTCGAATACGTCTGCCTTAACCTTGTCAAAAGGTTCTTTTCTTTTTCATCAGCGTTATCAATTTCAGACCATAACGGAGCAGCGATTATTTTTGCTACAATATCGAGCGGAAGCCCGTGCTTACGCATCAAAAGATCTATCGTGTAGGCGACGACTTCGGTGTCAGTCTTCAGATTGCACTTATATCCATACATCTCTAAGTTTCGTGCATTTATTCCATATGACGATAACTCTCCGTTGTGTACAACTGACCAGTTTAGTATGTTAAACGGATGAGCCCCACCCCACCAACCTACAGTATTAGTCGGAAACCGCCCATGTGACAGCCATATATAACCTTCGTATTCGTCTAGCTTGTAAAAGCGTGCAATATCTTCAGGATAACCAACGCCCTTAAAAACGCCCATATTCTTGCCCGAAGAAGCTACAAAGGCCCCTTCAACATTTGAATTGATCTCCATGACTGTCTTTACAACAAAATCTTCCTCACTGATATTGGCCGGCTTGTCTTCGACAGATAAAAAATATCGCCATAATATCGGGCTTTCTCCTATCGTTGCGACTTTGGCCGTCGGGATCTTCTCGCTAGCGATAATGCTAAACTTTTTGTTCAGATACTCCTCAACATCATAGCGGCGATCCGTATTTAGATACATCATGTGAAATGCGTAATAATCTTTATATTCTGGATAGATTCCGTACGCTGCAAAGCCACCGCCCAAGCCGTTTGAACGATCCCTCATGCAGCTGATCGATGTAACGATCTCATCGCTGCTAAAACGTTTTCCAGTAATGTCCATTATGCCGGTTACCGCACAACCGGATATGTCTTTTTCGTTATATGGTGGTTTTAACATTTTTCCTCACACGCTTTCTTTAAGGCACGGCATTACAAAAAAGCCGACAATCCTTCTACATTTTATCATCGGTTAAAAATCATCGAAAAGCTTTGTACATTTGTATAAATAATAGGCATTTCTTTTGTCCATATGTACAATCATTTTAGCAGATTAATAGCCTCTGCAGCTATCGTCTTTAGAGGTGTTTCGGATATATCATACCATTTAATATTGGGGTCCTTCTTAAACCATGTAAGCTGCCTTTTAGCAAACTGTCTAGTCCGTTTTTTTATCGTCTCAATCGCTTCCTCAAAGCTGACTTTGCCTTCGTTAAATTCGATTAATTCTTTGTAGCCCAGTGCCTGTTTGGCTACTAACGCTTTTTTTAGTCCTAATTCGACCAATCTCGCGGTCTCCTCAAGAAGACCTTTTGCTATCATCTCATCAACGCGCTTATTTATTCGTTCGTAAAGCATCTCACGGGGCATTTTTAGCCCTATCAGCACCGCAGGATATTCAAACTGGAGATTATCCCAATCTCTTCTGTAACCCGAGTACGGCTTTCCGGTGACCTCTATGACCTCCAGAGCCCTCACAACCCTTCGACTATTATCAATATCCGTGTTTTCATAAGCTTCCTTGTCCTTCTCCATGAGTTTTTCCTGCAAATAAGCTAGTCCTTTTTCTGCTAACTCTGCTTCTAATAACTTACGAACTTTTTTCGTTTGTTCTTCCGGTGCCTCTGGAAAACGAAGTTTGTAAATAACCGCTCTTATGTACAAGCCTGTTCCGCCTACTATAATCGGCAAGTTGTTCTTCTTTTGAACCTCGACAATAGCCTCTCGGGCCTGCTTTTGGTACAAAGCGGCGCTAAAAGGTTCGCTTATCGAGGCTACGTCGATCAAATGATGCTTTACCGATTTTTGCTTTTCAGGATTTATTTTCGCAGTACCAATATCCATGCCTTTATATACTTGCATTGAATCAGCAGAAATTATCTCGGTCGGTATAGACTCGGCAATTTCTAAAGACAGAGCACTTTTTGAGCTAGCCGTGGGGCCTACAATAACTAAGACATTGCTCAAAATCTTTGTACCTCAAACTTGAAGATCTCAATACCGTCGTCATTAATGATTCCTGCTTTTTGTTTTGCGATGGACAGCTGTTGATCTACCGAATCCACACCGTCGAGATCCGGCAACAAAAGTCCTTGATATGAGCCTTTCTGTACCAAAACGCCGTATTTTTTTGGATCAAGCTCTTGACGATCGATCACTGGTTGCATTTTCGACAATACATCGACCGAATAATTAAGAACTGCAAGTTCGAGGGCTTGTATGGGTTGAAACCGATAATCTTGAGTGGCTGCTTTGACCGCATTTTCTACGATCTCTTCGGCCAAGGTCGTCTTTGTTGGTTTTATTGTGCCTATACATCCCCTTAGATGGTCATTCGATTTTAAGCTTACAAACGCCGCTGCCGGTACCCGCAGAAAAGAATTTTTGTGAACAGCTTTTATTGTTATCTTATCTATTACGTAACTCTCCACCGCATCTTTCGCAAGTGCATGTATTATATCTTTTAACTTTTCATCACCCACTTATCTCACCTATCAAGAAAAATGGCTTGGCTTCTTTTATCTTTACGTTAACGAAAGAGCCAATGGTACTTGCTTCCCCTTTAAAATGCACTAGTTTGTTTGTCTTTGTTCTTCCGGATAACATGGCTCTGTCTTTTTTCGTTATGCTGTCAACCAGTAATTCTTCAACTCTGCCCACGTTTTCTTTATTCTTTTCAAGGCTGATTTCATCTTGCAGGCTCACAAGTCTTTTGAAACGCTCTAGTTTGTCCTCATAAGCCACATTGTCTTCCAAGCTCGCAGCTGGAGTACCGTCTCTTTTCGAATAGATAAAAGTAAAAGCTTTATCAAACCTTGCATTTTCAACAATATCTAGAGTATCCTCAAAATCCTTTTCATCTTCAGTCGGAAAACCTACCATTATATCTGTTGTAATGCTGGCATCGGGCAAATAATTTCTTATCATTTTTACCAGCTCAAGATAGCCTTCCTTGTTATATTGGCGCCCCATCTTCCTAAGAACACGATCCGAGCCTGCCTGAAACGGCAGATGTATATGCTCACACATGTTTTCATTTTCACTAATAGTTTCGAGGATCTCGTCAGACAAGTCTTTTGGATGGGACGTTGTAAACCTTACTCGGTTAATGTCTTTTTTGCCAAGCGTATCTAGCAACTTCGAAAAGCTAGGCCTTGAGTAGATATCTTTGCCGTACGAATTTACATTTTGGCCAAGCAGCGTCACTTCTTTTACGTTATCCGCTACAAGCTGGTCTATCTCGGTCTCAATATCTTCTATTGCTCGGCTTACTTCCGGGCCCCTAACGGTTGGAACTATGCAATACGAACAGTGATTATCGCACCCTCGATTAACAGCGACCCACGCTTTATGCTTAAGTTCTCGCAGAGCCGGAAGATTAGAATTAAACTCTTTTAGATACTGCGTGTCACTTATCGATTGACCGTTCAGCTGATTAATAAACGTTGGTAGCTCTTTTAGGTTTTGAGTGCCAAAAACTACGTCGATTTTTTTAAATCTTTTTAATAGCTCCTCGCCTTTGTCCTGAGCCAAGCACCCGCCAACCGCTATGATCGAGCCTTCCTTATGTTTAACGGAGCTTAATTGACCATAAAACCGTTCGTCAGCACTTTTTCTTACACAGCATGTGTAATAGACGGCTAAGTCTGCCTTTGTGACATCAAGCTCCGCCACGTACCCAACAGCTTGTAAAAGTCCCGCTATTCGTTCAGCGTCATGCTTATTCATCTGACAACCATAGGTCTCCACGTAGACCCGCTTCATCATCTCGCTCATGCAAATTCCGCCATCATTGTCCCGTCGGCTTCGCGTCGCAAAACGGCAGAGAATCGAGGAGGATACTCCCGGTCGGCCGCAAGATAGACGTCCAGATAGTCCTCTGTCA
>LAZR01000702.1_pt1 | contig 23828 bp, 45 predicted proteins | sample 329461 | NCBI WGS metagenome assembly LAZR01 (sample SAMN03002196, study PRJNA259156) | marine sediment metagenome | biome: sea floor; feature: Hydrothermal impacted sediments; material: marine sediment; isolation source: Loki non-amplified sample from Loki's castle hydrothermal vent sediment ...
GTATACAGGAGCCATGCGCGATCTTGGACGCAATTTTCTTTCATCAACGTTGATGGATCATCGAGATGATTGGAAGATAATTTTCCGAACAGTTGAGAGACAACTCGGCAAGAAAGAATTGGCCCTAATGTTTCCTTCCAGTGAAGAAGATGCTGATGGCGAGCACATTACACGTGGTGAAGAAGAGTCAATATACGTTAAGTCGATGCCAAGAGATGAACGGCGACGTTATATTGCATTGGAGCTTCTTGTGGATTTGTATCAAGATAAATCTATTCGCAAGCAAGTTTCTGACGTTCTTAAGAAGGTTCGTGGTTCAGAGTTCTTCAATCAGCGTGAAGCTGAACTTGAAGGCGACCTCCAAGCTCACCGCGACTCCCGATATCGGTAATTCGCAAAATGACTACACTGTTATTCAATACAATGAAACCAAAAGTGGTTGGTCACGTCGATATTAATCCCAATCGTCTTGCATCGTGGCACGATGGCCACTTCGATACGATAGATGAAATCATCGAACGAGAACCTCAATTTCATCAAGCCACTCCTGATTATATCGAAATGATCAACCACGGTTGTTTAACACACATGATACTCGAACAGCTCCGTGAAATTATTCGTGGGCGCAGACAACACACATTCAATACTGCAAACGACTATCACTATTTACAAATAGACGTTGAAGTACATAGGCTAAAGCCAGGTTGGTATCCTTGCATCCCTGGTTGGCATTGTAACTTTATTACACGAGACGAGAAAGAAAATATCCAGCCTGATCGTAAGAAAGACGAAAAGACAAGACATTGGATGGTTGTCCTTGGTGAAAACATCACACCAACTCAATTTTTGCGCACGCGCAATGTCACAATCAAACCAAAGAAGTCTCCACAATGGAATGTCGTTAATGAAAAAATTAACAAACTAATCGAAGCTGAAAAGGTGGAGCCATTCCAAGTCACTCCTGGTGACATAATAATGTTTCGAGGCAATGAACTTTATCGTGGACTAGCAGCAGAGAATCGCTGTTGGAGATATCTTTTTCGAGCATCCTTATTCCCTAAAAATCATCTATGTCACCGTCCCAACGGAACACATGGAGAAATCCGAACTCAACAGCAGGTTTTCCTCGACGTTTCTAGTTGACATTACTATTTAAGGGTGCTAGAATGGTATATTCATACGAATAACGTTTAGGGCTATGAGTAAAGAACTATTTTATCAACTTGCCACTTTAAAACTCGGTAACCATCTTGCCAATCAGCAGATGACCGAAGAGAAAACCGGCCACTTCTTTATCAATGAAACCAAACACAAAACTCTCGAGCAAGGACTAGCTGTAATATTTGGTGACAAAATACAATCCGTCGTTCACACCCATCTGCAACACGAGTACGAGCGGAGATACAAGGAGCTTCTCCGTGAACGACTGGGATCTTCGGTATACACTGCGACCGCTCGTGTTCTCCACCTTACACCACAAGCTGGTGTGTTCCCAATTACAACAAATAAAGAACATATATCTTTTTTTCCAAAGTTTTTGCAAATAATAGTGAGCAATTACTGGAATGCAAGGGAAGGTCATGTCGAATCTGCAACTCGACTTTTCAAAAAGGGTTACTATTTGGAAGTTGCTCGTGTATACTTTAATACAGAGTTGATTGTTTTAGACCATGCAGTGCAATTAACTCAACAACCGAAGTTACTACAGCAATTCCAAGAAAAGTACGATATACAAATGACTCTGTTGACGCCTTATGAGCGAGCAACAGAGGTAGGTGACATAATACTACTGGACGGAAACGAAAAGCTCCTTAGAAAGTATTATGTCGTCGTTGAAAAAGACGAGGGTGGTACGGGATTCGTGACCTTCGATGAGATCAAGCTGGATCCAAATGATTAATTACTCTTTCAAGGGCTTAACAGATATTTCCACTATCCCAAGCGTTCATCTGTTTGGCCCTCTTTTATTTTAGGAGATAGTTTATGAGCAACAGACCACCAGAAAATAACCCTACATTGCAGAAGGTGTTGGGATGGACGATTGCTCTAGCGATCGTAGCGATCATTTTTAGCTGGGGTGGTGTACCCTCTTCTGAGCCAACGGTAGTGACAAACTACTCGGTCTTCCTTGCGGAGATCGATAAAGGATTGGTTAATCGTGTTGTTATTGAACATGGACAAAAGGTCAAGTACACATTGCATGATGATGACACTCAATTTACAACAGTCTCACCAGAACATGATCCTGGTTTGATTGGTGACCTTAAAAACCACAACATTGATTTTGAAGTCAGAAAAAAGCCAGAGACGGGGTTCCTGATGACGCTTCTTATCAATTGGGGTCCGATGCTTCTGTTAATCGGTGTGTGGATCTTTTTCATGCGTCAAATGCAAGGTGGGATGGGTGGTAAGAAAAACCCAATGAATATGGGAAAGACACAAGCTCGAATGTTTTCTCCCAGCCAGAACAAAGTAACATTTGATGATATTGCTGGTATTGAGGAGGTCAAAGAAGAGGTTATCGAGTTAGTAGAGTTTTTACGTGATCCAGCAAAGTTTCAAAAAACAGGTGCTAGAATTCCTAAAGGTGTTCTACTGACAGGACGGCCTGGTACAGGGAAAACGTTAATGAGTAAGGCAATTGCTGGTGAGGCTAAGACACCATTCTTCATAATATCCGGTTCAGATTTTGTTGAGATGTTTGTTGGTGTTGGTGCATCACGAGTACGAGACTTGTTCAATATAGCTCAAAAACATGCACCATGTATTGTGTTCATTGATGAAATTGATGCTGTTGGTCGTCAGCGTGGTACTGGTCTTGGTGGTGGGCACGACGAGCGAGAACAAACACTAAACCAGTTATTGGTTGAGATGGACGGGTTTGAAGATAATAATGGTGTTCTTGTTATTGCAGCTACAAACAGACCAGATGTTCTTGATCCAGCTCTACTCCGCCCAGGACGATTTGATCGTCAAGTATATGTACCACTTCCGGACATCAAGGGACGGGAAAAAATCTTTATCGTTCACTGCCGCGACAAACCAGTTTCTGACGAGGTTGATCCTTCTATCTTAGCTCGTGGTCTTGCAGGAGCGACTGGTGCTGATATTGAGGGCATATGTAACGAAGCAGCAATCTTCGCTGCTCGTAAGGGAAAGAGCATCATTGAAATCAATGATTTCGATGATGCCATTAGCAAGATAACATGTGGCATAGCACGCCCATCCATGCTTATATCTGATAAGCAGAAAAGGGTTACAGCTTACCATGAATCTGGTCATGCTATCATTGGAGAATTAGTACCAGAAACAGATCCAGTTCATAAAGTAACAATTATTCCTCACTCAATGGCATTAGGTCTTACACTATCTTTACCAGTGGAAGACAAATACGGACAAACTAAAAAAGAAATTCAAGGGGTTATCGCAATGTGTATGGGTGGAAGAGTGGCCGAGGAAATATTTATAGGTGAAATATCTACAGGTGCATCAAATGATTTTGATCAAGCAACAGAATATGCTCGCAATATGGTAATTAAGTTTGGGATGAGTGATCTCGGACCACGAACTTTTTCTGAAGGTGGGCAAGATGTTTTCTTGGGTCGTGACGCGTTAACACATAGAAACGTTAGTGATGAAAGAGCACACATGATCGACGCAGAAATTGATCGTATTCTTATAGAACAATATGACCGCGCCAAGGAAATCCTTGAGGCCAATCGCGACAAAGTTGAAATTATGACACAAGCGCTGTTGGAGTGGGAGACCATCGATCGTGATCAAATATGCGACATCATCGATGGTAAGGAGATGCGGACTTATGAAACCGAGGAAGATGAAACTGATAACGTTGAAGAGGTGACAACTGATGACGTTGAAGAGGTGACCAGTAATGACATTGCTTAGACTCCTTCCTATTGTTTTCCTATTTCTTTCAACAACTGTATTGGCGCAACATAACCCATTCAGCAGCTCACATGACAGCAAGTGGTACGTGGGGTTTGGAGTTGGAAAGGCCAATCCGAAGCTTCTACTTGACGAAACTATTAATGAAGTTACGTTGGAAATTCCTGACGAGCTTGGTGGAGGAGAAGTTACTCTACCGATATCAGTTAATAGTGAATTCGTAACGTACGGACAAAAACTATTCGTCGGCTACGACGTTGGTAAGGAAAAGCGTTGGGCCTTAGAAGGAGCATTACTGAATTTTGGGAAGTACAAGGGAAAAGCAAAGACAACAGTAAGCGTTTCAGGCACAACTCTAGAAGACATTCCTTATACGCTTTCTGGCGAAGGTGAAGAAGAAGTTACGGCAAATATCTATGGACTGACATTCTCGTCAATATACTCATTTCCACTTGGGAAACGATTCTCGATCTTTCCTCGAATTGGCGTCTCATACGTTAAGGGGAGCATTACAGTTCAAGAGAGAGTAAACATTACTGTCGGCATGCTCGACCAATTTGAGACAGACGCTGAAATTAAAAGGAAGAATAATTCGTTAGAAGGTTGGCTACCTACCATTGGTATAGGAGTTGACTTCCAACTTACCGAACGAAGTTTTCTCCGAGCAGAATTCGAAAGGCATGGCCACCCTACAAAAGAACCATACATTGATATGTGGTTTGTTAACTGGGGGTACAGGTTTAAGTAACCCTTTACTACTCCTCTTGGTTACTGTATTCTCAGTAACCAATGATAAGATACACGAAGCAAAGAGACCAATTTAGATGTGGACCTATAGCTATTACTAACGCGATGAAGTGGGCTGGTGTCGACTTTTCGTTTAGAAAGAATAAGAAGAAGCTTGATAAGCTAGTTAAAATTTCAAAAGCAGGATGTCACCCTACTAATCTAACTACAGCACTAAGAGCAGTTGGGGAGAAATACCTTACTGGAATTCAGAGACGGAGACTCGATAACTTTACTCCTACACAAGTTGTACGAATGATACGTAAACATATCAACTCTGGTGGTATAGTGTTAATAAATATAAGAAGGTATACATCTCTGGGAGATAGGGGCGGCCATTATTATCTCATTGTTGATGCATATGGTGAATTTCTTGAAGCTATTAATCCCCATGATGATACTCTCGTTGCACCACTACATGAAAAATATTTCCGTGATGAACTTAGGTGTTGCTCAACCGAAACACATAGCTTTTGGTTGTTGAAGAGAAGGGAACCAGACTGTTGTAAGTGGTATCACCGATGGATATAAAAGCAGGTAACCCATATCCAGCTGGCGGATTGTCAAATTTTGCCGCCCGCCCTTTCACATTTCGTGGAGTTGAAGTTAATTCAATGGAAGGGTTGTTACAGTCCTTTAAATTCAAGGATGCAGAGATGCAAAAGCACATCTGTACACTTGTAGGACGGAAAGCGAAGTACTCAGGTAAGGGCAAGAAGTGGCAGAAGACACAAACACTGTGGTGGCAAGGGACTCCGATCAAGCGTGAGTCTCAAGAGTACCAAGATTTGCTTAATGAAGCATACGATTGTATGTTCCACCAAAACGCTAAAGCAAAAAAGGCATTACTTGCAACAGGCAAGGCCGTCCTTAAACATTCAATTGGTCATCACAAAGCCAATGAAACCGTACTTACAAGGCGAGAATTCTGCTCACGACTAACAAAAATTCGTGATGAATTGAACGCTGAAAAATACGTGGAACTATCACACTAAATATAGTATTCTTAACCTATTGACAATTGCAGCAGTGGCTAAGGCTGGGTAGATTGCCCAGAGAGTGCGTTGGTGTATTGGGTGAGGGACCGATCGCACAAAATTTAACGGAGGAGTGAATGACAAAGTACGTCTTCATCACTGGTGGAGTGATTTCCTCCCTTGGTAAGGGAGTAGTTTCCGCATCACTAGGAGCTGTCCTCCAAGCTCGAGACCTGCGTGTCACCTACATCAAATTAGACCCCTACCTTAACGTTGATCCTGGAACAATGAGTCCATACCAGCACGGCGAAGTATTTGTTACCGACGATGGGACCGAAACAGACCTTGATCTAGGTCACTACGAACGATTTACTGGTGCCATCCTAGGTGAGAAAAACAACTACACAACTGGTAAAGTTTACCAAAATGTAATCACTAAAGAACGCCGTGGCGATTATCTTGGATCAACAGTTCAGGTTATCCCTCACGTTACCGATGAGATTAAGCGTTGCATTAAGCGCGGGGCGTATGATTGTGATAGTGCAGACAGCCCAACACACGATGGGTATGATGTTGCAATAGTGGAGATCGGTGGAGTTGTTGGTGACATCGAATCGTTGCCATTCCTTGAAGCTATTCGCCAAATGAAAATTGACGAAGGAGACAATGTTGCTTACGTTCATCTAACTCTTTTACCAGTTACAGTTACTGGTGAGCTAAAAACAAAACCAACACAGCACTCTGTAAAAGAACTTCGTTCAATTGGTATCCAACCCGACGTATTAATCTGTCGTGCGGATAGGGAGTTGCCAGATGAAGAGAGAAAAAAGATTGCACTGTTCACAAACGTACCATACGAAGCTGTGATCACTGTTCCCGATGTTGATTACTTGTATAAGGTTCCTTTGTCAATACAAGGTCAAGTCGATGAACAAATAGTCAAAAAACTTAACCTCAAAACACAACCAGCAGATATGACTGACTGGTATGAAATTCAACACAAGTTAGACAACCCAACCAATAAAGTAACAATTGCAATAGTTGGTAAGTATGCCGGTCTTCCTGATTCCTATAAATCCTTGACTGAAGCACTAATACACGCAGGAATACATTCTTCGTGGCCAATCAAAGATTCACCAACTCGTATCAACATTCGTTACATCAAGACCGAAGAACTCGACGAAGATGGAATAGAGTTATTAAAAGATGTTGATGGGATTATTGTTCCTGGTGGTTTTGGCGAACGGGGTATGGGGACAAAAGCACTAGCAGTAAAGCATGCTCGTGAGAATGATATTCCATTTCTTGGGCTCTGTCTGGGGATGCAATTAGCGATGGTTGAGTTTGCACGAAACGTTGTGGGTATTGAAGATGCCGAGAGTGCCGAAGCTAATCCAAACACACCTAATCCCATCATCGTTATAATGGATGAAGGTTATGGAGACTATGGTGGTACATTGCGACTTGGTGGACATGAGTATGAATTGTTCACAGGATCACGTGTTCGTGCTGCATATGGACAAAACCTAATTAGGGAACGATGCCGACATAGATACACCGTTAATAAAGAGTATATCGATGTACTAAAAGAAAATGGTATGGTCGTTAGTGGAGTTTCCTACCACGCGGACCGTCCAAGAGTATACGATCATGCAAAAAGAATTGCTAACGAGTTCATTGAAGTCATCGAACTACCTGAACACCGATGGTTTATTGGTGTCCAATTTCATCCAGAACTTACATCATCGCCAATTGATGGACACCCACTATTCGAGAGTTTCATAAATGCTGCTTGTAAATATAAACATGATAAAATTCATGAATTCTTTAAAGACGAAGACGTGGACTGTTAGTCTGCTCTTATTGTCCCTTGTGGCAACACCAACCTACGCTCTTACTCCTGAGTGGGTTAAGTCTGTTGTTAAAACTCAATCTGACAAATACCTTGTGAAGGAGAAAGTATATTATAGCGCTCAAGGATCAGGAGTTGTTGTTAACATCTCACGAACTAACAAATCGGGTGTTGTTAGGTGGGAAAGTTATATTTTAACTAACGCACATAATACATATAAGACGGTACGTGTACTAATTAAGGGCACTTCAAACAATTTGACGAAAGCTCTTTACACAAATAAAGATGTAGATACGCCTTTGTTTATTAACAACATCGAAGTAGAAGTTCTTAAGGTTAATAAAGACCTTGATTTAGCCTTGTTGAAATTAACAACAAAAGAAAAGCCAAAGACTTCACCTGCAACAATTTCCTCGGCCGAAATTGGTGTTACAGATTGGGTGATAGCAATAGGGTATCCTGGTGGGTATGGTCGGGTGATTACGGACGGGTATGTTTCCGAAATTCCTGCGAATGGCTTTCCAACTATGTTCTTGCACTCTTCCAATACTGCAAGAGGGAATTCAGGTGGAGGAGTATTCCGTGAGAAAAAACTGGTTGGTATATCTAGAAAGGTTGGCTTTAACCAACAAAATATGCCAATTTACCATGTTGGCTTTGCCATTCGAATGGAACACATTCTCGACTTCTTAAAGGAGTATAAAAACTTACTGACGATTGTAAATAAAAAATAATGTATACCGTACAACTATATGATCAACTTTCTGAGAGTGGCCTTGATAAATTCTCAAGCGAATACCAGTTAGGTAATAATTGGGCGTTCCCAGATGTGGTTCTTTTGCGATCGTTTGATCTTGCTAATCAAGTGGAATTTGTTAACGGCTTCGATCGACGAAGTTGGCCTGAGTTGAAAGCAGTTGGTCGAGCGGGTATTGGCACCAATAATATTCCTGTTGATCAACTTACAGCAGCAGGGATTCCTGTGTTTAATACTCCTGGTGCGAACTCCAATGCTGTAAAGGAATTGGTCATTGCAGGATTATTTCTCGCAACGAGAAATATTTACCAAGCGTGTGAGTTTGTACAAGATATTGAAGGCACAGATACAGAGATTAACGAGAAAGTTGAAATTGGAAAGAAACAGTTCAAGGGACGAGAAATATCTGGACGAACTCTTGGTATTATTGGACTAGGTAATATAGGCGCTGCTGTTGCGAACGCTGCTGTTGCACTTGGTATGAATGTTATTGGTTATGATGAATATCTAACAGTAGAAAATGCCTGGCACGTCTCAACCAAAGTTCGTAGAGCAACCACACTATACGACGTGCTTTTGATTTCTGACTTCCTCTCATTACATGTTCCGTTAAACGATGAAACTCGTAACATGATCAATCAGAACGCGTTGCGTTTTCTACCAGACGGTATAACAATTCTTAACTTTGCACGTAAGGGTATCATTGATGAGATAGCTCTTTGTGAAGAACTGCGGGATGGTCGTATTCATACTTATGTGTGTGACTTTCCAAGCAATGCGCTTAAAGAGTTTGGTCCTCGTCGAGTAATTGCTTTACCACATCTTGGTGCATCGACTGAAGAGGCTAACGACAACTGCACTACAATGGTTGTTAACCAAATAAGAGAGTTTATTGAACACGGAAACATAGAAAACTCAGTTAACTTCCCAACTGTAGTTGTTCCTAGCGACACACAGTTCCGGTTAGTTATTGCACACAAGAATGTACCAAATAGTTTAAATCGCATTATGGCCATGATCGAACATAATATTGAACACATGGTCAATAAATCACGAAATGAAATTGCGTACACTGTAATAGATACAGATTATCAGATAACCAACGTTGAAGCCATTCGTGCAATTCCTGAAGTCCTATCAGCACGAAATATTCATTTCGATACTATAATGTCGTAGACTAGCGATCCCCTTTAACAAACCTGATCATCTCACCACGCTCAGCTGGCCATTCGAAGTCCCCACTGTCGACTGGTACACCTCTAGCATTTACCAATGATACACCCACTGAGCGTGTAGGCCTCCTTCTCAGGAGGTTCATAATAACAGGGAGAGCTTCTTGCATCCTGTCGTGCTTTCCTGATACAGTGTGCCACGTATCGCTAAACCCTACGCGAATGAACCCCTTCTTGTACGCATGTTCATACACGGCCTCGCTGCCATGTTCACGCTGCAGTCGTCGAGCGTGCTTTGCAACATTCCTGATGTACCACTCAACGTGATCAAAGTCATCCACCTTAGCCAGCCTGTTGTCTGGTAGGATCCAATACCCATAGACCACTGCCTCAATCAGAGTGTAGGTTTCCAGCAGATATTCGATGAAGGTTTGCATGCAGCTATTTAATTTAAGTGGTAATTGAAATCTCTTTGCTAAGTGTTGCACTTTTTAGCAATGGAAGAGGTTTATTTGCACCTGTAGACCAATCCTTTGGTGTATACTCATTTGAAGGAATGTCTTCAGGAAAAAGTTCCCACCTCTGATATACTTCCGCACAGAGCTCGCTACAGAACAAACTCGAAAGGTCCTCTTCATTGGTACCAAAGAAACCTTCATAAGCAGACTTGAGTAGTTGTAGCTTATCTTTCTCATAAGGACGTCCTTTGACTTCCCTACGAAAGGCGCGCAACGTTTCCATCATTTCAGGAGTTACGTCATAATTGAGATGTCGAACGCAGGCATCTCCGTTGTAATTGCTTAGTCGTTCACTTAGTGTTACGAGCTGCACACCACGAACTGCTTTACCAGTTTCCACGTCTTTGATGTTACTTAGTGTTGTCGATTCCCATATCATTACAGTGTCGAAGTCTTTAAGTACTAATACCATACCAACATGTGACCACTTAGATTGTGTAAACCATTTGATCCCTGTGCTAAGATTACCCTTGCCAGAAAACAGTATAATGTCCCCAGTTTTTAGCTTTGGTCTAATTGTTGCGTATTTCACCATCCTTGGTTTCCTCCTTGTATATTAAAGGTATTTATTTGCTTGACTCTAAATTCCTGATACTGTAAAGTTTAAGGATCCTAAATAGAAGTAATATGCGAAGATTTTTGGCAGTTTGGGCACTTTTGACTTTGGTTAGTTTCAACGCAAATGCAGACTATACAGAGTATGTTATGGTTGCGGACACAGACTACTGTCTCAAGCTACAAAAGGATTTTAGGTACCTCGAATCATTAAAGAGTGTGATGGCTATTCCTGAAATTGAAGAGACCATTGGAGAAATGTTTAAAGGCTTCAATGCTTCAGAAGAAGTATCCAACATGGTTACCGAACTCTTTAACGTTTATCAAACTGAGAATATGGGACCAGATCGAATGGGATTGTTTGCCTTTAGTAGTTGTGTAATGAGTAGGTGGTAACATGAGAAATGTATTAACGGTGGTAGTCTTTATCACCTGGATGGCATTTGGACCACACGCCGACGCCGAGCACGACCTGCGGGGTTATACCGGCAAAGTCTGCTGTTCTGATATGGTGCATGAGATGTATAAATCGATACCACAATGGAAATGTGGTAATCCACCAACTGCTGTACCAAAGCAAGAAGATATCAACACTGGTAACGAAATCGAGGATATGAAGCGCTTTCACATGGCTGTATCTGATTTTCGAGTTCGGTCTTACGCTTGGATGGTCTGTACAACTAACTTCATTCACAAATACCCGAGAGCAATTGACTATTGGGGACGATCACTTATCAAAAAGCATCCTCACACTGGAGAGGTAGTTCAATGACTATTTTAGCAATCCTGGTTTGTGTTCTTAGTTGGATAGCAGTAGGAAAAATCGCTGTTACTCAAACAATGGTCTTTTCCTCAGAAGTTAGTAGGTGGAAGAAGCTACTTATTCAACTAACTTGGCCTCGATACTGGAAGTATCGATACGAGCGTTATCCACGAGACGATGATGAAATTTAAGTTATGGAACAAGGAGAACTGGAAACGAGAACTCGTACTAGTTGGTGTTCTTCTTTCGTTGTGTTATGCTTTATGGCATATAGTAGATCAGTACAACAAATCCGTAGATACGCTTGATAAGCTAGTTGATGCCTACATCATAACCAATCAAGTTAAGCGTTGTGATAGCCAAAAGTTCTTTGTCGATAGTAAAGGTATCTACTGTCAAATGTTGGACGGAACTATTTTTGGTGGATCTCTCAAACCAACTTACTACACCTTCAACACATACGTTAATGCCATGGCTGCGATTTCTCTTGCTAACGAAATGCGCCAAGAAGGGAAACTAAGTCGAGCCCACTTCGATATATTCCTCAGGCATGTGCTCGAAACAGTATATGATGAGCCAGAAAACGCCAACTTAATTAAACCCCCAGAACCAACATCACCTTCCCACTAAAGACTGGTCCTCTAACTCCGTGTTTTACACGGGAATTGGGTAGCTCTTGATTTTGTGACCCCTATATAGTACACTTTGTGTGAAGGTTTAATCAATAATTCCTGACTTTCCGAGGTTCCATGAGTCAAACTAAAGAACAAATATTCAACAATGTTTACACCATCCTTGTTGAGGAGTGTGGTGCTCCTGATGGAAGTTACCGACAGTCGTTTGTTCATTACCACACAGAGGAAAGACCAGAGTGGCATAGTAAAACTACGGAGTGGCGCTTTGGTGGAAAGCTGCGCTTTGGTGGAAAGTTTTGGGTTCGAGAAGGTTACGGAGAAGGCTTCACGGTTAACTGTTATAACGAAGACGCCACTCTCGAGCTGCTTGAGATAATCGAAAAAACTAACGAAAAGTTAGCTGGGTTGTTCGAACTTTATAAAGAGGTGCAAAATGGTAAAGGTGCAGTGGTATAGAGGGTTGTGTGTTGCCACATTCGTTCTGATCCTGGTTGTTGTAGCAGGGCAGAAGGTAAATCAGTTCAATCGAGATTTTCGAGCTGATATTAACAATCGTGTCACACTCCCAGCGGAAAAGAAAGCACGGATGTGCGAAGCTCTTAAGCTAGTGGCACAAGATGAGCGAAAGCGCGTTCCACCTTCCGCGTTTGAAAAATATTGTGGGTAAGCAAGTATGATTTGGTTAAAGGTTATCTTCAATTTTCCAACAATGTTACTCCAATGGGTTGGATTGCTGTTGCCTTTCTCACCCAAGTTGTATTGCCCTGCAACGGAAACTGAACAGGAAATTAGTCAGCACTTACGAAACAGAGTAAGACTGGTTGATTACTACGCAAAGAAAACAATCTACGGAGTCAAGAGAAATGCCAGCTAAAAAGAGATCACAAAAGGACAAACCATCTAACGCACGATACAAGTTGGAGATGCGTTGGATCAGAAACAAGGAACGTCGCCAAAAACAGCACAAAAAGCGTTTGGAGCGAAAAGACGATCATATGGAGCGTCGTGCAAGAGCCAGAAAGAAAACTCCGGCGGATATTCGCTGGGCTGCAAGGCCTGATTCAGCATAACTGTTAAGTGAGGGAAAAGACAATGGAAAGAACCTACATATACTCGGACTCTCTTCTAGTGGGTGCTACGACTCTAGCAGTGGAACATCCACTTGCAGCTTCGTTGCAGGAGCTGCTCAAGGTAACAGACTTCACGGACGAGGAGGTAGACGAGATCATAGAGTTGCAGCCTGGCGAGACCTGGCAGGCTCCCGATGGATCTATCAACATACAAAGGACACCATCTAGCGTCCACGGCTTTGTTGATGTCAAGATCAAAGTCCGCATGCGGATGACGTTAAAGGGCCGCAACGGCGATCACGTCATTGTCGAGGATGTATATGAGACAGTGATCTCCCATCAGTCGGACTATGACGAATACCTCGAGTGGCAACGTGGCCAGACGGATCGTGCGCCTGTGTGGCTTCAAGAGGATCTTGGTCACTGGCAGTCAGACGTTCTGCGGAAGTCAGTTAAGGACACGAGGTTCACACCGTTTGACTTCTGCACCATGCGCTATGTTGATGGGAGTGAAGACTCTCTGGTCTTTGTCGGCCAGTGGCACGCCTCGTAAAACGGTATTCAAATACTGGTTTACCATAAGTAACCTCCTTTTAACCCACCTTTTTACGGTGGGTTCTTTTTGTTGACCCCTTTGATCATATAGCATATAATTAGGGTCATGGAAATATGGCTAAACGAATTACGCGACAGCATCGGCGAATACGGGATGTTTTGGGCCGTGCAAATTTTCGATCTCCACGCTACGTGGAAGACAGGAATGCCTGCTGCAAATGTTGCTGCTAGGTTACGAGAAATCCGGCCGGGAATATAAACCATGAATCGAATAATCCTTCTTGCAATCACTGCAATCAGCCTAACCGGCTGCGGTGGTAGTGATTCAGATGATTCAGATGATAATGAAATACAGTACAGCACAACTTCTGTTCAAGTTGGTGTGTCTGGACTATCACTTCAACCCTCACAAAACATGTACGTGACTTTTCCTCAGATCGAGCAGTTCTATCTTGAGGTGGAAGCTTGTATGGGTGTAGTAGCATCTGGTCCAATCGTGATCTTTACAAGTTTTAGTGAATGCGTAGAGGTTCAAGGCATCAACGGGCCTTTGAATTGCGAGGGCCTTGGTGGTAATTTAGGACAATATAGTATTGGCGCACAACTTGTTCTGATGAATACAGATGAGCATGTTTTTGACCGAAATCATGTGACCGATAGAGATACTCTAAAGCATGAATTTGTACATCATCTCCTCGCCGAGGCGATGAATTTTCCTATCGGAGATAACGTAAACCATCTTTCTCCGTTCTTTGGTCTTTGTACGTAGGAGAAAATAAAATGTTACGAGATGATATCAAACAGACGCAAATCAAGTCAGCCCAAGACGAACTCAACGCTATTCGAGCTTTGCTGACAGACGAAGAGAAGGAAGCCTTATTTTTTGTGATGTCTGGCAAGGCCGACATCATGGACAACAAGGGGTTGTGGGAGAAGTTGTATGGCTTCTACTGGACTGGGATGCCTTATGGTACAGCAAAGGCACGAACTGGTGATCCAGCAGAATGGATCTACGACCAACTGGTTGATTTACTCAACTAAACCAATAAATTACTGCTAGTTGATTGTGTAACCCTGATAGTATACACTTAACGGGTATGACCCTTAACTTACGAGGTTGCTATATGAAAAATCTACTTTACTTAGCGGTCGCAGGTATGTTTGCGATCGTTCTTCTTCAACATTCAACCAAAGACAGTATGGCTGCAATGCAGGCCAACATGACTGCTCAAGGTGCTGCCTGGAAGGTGAAGGTAGACAGAAAGAAAGGTGGTTGTGTGTTCGATCGTCACGACGGTATCAACGTAAGGATCTGTGGATGAAAACGCAACGAGGCTTTACTCTAGTCGAGATTTTGATCTCACTAACACTAGCTCTCATACTCATGGCTGGTGTTTCTAGGATCTATGTTGATGCTCGTAGCACGTATCGGTTAACGGAGAATCTTAATCGGTCCCAAGAGAATGGTCGTTTTGCACTGTTCTTCATAACCGAAGAGATTCGCAAGGCAAAGCAAATGGGGTGTGCTCCTACAACCGTCGTTAACCATCTCAACAACCCAACCGATTATTATCAAACGGGAGCAAACATTGTGGGTTACACGCAGGCAAATCTGCCCAGTGTTCTCTCGCCTAGTGAAGTTGTTCCTGGTACTGATGTAATCGCGATTACTCGAATGTCGGATGCAGCAGTTAGCGTCACCACACCTTATATGACAACTACTGCTGGTGCGGTACATGTTGAGCCTGGCTCTGATTTGGATGAAGGAGACATCGTCTTAGTTACCGACTGTGTTACAGCTGAGCTATTCCAAATCACAGCTCCGAGTAATCCAGGTGCTAACGGAACACTTGTACATGGAACTGGCGGTAACGATTATCCAGGAAACGCCGAGAAGGAATTTTCAAAAACTTATGGTGCAGGTTCCATGATTGTTAGGTTTATAACGAAGTATTATTACATTGGTTATGACATCAATGGTGAGCCTGCCTTGTTTGTGTTGGGGGATAATGCAGTCCTCGTTGGTGCCGAGCTGGTTGGTTACATTGAAGACCTTAGCGCCATGTACGGCCAAGACACAGACGCAGATGGTTCAGTCGATGTTTACGATTCTGCTGCTGGCGTTGCCGACTGGTCACAAGTCAAAACTGTACAAGTGAGTGTCGTGGCTCGTACTCCTGAAAAGGTTTCCGTAGATCACGACTACCGACGTCAAACCTACGGGCAGACAGTTTACGTTCACGACTATAGGAAGTAAAACGATGAAACAGCAAAAAGGTTTTGTTTTAGTCACAGCGTTGGTGTTCCTTGTGATCATGACGTTGCTTGGTATGGCTGTTATGAGAGACACAGCTCTTCAGGAAAAAATGGCTGGAAATTTTCAAGATAGAAGTGTCGCTGTCCAAGCTTCATTTTCATCCCTTGCAGCTTGTGAAAGCTGGGTAATTGGTTGGGCTACACTTCCAACATTCGATCCAGCTAACGGAACAGATGGACTTCATCTTCCCTCACCAACCGTTCCGGTCTATGATCCTGATAGTTCTGTGTGGGAATCAACTGATGTTGTTGTATATGACACATTGGAACCTGCTCTCAATCTTCCAGATCAACCAGTGTGTGTGGTTGAACATCTCGGAACATTTGATACCGCCATTCCACCGGCCCCACCAGTGTTTAAGGACTTCATCCGAGTTTCTGCTAAGGGGTATGGTCGAAGCGGCGCTACCTATTTTTCACAATCGGTGGTGGAGAGGTAGAAATGAGAGTTAATCTCTTTCGTTATCTATACTACCAACTTCGATTGGCCCTTAGCCAAAAAGCTCGGGACGAAATGGAATCAGTTCAGGCTACATATGAATACACAAAAGAACTTTTGTTTAGGGAGAAGGCAAAGTGTCGACTTCAAGAGCGGAACCTACTTGACAAAACACAGTTCCAAGAAGTGGTTGTATATGACAACGAGGACACTAAATTAAAAATCAAAGAGGGTAGTGGCATGGATGTCGTTGAGTATGATCCTGATGCACTCGACATCTTGATTCAGCGTGAGGCTGCCGAACTCCACGAAATGCTTAAGAAGGAGGGTTGGGCGTAAAAAAAACGTTGACCATTAGGGGTCATATAATGTATGCTTTGAGAACAACAAAAATTTCAGAGGAAAAAGATGACAAGACAGATTACAACGGCAGGCGAGCTTACAATGTTCATCGCTAAACATAGGATCAAAACAGATTGGTCCAATGCCGAAGAACGGGGAGTAGACATTCGAGTTTGCGCTGGGAAACGGACTCCAGCGCAATCAGTATTGCTCCGCAAAGATGGGAAGCTAGTGGCAGAAGTAGATATAATGTTGCTGCTGAAGTTTGCAACTCCGTATTCCCGAACAGCAAAGACGCGGAGAGAACGGAGAGGAAAAGCCACCGCTTATCTAACGGGCGGCGGCTATCTTGAGGAATAGAGATTAGAGTTATGAGCAACAGAGTACCAGAGAGACGCAAGACAGAGAGACGTCAAAAAGATCGCCGGATAGGCGATCTGCGTTTGCGTAGGTTGGAAGACTTGATCGAACAACATAAGAAAGTAGAGCAAGCATTGTTGACTCATATTAAGGATCTAATAGAGGAACTCACCGATGGGGAACTCACCGATGGGCCTTAACGACAAACGAGTAGTTAATCTTATTGCGGATCTTATCCCAATCGACGATGCTGAGGCACGACAAGAACGCGCTGAGAAAATCGTCTACCATCTGATTGAAGCAGTGAAAGAATGCACCCACAAAGACGACGCTGGAGATTGTAATATGACTGTTGATGAAGCATTAACAGAATGGTATTCAAAGAAACGCAGAATGGGTTGTGTTGCGGGGACTGATTGGTTCTGTAAACGTGTCTCTGGGTTTAAACCATTGAGCCTAGATCGATATACTAGAGTTGGTGAGTATTACGGTCACACTGTAGCAACAGATGGTATAATTCGCATTGACCTAACTCCGTATGCTGATTTGCCGCGTGATTATGATGAAGCACAAGATGGTAATTTGGTAGGAACCCTGGAGAAATGATGGATTTTGAGAAAAAATGGACAATCAGACCGCCAAATGTTCCTGGTTACTACTGGGTTCGCCACCATGGAATGCAAGCAAGGTTGGTTGTAATGGCCCCTGCACGTAATCACAATGGTGAGACTCGGTTACGTGTGTACCCTGTACCACATTATGAAGACAATGAGTTACCATACGAATTCCTATCTTCAAGCGATCCACTGTTTTCGTATCATAATGGAACGGTTGAGTGGTGGGGTCCTGTAACAGTTCCACCAACACAAGACAGAGGGGACTAACAAATGAGAGCAATTAGCATTGCTTTATGGGGAGCAGCTATTGTTGTGGCTGCCTTGACGTTTCAAAAGGTCTATGCAGCCGAAGACTATACGCTGATCGAACGAAACAAAATCCACAACGCGAACAAAAAGAGACCCGCTGCTGGATGTTTCATTCCAACTCAACATGGGGTGTTTGTTGCTATCAACAAACACCACAATGATATCCAACTTCCAATGGGAAAGGCCAACACAGGAGAAAAACCAAGAGATGCCGCTCGTCGTGAAACATTTGAAGAGATTGGAATCGATGTTATGGTTCTACAATTGGTGCACACTGCGATCCAAGGTCGTAGAATCTATTTGTACCTCTGCAAACCAATCCACCGCATTAAGTTCCTCCAGCGAATACCTACAAGCACGAAACATTACTTCCGATCTACGTCTGTTGGTAAAGTAATTATCCTTAATCCAAATTCCATGGTTGACCAGAATCTTGAGCCTGTCGAAACGCCATGGCGATATCATACCGACAAAGCGCTATTGATTGAGCTATGGAATGATTGGGCAAAAGGCCGGCAGCTTCGATGACCTGTCACATCGACAAAAAAGATTTGAAACCCGGCGTCTGGTACAAAGGTGAGTGCCGCAACGCCAACTTGGCTATGTGGGATGGTATGAAATTCCATCACATGCGTTTCAAGTTTGGCACATGGTTCTCGGAGACAATACCCTGTCCTGAAGATGAAAAGCGCTTCGATGTATTCTATGCGCAGGGTGAAGTCGTAACTAACGATGGAGAAATCCTATGACTAAGTATCTCAGAGTTACAATGCCTGACGGTTCGACGTGGCATGTTCCTGCCGATCTTATTGCCAACGATCGTGCACATTATTATGCAACCAAAGAAAATGGACAAGAAACCTATGACGAAGAATACAAATTCACACTAGAAGACAACACCGAACTTATCGACTGGGCTATCAACAATATGAACTGGGCCGACGTTAAGGAGTTCGCCTTTCTAGTGCCACGACTGAAGGTTGACGTTGACTACCAAGAAGGCTGGGTGAACGGAGAACACGAAGTGATAGAATGCGATGAGTGAGATTATCAACAACATAAAAGCAAATCGTTGCCCAGAGTGTGGATCTACGAACAAATATCACATCAGGATATATTGGACGACTTTGCTTGTAGCACTTGCTGCAACTTGTGCTAGTTTAGTCGCAATTTTTGTACCACTTCTCGTATAACTTCTTCTTTTTAAACGGAAAATAGTCCTATTTCTCTGTTGACCCATGACCCTAATTCACATATACTTACCATATCACGGATGGTTATTAAGAGAGGGGTTTCACAGACGAAACCCCCATACGAATTCACAGATAGAGGACTTTAAAAATGAGTAATATGTTCAACGCTGCAAAAGAGGCCGCTAAGCCGAAGGCTTCACCTAAGAAAGGTAGTAAGGTTGAGGTCACAATTACTGGTCTCCGTGAACTGGCTGCTCTCAAGGACGTCATCAAAGCGATCGAAGCTTCGGTGGAAACGCTTGATGGTGAGTTGAAGGAAAAGACTGCCGATCATTTCGCCACTGAGGGAGCACGCACTGGTACGAAGCCTGCAAACTTCAACGGCATCGACGTTGGCGCATCTGCCTCTTGCCAGTTGAGGAAGCGAACCTCTCGTTCAGTCCTTACCGATGCTGAGTGCGAACTGCTTGACGAGCGCGGCGTTCCGTATGACACGTCTGAGGACATCACAACCACGTATATCATCAACCCTGAATACAAGGACGACGACAAGTTGCTTGGGCGCGTTAGTAAGGCGCTTGAGGGAGTGAAAGGCATTCCCAGCGACTTCCTTGAGTATCAGGAAGGTACTCCGAAGCGAACCGTCACTGACGAGAGCATGGCTGCTGCGTTCGCTGAGAAGGATAAGGACACGATCCTCGAGTTGATCAGTGTGGTTGGCACCTTGGCAAATCGCATGAAGTTTGAGGGCAACCTCGACGAGGCGATGGATGTTGTGAAGGAATTGCTCGGTTAATCGTTGTTTGTGAGGCTAACATGAAATACGTCACAACGATCAAGAACTGCTACGAGTGCCGCTACTATGACCACAGCGGCGCATTCACACCAGGTGGCGCACAGCCAGTCTGTGGACATCCAGACAAGACCAGAGGGAAAGGAACACACTGGGAAACTCGAGTCATCCCACATGTCATGGTGAAGGGATCCCACAGCACACAGAACCGTGCTGAGCTCACAGAGATCCCTGGCTGGTGTCCGCTGAGAAAGACTGAGGTGTCATCATGAAGGATCTTTATGCAGGTTGGGACAAGATCGAGATTGGTCAGGTCTGGCGCAACAAGAGCACTGGGCGTCTGGTCGTCATATTGATCGCACCAGCCAATAAGTTTGTGAAGGTGAAGTTACTCCACAAGAGTGGTCTAGAAACATTCAAGCAGATCCATTACTTCCTGTACGACTATGATCCTCACCCGTTTGACCTCGAGAATGCTCTGAACATCGTCGCCACGTGGGAACTTTCGGATTACCAAACATTTGTGACGCGCAACAAGAGGACAATCTAATGGCTGATCTATACTACAAGTATTGTGCAATGTGCCAGCCTGGTGAGCTTGGCGATCCAAAGGATTGCCTCGCATATAACATTGACTACATCTGCCTAGACTGCTTCGACAAGCTGCACCCTGAGGCGGCCAATCAGGAGGGTGGGGCGGTTGACATGGTCATCATTCAGAAGGGCTATGAGGGCATCCGAGATCAGGATGGCTGGGAGACGTTGGAACTCACTGTCCGAGATGCGCACTCAATTGGGATGGCAGACGATATCTTAGTCCGCTTACATGAGACAGGTCCTTGTCTCGATGATCCCTACGAGGACTGGAATCCGGCTTAATGAGTGCGTACACAAAATATTCGTTCTTGTATCCACCTCGTCCTGAGAAGGCCATCTCACCTAAACAGCTGAAATGGTATCAGGATAAAGGGTGGGTTGGACAGTTCAAGAAGAACGGTACTTGCACCGTTCTTTCTGTCAGTCCTGATAAGGACATCACTGTCAGGACACGACGCGACACACCACACAAGGCTTGGTCGCCAACTGATGATGTATTGGATCCGTTTACGAAACTGCCAGGTAAAGGCTGGTACGTTTTCATGTGTGAAGTCCTTCACAGTAAAACAAGCAGAGTCAAAAACACAATCTACATCTTTGACATCGCCGTCAATGATGGAGAGTTACTACTTGGAACGACTTTCACAGAAAGACAAGAAATCCTCCGCAAGATGTTTCCGTCGAATGTAGAGACGATTTCACACTACCTAATCACAGAGAAAGTTTGGTTGGCGAAAACCATTGAAGGTGGCTTTGCTAACATGATGAAACGAATCCAAGAAAAATCAGATAGAGAGGAAGGTAACTCTGAGGATGAAGGACTAGTTATTAAACGGCCTGACGCGAAGTTAGCATCGCTTGGTCGTGCCAAGTCGAATGGTGCATGGCAGGTCAAGTGTCGAGTTGGTCAAAAGAATTACGCATTCTGAGGCTAAGATGAACGAAATAGAAACCATACTATCTTATTTGCAGGACATTCTAGCAGACACAGCGTCTAAGTTAGGATTTATGGATTCAGAATCAATCAAAGCGGCTCGTGAAGAGTATAAGTCGCTCGGAGATTTCCTTGTTTACGAACACGTAAAACAGATCATGGCTCGTGAAGAGTACGATCTGTTTATTAAGGAAGCAGATGATGCAAGGTTAGCGTTGTATGACAATGCGTTGTTTGATCTCGAGGCTAAAAAACGGGCCACAGTGATACAGATAAGCGATTCAACTAAGAGGATACAGTGATGAAGGCAATAATGAAGAGAAACAAAGGTAAGGGATGGAACAATAACGTTCTGCTTGCAATCGACGAATCAGACATTACAACTGTCATGCGTTTAGACAAAGGTGATGCTCTTGCTTTATATCATCAGCTCGCACTGAAAGATCTCTCCAATGACGATCATGGTGAGTTAACGGTTGAGGTTAGAGGGATGGAATACACGTTCGTAGAGCCAATGTGGCGAACGATTTTTTGTGCGGTTGATGAATGGTTTGAGTCGTATATGATTAATGTTGAGCTTGTTGCTGAACTATAATCTTATTTCCTCATCATCCAAACTCGAGCTTTCTTTCCCTGCAAGTCAATCAACTTCGGACCTTCAAGTTGTTCTTGTTTTACTGGAGTTTCGTTAGCTCCAACAAGCCAAGCTTCTTGCCCAGCATCCCATTTACCGACGTTGTAAATTTTGCGGTTGTAAAGAACTTTATCACCTACCAGTACACCTGTTGCCTGTTCAGGCTTGATTGTAAACTTCGCAGGCTCCCTTTTTTGGGCTTGTTGTTCTAGACCACCACGCCATTCACGCTCTCCTGCATGTGCTCTTCCTGCTCTTTCATCGTCACTACTACCGTTTCGGTATTGCTGTTCTCTGAGGATGATATCAGCAGAGGTAAGCACCTTTTCAGGGTCAAACCCAAGTTCTCTAATATGTGCAATCTCGTCAAGAAGCTCTTGCCGTTGTTGTTCAATTTCCTGTATCAATTTCATGGTATAGTATTTAGTGGTCTCACACAAAATGTAGAAAAACATCAGTTGACCCACATTTGGACCTCTTGTATACTTAAATACAGTTGACGGCGAGGAATAACTGTACAAGTACCTACTGACAGATAATTGACGTACTGAACAGAATTACCGACCCGTCAACTTTCTATCTACGGAGACAAATTATGGAAAAAGTAATAAAGACAATCACTGCAATGGCTATGATATTATGTTTAGGGGCAGCAGTTTCGGCATACGCTGGACCTTGCCCTCCAAAATGTTCTTGTGTCGATCTTAATGGTGATGGTGACACTACCGATTTCGGTGAAGTCATCTGTGAAAAGTAAGCTGAAACAATTTGGATTTGCATTTGTTGAACTACTCATAGTAGTTGCGATAATTGGAATTCTCGCAGCCGTAGCCGTTTCTGTTTTTCAAACCCACAACAACAAAAACAAAAAAGAGGGTGTACAACAACTAACCCCAACCATGGATATGAAAGAGTGGTGTGAGATAACAAGGCGGCTTGAAATGGATCGGGGCATGTACTTTGATACCAGTGGTTTGTGTAAGTGAGATACAAGCGGAAAACAAAGCCCGTTGAAGTCTATCCGAAGCGAGATCCCTCGGTAAAGACGTCAAACAGGATTCCAGATTTATCCGTACCAGATCGCAATACACACCTCACAATTTGCAGCAGTTCCGAGTTGAAAAACCGAACAATGGCTGAACCAAGAAAGCCAAAGTACAAAGGTGAAATGGCAGAACGTGAGAGAATAGCACAAGAAGAAATCAAACGGAAGGAAAAACAAGTTACGATTTTATATAACAAAGGTGGATACCAACTCCCGTGTGATGTAGATGATCCGAAAAGTTTTGGGAGAAAGTAGTCTGGTCCGCCACCATCGTTTTAACCCATGACCCTAAAAGGAAAATATGACTGACCCAACACCCTTTTTAGACTGGACCATCATCGGCATACTTGTTGCAATTGGTGCTGGTGTTTACATCCTTTGTGATATGTTCGGTAAAAAAGATGACGACGAGGACGACGAATAATGGCAGCAGGAAAATACATACTACCAGATTCTTACAAAGAGAAACTACTTGAAGAAGTAGAAGGCCTGTCATTCTATGTGATCGAAAGTACGAAACTTGAATATGTGATTGCAGTGGTTGACTTCTTGCGCAAGAGAGATAATTGGATCATCTCTGGAAGTTTCTGCGCTTTTGATTATGATAATAGGAAGCAATACTGCCAATCAATGAAAAACAACTCCAATCGAAACATACTGAAGCATGTTGTAGTAGGTTTATCAGAATAAAGGTACCTACGGT
>LAZR01000703.1_pt1 | contig 23816 bp, 44 predicted proteins | sample 329461 | NCBI WGS metagenome assembly LAZR01 (sample SAMN03002196, study PRJNA259156) | marine sediment metagenome | biome: sea floor; feature: Hydrothermal impacted sediments; material: marine sediment; isolation source: Loki non-amplified sample from Loki's castle hydrothermal vent sediment ...
ATAGATACAGCAACAGCAGGTCATTTTAAGGTAGAACCAGTTAATGGTTTATTTAAAACCATTCGTGGGTTATTTGTTGAAGCTTTTGTAATAACAGGAATGGTATCAGGTGGAGCTAATACAGTTTATGGTTTATATATTTCAGATTTAACAGGAGTTCCTTCCAATGCTGTATCGGGTAATATTCCTACAACAGTACATTCTGTTTTTATAGAAGCTATGGATGGTGATAATCGAGGTATAGATATGGGTAATTTTCTCTTTCAAGGTGGGGGTTTCAATTCTGGACATCTTGTTTTTTCTGGCTTAGGTGGAAGTCATCTCTTTGCAAATCTTACAGATAGTAGTTTTAGAATAAGTGCTAATGATCTAACAGGTCCAGATGACTATGATTTATTAATTAAATCAGATCATGCAACATTTAGTGGAGATATTAATGTTACAGGAATAGGAAACTCAACATTCTCTGGTGATGTTGAAATAACAGGTAAGCTCTTTGGAGGTAGTCCTGTTAGGATCGATGGAATAAATATTACAGAGGATAATTTTTTCTTAACAGATAATATAAATAATTCTTTGAAGTTTATATTAAAGAATTTGCATGGTGGAATTAATGCAACAGCAGTTATTACAGCAGAGAATGATGTTGGTGGGACTATGTCTATTGGTATAGGAAGTTCTGATTTTAAGATTGGTATAATTCCCCGACCAAATGTAACAGCCTTGTTTTCTAGATCAAGGGGTTTAACTGTTTTTGCTAATTTATTTAATCAAGGTTTTGTATGGGAAATTAATACACAAGATGATAATGATCCAGTTAATTTAGTTAGGATGATGACGCTTAATTCAACTGGGTTGCATGTTGATAGAAACCTGACTGTTTCAGAGGTAATTATTTTACCTAATAGTTATACAATAACATCAAAAGCTGGAGCTATAGTTTTAAGAAGAGATGCAAGTGGGGCAGTTGGACAATTCGGAATTCAGAATTTGGAAGCAGAAGCAAGTGATACAAGTGGGGCAAGTTACATAACCATACAAGACTGTGGAAATTATACTGTTGATGCACATAGTAGTTTAGACACTAGAAATCCTAATCAAACTGTACACCATCTAAGAGGTTGTTTATTTAGAGAAGTTTGGAGAACAAATTCAGATGTAAGTAATACTGGTTTCTCATTTGAGAAAGGATTAGATGATCCTGTTTTTCAAATAGATACTGAAGCAGGAAAAGAAGGGGTAAATGTAACTGGTAATTTTAGTATTAAATCTTTTAATTCAACAGCACAAGCTAATTGCGGGATGTATGTTTCTGGTGATGGTGGTGTTATGTGGACTTGTAACGGAGCTATAATATGAAACAAATAATATGGATCGGACTTGTAATTATTATGATAGCTACTGGTGTCGATAGGGGTGATCTAAATCCTAGATAAGAGGATTTTCTTTATACTATTTATACTCTTTGGCCTGGGTATTTATAGTGAATCTAGCGTCGGATTATTCGGCTTTGATGAATTTATAGATGATGATCCACAATTAATCCAAGAAGTAGTTGAAGATGAACTTGGTAACACCTGTTCTAATTGTAATACTACCATGAGGATAAACTTTCCCAATGGAACTTTACATGGCTTTTTCTTTATGACATTCAACGCAACTGCTAGTGCGTATGAAAAGCAATTAAATCTGACATTAGTTGCTAGTAATACAACAAGATATACAATAAGCATCACTTCAAATAGAACAACAAGTGGGGTAATATTCAATGGAACTTCTGATAGAACAATAATAACAATATACGATATATTCCCTCCAGTAGATAATCAATGGGATGTTGGATTGGTTATTATCTTTGTTGTGATCCAATGGATATTTGTTTTCCTTGCATATAGATTCCATGAGGATCATGTTATGGTTAAGTATGCTTTCTTTGCAATAGCCCTAGCTATCAACTCTCTTCTCTTAGGAGTTGGACAAAGAATATTAGCTATAAATGGTGTTTCATCAGTAACCTTTGTTAACATGATAGATTCTGCTGAAGCCATTGGTTTGTGGATCACTTACATCTTTACAGCTTATGTTTTCATATTCCTATTGTACACACTTACTATTAATGTTTTAACAAGCGGTAAGGAATTATCAACAAGGTTATCCAGGAGAAATAGATAATGGCATTAAGAACTGTTAAGGTAAGTGATAATTTTTATAGTGATATTCAGAATTTTAGAAAGACTTTGATTGACAAAGCAGGTTTACACCCTAATTTAAGTATCAGAGAAACTATGGATATTGCCTGGAATATGAATAAACTATACAGATTTAGTATTTCAGAAGCTAATAATTATGTTAAAAAGAAGGAGGTTGACATCTATTGGGGAAATAGGGGGAGGGTTGCTAAGAAGAAGTCTAAAAAAAATAAAATGAATGTTTTGATTAACAGAAAGAGAATTTATCCTTATAATATGTTACAGAATAAAAGAGGTAGTAGTTTTGATGTTTTATTTCTTAGTATTATGGTAATTGTTCTGGGTTTTGTCGGTTTAGTGGTCACAAATGTATGGAACAATTTATATGATGATAATAATGTTGTAGGTAATATTTTTAACTCTTCAGAGAATAGTGCTACTATTGGAGAAGGAATTAATAGTGCAATAGGCCTACAAGATTTTATAGTACCGACAGTTTTGTTTTTAGGTATTGTTATCATTGGAGTATTAGCTTATAGCAATCCTATAGCTGCACCATTTCTAATATTCGGATTAATGTTTACTATAATCATAATGTACTTTGCAACTGTGTTCAAACATGCTTACATAGATATGGTTGATACTTCTGCTATCTTTACATCTATGATCCCGAATTTCCCGATCACCGATCTTGTTCTTAGAAACCTTGGTATGTACTTCCTATTCCTATATCTAATGATAGTAATTATCCAATACACTAGAAGGGAGAGTGTGGCATGAAAAAGCTATTATTATTAGCATTAATATTGTTGGTTTTACCTATTGTTTATGCTGATTGGAATGTTGTAATGGAAGATGCTAATAATAGAAATGATTTGGTTAATATAACAACAGCTTCAGGAAATTTAAGGTTACATCCTTCTCCTAATTTTGCAGAGAGTTTATTGATTGAATCACAAAGTGATCCATCAACAAGGGTTGCTAATAAATCATTAACAGATTATCAATTCTTAGCTAATGAGAATAAGACAATAGAGTTCTTCTTCTATTATAATCATAGTGAGGTTAATCCAGCAGGTGATATAATCTTTATGATAAATGATACTGTAGCAGCTGCAAATAAAATAGAATTAAAATGGGATAACTTTGCATCAGCTAAAGCTGACTTTGCTAACTTAACACTTAAAACTACTTCCTTTTCTGGAGTATCTGGTGCTGTTGAGAATGTTATAAGTCATAGGATATTTAATGATAGTAGTTGGCATCACTTTGCTCTTACTTGGTATAACACAAGTGCTAATGGAACTAACTGGAAGTTCTTGAGGGCATTTGCAGATGGTATTAGTATCTACACTAGGGCTTATGCTAATGGTAGTGATATTGGAGCTAGATGGATTGAATTTGGAAGAGGTGGAGATAATGGTAATGACGCTGTTGGTATAGATGAGTTTAGGATAAGCAACATTACAAGATACTTAGATAACTTCACAGTTCCAACAAGTGCATTTACATTAGATGTTAATACAATTTCTTTATGGCATTTTGATGATCCTGATATTCCGAATAGTGAGATTGTTCAATGTTTAGAGCCATCATTTTATCAAGTAGTTGCAGTTAATTATACATTTTACGATGAAGTCAATCGAACCAGTTTTAACATAACAAAATTTACTGCAAGTTATACAGCATTAGAAGTTCAGAACCCTACAAATATTTTAAGCTTGAACCTTACTGTAATTAATAAACCTAGTAGTGTTGCCTTATGTATAACACCAAAAACAAGTGTTTATAAAGTCAATTCAAGTGTTAAGATAGAGAAAGATGGTTTTAATTTTAGGAATGATTTTTTTGATTCAAGATTAAATAATCTTACAAGCAATACAGAATTAAGGAAATTATATCTATTAAGAAATGCAGAAGCTACATTAATTACAATAAAAATAACAGATTCGATTGATACAGTTTTACAAGATATATTAACATATATTCAAAGATTTTATATAGGAAATAATACTTGGGTTACAATAGGGATGATAGATTCTGGAGAGGATGGTCAAGATACAATTTATCTTCAGCAAAATGAAGTGGATTATAGATTTTTATCGCATCTTGATGGAAAATTAGTAAAAACAACAACTGGTCAAAAGATTACAGCAACAACTTATACAATTAAAATAGCTCCAACAACACTAACTGATTTAATAGCGAATATAAAAGATATAAAAACAAATATCACTTTTACAAATGAAACTAGAACATATCATTTTGGTTACTTTGATCCTAATGGTAAAATGGCAGGTGCTTGTTTACAGGCGTCTCTTTCAAATACCACAGGAAGATTCTTTGAAACAACTGTTTGTGAATATAATAGTTTTATAGGGATAATCAATGTTGCTGTAGGTAACTCAACTCCTTCAATAGCATTTGGTTATGGTTATGTAATTATGAATGGTAGTATTTTGAATTTTGGAAAGCAGACATTATCTATCGCCCAAGGATTAACTAATAGTTTATCAATATGGGGTAAGTACGGAATATATTTATTATTCATACTAATAGTTGGATTTGTTATGGTGTTTATAGGAAATCCAACAAGTGTTGTATTAGCCTTGATGGTAGCATTGTTCTTTGCCTGGTGGATGGATATATTTACATTGTCAACAATAGCCTTTACAGGACTTATGATAGGTCTGGGATTACTAATCAAGGAGTTGAGGTCATAATGAGACCTTTCGTATTACTTATTGGAGTATTAATGATTGGAGTTATGATGATGAGTATAACTGGTTTGATTAGTGAGGGAGCAGCAAATTACAATCAAACTATCCCAGATGAATATCATAGTTTATTTGGAGAATTAAATAACAGCTTTACAACCTTCGGAGCTTTTGCAGATGAACAAGTAGCAGGAGTTGAAGGTAAAGGAATTGTTACCGATTCGGCGGCAGCAGAAAAAACATTAGAAGGAGGATTTAGTTTCCTTATTGGATTATTCAAATTACCACAACAAATTTATTCATTAATAGGTATAGTAGCAGGTTATCTTGGAATACCTGGCTGGGCTGTTGGAGCAACACTAACATTTTTAATTGTGGGGGTATTAGCTGGAATAATCTCAATAATATTCAGGCTAAATGACGCATAATGGTATTTAACTCTACAGGATTTAATAATCCATTGGAACTAATAACTTTCTTAGATGCCGAGACATTATCATCTGGTTTTCATGTTTTTGGAATAGCATTTATAGGTACAATAACTATTATAATTTTTATGGCTCTAAAAACTTATACAAAAACAGCAAAAGCTTTTGCAGTTGCATTTGCCGTCGGTATGGTTACAGCTTATCTTGGATGGTTAATAGGATTTATAACAATACAAATATTTGTTTTCTATATATTTGGATTCGTAGCAAGTGCTTTATTCTTAAGATTAGAGAGCAATAAATAGGTTACTACTAGACACCCATGTTTATATATCAAGCTTATCTCATAGACTCTATTAATTAAACGGAGGATAAAAGTAATGAAACTAAAACTAATGGGAAAAAAAGGCCAAGCTGGTGGATTCGGTGCAATCCCCGCGATAGTCATTTCCATTATGATCGGTGGATTTATCCTGACAATCTTAACCCAGATCAGCGATGATTTGGGAAACGCAGCTACAAGTGGTTCAAACACCTCGCAAGTAGCAGCCGCGGTTGGAACAGGAGCAGTAACATTCGCTGGTAACTTTGGAACACTATTTAGTTTGGGTCTGTTAGCGATAATAATCTCGCTTGTAGCTGTATTCTTAGTTAGACAGAGGTAATCTTTCTAATTAAGAATATGCTATGGCATTTTTTTATCCGCCAGGGAGCAAACTAAAAAAATGGTAGAAGCCTTTAAAATGGTAGTTACGGGAATAGTAGTAATAGCCTTAGCAGGGATATTAATCACATTATTTTCGCTAACCCACACAAGACAAGAACCCGCTATACTAAGTAGTTTGGGAAGCCTTACACTTACTAATGTAACTGATTTTGAGACTTTTGTTTCTGGTGCATCATTAGCCAATGGTACTTCTAAATTAATTAGATCAACTCCAAGTTTTGGATGTACTAGTGTACATATAGCATATAATAGGTCTGGAACTGTTACTCTTAGTCCAATGTCCTTAACAGTAGGAGGTGGAATTGTTGTAGGAGAAACAGAAGTATTGTGTAGTCAGAATGGAACAATAAGATTTTTCCTAGCTGGAAATTCATCTAATGCTAGTGGAACTGGAAGCTTTCAAGATCAAACATATAATATAAGTTATACTGCAAAAAGATATGATGCCTCTTGGAATGTAACAAAAGAAATACAAGGAGGATTATTAGTAGGTGGAAGGAATCAAGCAACCTTATATACATTAATAATATTAGCTCTAATAATAACTTTAGGATTTACTATGTTTGGTCTAAGTAAAACCAACATAGGAGATAGAATTGGTGGTAATGGTGGTGGATTCAAGATGGGGAATCCAATGGATTCTTTCGAGAGGTGATCTTAAATGGTCACAATCATAAAAAGAGGACAAACAAAACCTGACATCACAAGAAGCCTAGTTGAAAGAAGAGGCGGAGATATATCCCAGTTTTCTGAAGAAAGTGTTAGAAGAGCTGTTGAATCTGGAAGAATAACTATAGTAGAAACACAAGCTAGAGCAACAGAGGAATTTCCAGCATTTGAATCAGAAGAACTACAGATGACTGTTGCTGGTAAATCTGATATTGAAAGAGCAAGGGGTCAATCAATAACAAGAGCAGCATTTCTTAGAGATTTTGGAAGAGTTAGAGGCATCTCTTCTCCTGATATTTCTACCCCTCAAGGACCTGGAAGAATAGTAAGAACTCCAGAAGGTAGACAAATATTTGTACCTGCTGGAACTCCAGTAGAGCTACAAAGGACCACAGAAGGCTTTACAAAGTCTTTTGCTGGAGGTGGATTAGTTGATGTTACAACCCCTCCTAGCTTTTCGGCATTTACTCAAGCACCAAGTTTAACTACAAAAGAGATTAGAGAGAAGGCTTTTGTATTTGCACAGGCTGGAGAAAGAAGGGCTGAACTTTTCTTCTCTGGAGGCAAGGAAACAGGCTTCAGAGGCTTTGCAGGAGGTGTCTTAGCCCTACCAGTAACTATTCCTAGCCAAGCATTTAGAAGTACCATTACTTTAGCAGACATTTTTGAGAAAAAACGAGGTAGAGAGTTCTCTCCATTCATTCAAGAGCAGAAGTTACGAACTCTAGGTGGAACAGGAATAGATATAGCTTTAATTGGATTTGGAGGCCCTATACTTAGAGGAATAGGTAGAGGAGTTAGAGCTGTAACCCCAGCACCTATTAAGGTCTTGGTAGGTAGAGGTATTGAAAAGGGTATTAACATCGCTGATATAACTGTTGAGAGATTAAGAATTCCAAGAGGAAGATTTTTCACACAACAAAAGATTGTTGGAGGAGTAAAACCACCAGAGTTAGTTGAAACAGTACCATCATTATCCAAAGTATTCCCAGATATAGGCTTAGTTGTTGAAGAGAGAGCTGTCTCAACTGTTGCGGGAAAAGCTATAGTTCAAACAAGATTTGGGAGTGAAACTCTCCAATTAGGCTTTAAAATTGGAAAGCCACAAGTAGCAGTCTTTGGTGGAACACCAGCTAAAGGAACTGGAGTAATAACAGAAGTAGTTAGTAAAGATTTAGCTGTAGCACAAGAAACATTTATCTTAGCCAGGCCAACAAGAAAGGGTATAGAAAAGATTGGAATACAAGCAAGATCAATTATAGCAAGACAAGAACCAGGAGTAAAAGGAAGATTATCCTTGAGAAGATTTGGATTTACAGAAGCAGAAGCAACTAAAACATTATCTCTTGGTAAGGCTTTCTCTAAAGGAAAAGTAATTAGTGGCTCTGCATCTTTTGGTACAAATATTAAAGTGCTTAGTGCTCCTCAAGCAGATATATTTGCAAGTAGAACCCAAGATATTATACTTAAACCATCTGGGAAAATTAGAGGTAGAGGAATATCGAAACAAGTATTGATTCAACTTAAACCACAAGAACCACCAATAAAACCATTTAAAATTGAAAAATTTACTGGTAAAGGTTTAAAGGAAATAGAATTATCTAAGAGTGTTTTAAAGATACAACCATTATCTAAGACTTCTCAAGCCCTGATAACAGAACAATTAAAAGCCCCTATAGTGAGACTTCCTAGAATACCTATAACAAGAACTAGTGTATCAACAAGAGTACCTACAAAGACTAGACCACAACCAAGCGTTCTACAGAGAGGAGTAGAACTTGAAAAGATAAGTCTAAAATTAGCAACTGCACCAGTTCAAAAAACAGCAGCTAGAGAAGCAGTAATAGGTTTATTTAAACCTAAACAAGCTAGAGCTACAGCACAATTACCTAAACAATTAACAGGACAACTTCCATTACAAATAACAGCACAAGTTCCATCTTCAGCTCAATTAGTAAAACAAATTCAGCTTCAAGTTCCAAAGCAAATAACAGCACAAGCTCGTGCTAGAGCATCGGTTTTTAATATTCCAGGTCGTCTTGATCTTCCTATTCCAAGATTAACTATTCCTATAATTCCTTTATTTGGTAGATTTGGGGAGGGTAAACTAACAAGAGGACCAGGAGTATTAAGACCAACTAAGTTCAGAGCAAGTCTTGTTGGATTATTATCTGGTGTTATATCAACTGCTCCTATTCCAAAAAGATTAACTGGTATTGAAATTAGATTGCCTAGAATTGGAGGTGTTAAAAGTGGCAAGAAGAAAAAGAAAAGGAAATGAATTAGCTAGAGATATAGTAGGATTTGGTGCAGTAGGAATCGGACTTACTATTGGATCAAAAGTGGTCTCAAGCATTGGAAGACCAGCATCCGCAGGAGTTGGCTCTGGAATAGTAAGAGGAGCAAGTTTTATGCCAGGCATTGCATCTCTGATCGCTGCCAAACACATTATCAAAAAGATTAATAAACTACAACCTAAGAAAGGGAGGAGGTGAAACATGACAAGAGAAGTAAATAGGAAAGGACACTTGAGGAAAGTACCTGGAAGAGGACCTAAAGTCTTAGTAAGACCACATAGAATGAAAAGCCCAAAGAACAAATAAAATGGTAAGCTTAAGTACCTTATTAAGAAAGAGAAAGATGAGAATACAGTTTGAGAGAAAGGGTTTGTTGCCAAAAAAAGAAAGATTAAGAGGTACTAGAGATTTAATCTCTGGGCCTATTGAAGGGCAGGTATCATTATTTGGAAAGAAAAGATCATTGAGATCACTCCGACGTTCAACTTTTAGTGGTATAATTGAGGAAATATTGCCTATACAAAAAGGAAAGAAAAGAAAGGGCGGGAGAGTTTTTGGAAGAATCAAAGATAAAGGATTAGCTGAAGGCGGGTTTTTTTAGTTTCTTAATCTTCGCTTTTATTTCATCTGCTCCCATACTTCTTCCAATACTTTCAGGATAAGCTTTTAAAATCCCTTCTAACCAATCTGCGAAGTTTTGGCGTTCATTATCTTTTGTTTTTGATATAGCTAAGTTTACTAGGCCGTGTTGATCTGAATTATAACAATCTTCATCAGACCCATATCCATAAAATTCATCCAAAGTATCTTCAGCTATTTGTTTCTTACTTTTCATCTTTTAGTTCCTATCATTATAAACCTCTACCCAGGTTCTAATACCTATATATAAAAATATCATAATTAATATTATTGTAGTTATCATAAATCCAAACATCATAGCGAATAACATAAGACCTATACTTATTATCAATATCCAAACAAATACTGGGAGATCATACATTCATTTTTCTTCCTTCTCTTCAACTATACACAATGCACATAAAACCATATGATATTTCTTTATACTTGCATATCCATATCTTGATTCCCTATCACATTTACCACATCTCATTTCTTCAAATCCTTAATCTTCGCTTTAATCTTATCAATATCAAAACTCTCTTTCTCATCTCCAATTTTAACCCATTCCTCTAAAAACTCTGCGAAGTTTTGGCGTTCATTATCTTCTGTTTTGGATATTGCCAAATCAACAGCTAATTCTGTTACAGGGTCAAAAACTAAACCCCCATAATTTGATAACTTCCAAGCTTCAATAACATCTTGTTTAATTTCTTCTTTACTTTTCATCTTTCAACTCCTTAGCCCAGAATATAACAGCTCTACATTCTCCTTTATGTCCTTTTCTCTTCTGGCAAAAAACCTTTCTAGGAGGCCTTAAACTTTCACAATATTCATCTTTACTTACCATCTAGCCTCCCCAAATCAATCTCCCAATATAGAATCCAAGATTGTTAAAGAAGTCTGTTAATATAAGCATAGACCATATAGTAAGAAGTACAAGTGTATGATAAAGTTTTTTTCTTTCTACTATGTAGAATCTATTGTACATCCAATAAGTGATCAACGCAGTATAAGCCATGATGTGAAAAAAGAAAGCTAGAATAAATCCATAAACAACATTCACTGGAGCTACATCAGTAGCAGGAACAAACTCATAAACTTCGGCCGCCACAGGATTAACCTCTGTAAATGTTTCTTCTGGATTAACTTTTAATACAAGAGCATTTGTAATAACCAAAGCTCCAATATTAAATAAGACCATTAATATAACAAGAACATCTCCAATTCTAAACAATGTTTTATTCTCTCTTCTTAATTCTCTATTGATCTCTCTCTTCTCTTTTCCTATCTCTTCCTTTAGTACAACTTGATGTTTGTACAGGTTCATTAATCTTTCAAGGCTCGTCATTAAAATCTCCTGAAGTTGTGGTTACTACTATACTTACTGCTCCAATATAAGCAACTATTAATGTTGTCAATAGTGCTTCACCAACAAATATTGTAGCTAAAACAGAGCTAACCCAAATAGTAATGATCACATATAGTAAACCTATTTTATCAATACTCATTTCCCATCACCATCCCTTTCCACACATAAATAACCTCTATCAGTTATAACACAACATCCAGTTTTCCCTGCAACTTCTGTAGAAAATATTTTTGTTTTATTGTATTCTCCAAAATAATTATCCTTACATTCATTATCAAACTTAATCTTCAAATAAATTGTTGATCCAAATAGGAAAACCATAACTAGGATAAAAGCAAATGCTAATCCCCAACCCTCTCTACTCATCCTTAACCTCGGCCTCTTTAACATTAATGGTCCTTCTACATTGTGGACACATAACAAACCATAGCTTAGTTTTACTTTGCCATACATAGTTACAACGAGGGCAGTTAAGTTTTTTCATCTCACACCCAAAAGGGTAAAGGCTGTGAGCAAATCATCCTTGAAGTCTTTTGCTTTACAGCATCCCTTTACCATCTTCCTTTTATAATCAATACTTACGATCATTTCTTTTTCACCTCTGGAATGTAATAATATCCTTGATTATCTTTCTTATAGAATTTTCTAAATCTTGGAATATCAACATTTGTAAATAATTCCTGAGCTGGAGGTCCATCAATATACCCACTCTCTACAACAACAGTTATAGGATATCTTCCATGGCCACAACAACAAGCCAAGGTTTTATACCCTTCTTCTTGTAGAAATTTAATTAATGGCCGCATACATATATCTATTTGAGTGTTGCTTGTTTTGTCATAATCTCTTTTTATACACATCTTTGATCACCTTTATATATAGTAGTAAGAGTAGTAGTATATAAATCTTATGGTGTCATGGGCTTTGCACATAAATAGAGTCAATTAAAGTGCAAAGCCGCATTGATGCTTTAGAATAAGCTTAACTATTGTTAAGCATAGAATGTCCATAAATTATCTAAAATTAGGTACAGGGTTATTATTGTGATTTTCCAATCTATTCTTTGACACTATTTTATGAACAAGTCCTAGGCTAGGCTTTCTTGGAATTCCTTTCCTATCCCAATATTTTAATTCCTCTCTTATCTTTCTAAGACTAAAGCCTTTATTATATAATTCCATAACCCTAGTTTCAAATTGTTTTGGATGTGGCTTCCTACCCCAACGCTTTCCTTTATAAGAAACAGTCTTACCATCCCTCTTTCTAATGGCTGCCTTAATCCTTTCAGATTTCTTATTGGATTCTTCTTCAGCTATATAACCCATGATCTGAATCATAGTATTATACATGATCTCGTTCCATGGTACGGGTATCTTATTTATATTATCAAGCCAAGCTTGATTGTAACTATGTATCTGACAGCCATAGTTCTTAGTCAGCTCTAGGAACTGCACCAGCTTAACCCTACTTCTATATACACGATCTAAATCCCAGACAATAAGGTGTTTGATCTTACCAGCTATGATCCAATCCTTTAGTTTATTAAACTCCTTCCTCTCTTTGAAGTCTTGCCAGGCTGATTGCTTCTCCTCCAATAAGATATAATCACCCCATTTATTAATAGCTTGACACGCTTTAATCTGATTCTTAGGCTCTTGTTCCTGGGTACTTGTTCTTATATACATAACTACAGAACTATTATCTAAGACTTGTTTATGTTCGTTGTACGACACTTTTAATCACATCCCATTAATTAACCCTAGTTAATTATACTTAATTGTCCCCCAGCACCAACCAAAACCTCATTTCTCTAGGGAATACCCCCTATTTCGTGTCCTTTTTACCTTATTTATGGCATCAGAGACAGTTTGTCTGGCTATACGACCAACATCAGCTATTTGTTGGTGTGTTTCTCCTAATTCCTGTAATTTCCACATAAATAGGTCTCTTTGAGTACACCATCTGCTCTCTTGTCTAGTCAAAGGCTTCTTCTCCTGTATTAGTAGAGAATCAAACTTCTTCTTCTCATAATTATCATAGTTACATGGGAACCAAGGCCCAAAACCAGCCCAAAAGTTAGGCTGAACGATCCTATAGTTATGTTCCTTCTTACCTTTCCAGTATAATTCAGCCATCTTATCCATGTTATGGAAGTCATAGATACCATTTACAAACATATTCTGCTCTTCATCAGGCACTAACCTACAATTAAGTAATGCAAACGCCCTTCTAGTAGCCAACCCAGCCCTAAGATCAAAGAAATCAGGGATAACAAGTATGATTAGATGCTTCTTTGCTCTTACTTTAAGCAATAACCTATAGAATTCATTGTTTAGGAACTTCCTAGTATCAGATGACATGAAGGTATCGCCTCCTTCATCAATAATGAACACACTATTCTTAGGAAAGCTTTGTAAATCCTTAGACAACTGCTCCATATCAAAGTAAAATATATCCTTTCCCCTATTTACTGTATCTTCTTCATTAAAATTCCAAGCTATCTGACTAGCTAATGTAGTTTTACCAGTACCAACCATTCCAGAAATAATAATGAAGTTATCATACTTACCTTTTATAGCTGAATTTTTTAATGTTAATAGATTACTTTGCAAATAACCATCAAGCCAAGGTCCTTTTTCAATACTATTCTTATTAACCATATCATCTACCAGTCATCTTTAACATTGCCTTGCCTGGATTTGGTTTATCAGTTAGAGATAATCCTTTTGCATGTAATATCTTATTAAGACATACATTAAATTGGAATAATTCCTTTAAAAGTAAGCTAGTCATATGTTCATGGGATGTCCGATCTGCTGTTCTTTTATGATCTTGAAATTTATTCTTTAAATTGGCAAGACTTTTTAGATGTCTATTGATCTGTTTATCCTTTTCTCTAAATTCCTTTTGAAAATCACCTGACATCTCTGGAAGAAAAAGAGCAATGATCATATGAACATTATCCAAACATAATTTCATCTGCTCTGGCATCCTCATTGAATAAAACTCCTCTGCTCTCCTTTGCCAACCATCAATTCTTTGTAGAATAGAAATACCCATGTTGAAAGTTGTCTTATCAAGGTTATTAGAATCTTCTGGCATTTTATTATAATAGATATTCTAATACTTATAACTTTGGATTGTGAATTTGATTAGAAATGTTAAGTATTGCTTAAAGGTTTTAATTCTTAACTGTTATTTAACAGTAAAGTTTATATACTAACTAACTATCTAAGTTAGTATGGTAAAATCAATAAACATAATTTTAGATGATGAAGAGTTTAAAGCTTTAGATAAAACTAAGGGAGAAGAACTTACTTGGAGAGAATTCATCTTGATGAAAGCAGGTGTAAGTTTAGGAAAAAATGGTGAGATTACTTAAAGATTTTTTTTGTTGTACACTATGTTATGAGGAGATAAGTAAGAATCAATATGAAAATGGGATTGGTCTGTGTGATGAATGTGATGAGGTGTGTGATCTATGAAAATTAATAATAGACCAGCATTTGGTTATATGCTTTTAATTGTTGATCTATTTTTTGTTGGTATAATATTCTTTCTTCAAAGGTTTAATGAAAACTTCAAAGAAACATATAGTCCTAATTTAGTTGTATGGACCTCTATTCCTTTATTGTTTGTTGCTTTATATTTTATGTTTGTTACTAAAGAAGAGGAAGAAGATGGTAAGTAGTTCAATCCTCTGGCTTATTGGAGGATTTGGTATAGGTATATGGGTAGCTTACAATAGCCATGAGAAATGGTGTGCTATTGCTAAACTAACAGGGAGGAAGAAAGATGGAAAGAATAAATGATATGAAAAATTTAAAGGCTAAAAAAATTATAGAATTTCTTGCCGAACAGAAATATGGATGTCATGTAGCCGAGATGGCTAGAGTCTTGAATATGCCCAGAGCTACAATTGAAAGGCACTTGTCAAAGTTGATGGATTCTGATGTAGTCTCTTCTCATTATATGGGGACTGCTCTTGTTTATACATTGAGAGGAGTTAAAAATGAGCCTAAAAAAGTATGAGACAGCGAGACAGTTAAATAAGATGCATAGATTTGGAGAGATAATATTAATTGTTTTATTATTAATAAGAGTAGCAAGAGATGTTACTGTTGAGGATATAGGATATTTCATATCCCTATTCTTATTTTCAGTAATAGTAATTGTTGTAGGAATAATTGCCTACATAGTTGAAGTTAAAGCATTAAAGGAAATTGAGGAGATTATAGCAAAATGAAAAGTATGGTAGAAACTCAAGTTAGATTGGAAACATTAAAATTTATTATAGAAAGTACATCTTTTAAAAAACAAGAAGATTTAGATATGATATTAACAATGGTTCAGGAACTTGAATGGGTATTAGAAATTCCTGAAGAGAGAATAAATTGAAAAAGAAAGTTGATCTGGAAGAGCTGATGATCAATCAACTCGAAATGATGTGGAGTAGCCGAGATTTTGAAGAGATGGAAATATATTCTCCTGTCTTTTCCAAATGTATTGGATCGTTGAGCCAGAATGGATATGACAAAGATGTACTAAGGTTTTATGTTGAAGAGTTTATTGAGGTTTCAAATTATTATAAGGAGGCAAACTAAAATGGAAGCTAAACTAATGTTCCTATTTATAGGAATGATATTTGTTGCGGGTTGTGCATCACAAGTAATTGAGCCAACAACTTCAACAAGTACAACAACAACTGTATCATCTACAGTTACAACTACATCAACAACACCAACTGGAACAACAACAACTAGGGTAGGAGTAGGTACAATAAGCCCTGATAATTTAGTAGCTGGATGCCCAGATCAATTCAGAAGAAAAATAATAGATGCGGATGGTAATATAAAATATTATTGTCCAGATGTCAGCGTCTTTGGATGTTCGGGACTTTCGTATGAAGAGTGTTTAGAACAAGAGCTAGATGACTTTTAGTTGGGAGGCAAAATGGGAAGATTATTTATTAGAAAATGGGATAGTTGGAAAGAAGTTAGTTTAATTAAATTAGGCTCACTGAAGAAGCCTAACTATGGTATAGAAGAAATAAAGATAATACCTGATAGTAATATCTTTTGATATGGAGGGTAAAAATGGATATTATAAATAAAAGAATCTGTGAAGCTAATGGTTGTAATGAAACAAAAGAATTACACTTACATCATATTATTCCAAGAAGTCTCTTTCCAAAGGAATATGAAAAGGGGAAGAAATATGATTTGGTTAGAATAAATGAAAGATTACTAAGTAATAGAATATTTTTATGTGGCAAACATCATAATATGATAAGTAATATATTAATCAAAAAGATATTCAACTTATTTTCTCAAGACAAGAAAGAATATGTAATGAATGTTATTTATACATTTACTAAAAAAGAATTTTGCAAAAAAAAAGATGATACAAATACCTATGCAATTAAAAAACAAAGCCTTTAAATTCGCTTTACTAAAAAGTAAAGAGAAGATTCCATTTGAGAAAGAATGGCAAGAAAGAAACAATTATAGTTATGACGATCCAAAATTATTAGATCATCTTAAAAATAAAGGTAACTATGGAATCTGTTGTGGATTTAGCGGACTTACTGTAATAGATTTTGACAACAAACAAGTTCAAGATGAATTATTAGAAAAACTCCCAAAAACATTTACTGTAAAAACGGGAAGAGGATTACTTCATAAATATTATTACTGTGATAAGCCGAAAAATATTAAGGTGTTAAATGATAATAATGAAACTTTAATAGATGTCCAAGGGCAAGGAAAACAGATTGTAGCTCCTGGTTCTATTCATCCGAACGGGAATGAATATACTATTGAAGATGATAGTAACATTAGTAACATAACTCACGAAGAGCTTAGAGCTTTACTATTTCCCTATACTTATAAAAAAGAACCAGTAAAGAGTAAGTTAAAACAAGGGATTCCAGATTCAATAGTACAAGAAATAAAATCTAAAATAACTATAAGAGATGTCTTAGATTATTATGGAATAGATACTGGAAAAAATCCTACTACTTGTCCATTAGGTCATGCTAGTAAAGGAGGGAAATGTCTTAGTTTTACAAATAATTTATGGAAATGTTTTCATTGTGACAAGGGAGGAGATATATTCAGTTTAGTTGTTGAAAAAGATGGTTTAGATTTTATAAATGCAAAGAGTTTTCTTGCTAATCTTGCTGGAATAAAAATAGATGTAGGAATATCCACAGCCATTGTTGCCTTTACAAATTATCTGGATATGGCCAAACAATTTGTTAAGATTCAACCTATTTACTACGATAAGTCCAAGATGTGGTGGTTATGGGATTTTGAGAATAGCTGCTGGATAATGATAGATGAAACTGATCTAATGAATAAAATTGATAAGAGTATGTCAAGAGTCTTGGAATTAAATACTATATCAAATAATACAAAAAATCAAATCCTGGAAGCGTTGAGAAGAACATCAAGATTATTAAAACCTAAAGAGATACCAAAAACATGGGTGCAATTTAAAGATAAGATTGTTGATATATTAACAGAAGAAAATTTTAATGCTACATCAGAATGGTTTGTTACTAATCCCATTCCCTGGAAGATTGGAGATTCAGAAGAAACTCCAACAATGGATAGAATTTTTGAAGAATGGGTAGGGGAAGAATATGTCAAAACATTATATGAGATTATAGCTTACTGCTTATTGCCTGATTATCCCGTTCATAGAATTTTTTGTTTAAATGGTGCTGGTTTGAATGGTAAAGGAAAATACTCAAATTTAATAATAAAGTTTATAGGAAAGAATAATTCTTGTTCTAGTGATCTGGATTTATTAATAGTCTCTAGATTTGAAATGAGTAAGATACATAAAAAACTATTATGTTGTATTGGAGAAACTAATTTCTCCGCTATGAAGAAAACTTCTTTATTAAAAAGAATGTGTGGTGGCGATCTAATAGGATTTGAGTTTAAAAATAAATTACCCTTTGATGATTATAACTATGCTAAGATAATTATATCCACAAATGCTCTACCTGTTACTTTTGATAAAACTATTGGATTTTATAGAAGATGGTTACTAATCAACTTTCCAAAACAATTTGATGAATATAGAGATATTTTACTAAACATACCTGATGTTGAATATAATAATCTTGCTAAGAAATGTATTGGTATATTAAAAAATCTATTGATAGATAGAAAATTTACTAATGAGGGTTCTATTGATGATAGAAGAAGAGCTTATGAAGAATTAAGCAATCCTATTATGCTTTTTATCAATTCTAAGTGTGAGAGAAATGTGAATGATAAAATTTCTTTTAGTGATTTTAAAGAAGAGTTAGATTCTTTCTTAAATGATACTGGTAGAAGAATTATGAATCATATAGAAGTTGGTAGAATATTATCAAATGAAGGTTTTGAAAGGAAGAAAATTAATGTTATAAAGGAAGATGAAAACTATAAAGATTATAATACAACAGCTACTTTTATTCTTGGATTGGGTTGGAACAGTAAGAAAAGTGTTAAAAGTGTTAAAAATAATACCAATAATACTAATAATACCCAATTTACACCCAAATCTATATATAAGGAAGTAGGTATAAACAACGATACTATTGATACTATTGATACTATTGAATGTAAAAAATGCGGCCTAAAGGTTTCTACTCTTGATGAAGAGGAACTATGTGAGTTTTGCGTTGTACCTAATAAATCAAAGCAGGAGTTAAAGAATGAGTAAAATTATCCTTTGGACTTTCATTGTAGGATTAATAGTTATAATAGTATTTTTATTATCCAATAAAGGATTGTTGGATTTTTTATGATCCTAAAAGGATAGGAGGCTACAATGCCAGAAGGACAAAAAACATTTTACGAGATGATGAAGGAAGAGCCAGATGAGCCAAGCCAGTCATCTTATATAAAACACGAGCAAATAATAGACCTCACAGAACTAACAAAGTTTGAAGTAAGAGAATACACATATGGGGATAGAACAGCAAAGAAAAGGGTTTATACGAAAGCTAATGGGGAAGAGATAATATTGCCTATGATTCTTCATAGGGATATTAAGAAATTAATTAAGGAACTTGGAGAGAAATTAAAGAAAATAAAGATATTAGTGGAGGGGCAAGGAAAACAAACAAGGTACACAGTAATTCCTTTGCTATAAATTATGGGAGAAGAACGAAGGATATTGTGCAGTAAGTGTTGGAAAGAGTTAGATGACAGTGGTAACTGCCCTTATTGTGGCTGGAGTGTAGATGAAGATTACATCACAGCCTAAACAGTCCTAGGTTTGTACCTCATTCCTGGAACAAAGATGAGGTTAGGATTATCAACATCCTAACTGATAGATACATGTACAAATTCGGTTTGAATTAGGGCCAGTGCTTAGCGGATCAACCCCCTAAGCATTGGCTTTATAATCATAGGAGGCAAAGATGAAAAGTAAGAGTTTATGGTGTCCTGAATGTAAGAAAAAGGGTTTGAATCCTTATGGGAAGAATAGAGCTAGACCTGTACTAGTAGATGATATAGATTTCCTTTGGTGTTTGTATTGTGATTATATGATAACTTCAACTGTAAGGAGAAAAAAAGATGAAAAGTAAAACTTATGATAAGTTTCTTGATAAGATTATGGGAGTTAAAGAGCTTGAAGATGGAATGTGTAAATGTGGACATGAAACCTATTATCATCGTTTATTATCAGAGAACCAATGTCATTTAATGGATTGTAAATGTAAAAGGTTTGAGGGGCAAAGATGAAAAGTAAATATAATCTTCTAAAGTGGGAAGAAGAGACTTTAAAATGTATTGATGTTGATTTAGTTTTATCGTTTGTAGATGAGGATCAACATGAGGATTTATTGCATAATCTAGCAGATAATATATTTACTAATAATATTAATAAAATTGATGAAGAACATCAGAACTTTGCAAATCAGTTAAAGAGAATAAGAGGAACTAGTAAATTTGTTAATTTACATATACTCATAAAGAATATTGATCATCTAATCAAAGAATATGATGAAGCGAAGATTAAGGATTTAGGGAGAAAAGTTTAAATATGCCAAAGAACATACATAGAATAAAAATGGTTAGGGATTGGAAATATAAGATTCTTATTTTATCTGTTATTAGTCTTTCCGTTCTTGCTGGAATGGTATTAGAATCAATGACAAGTAAAGCCCAATCTGTTATTTTTTCTTTAGATAATAAAATAATTAGTAGCGTTGGCGATTCCACATTTATTACTGGAAAGACTATCCATCCAGCAATACCCATACAAGAGTATTGGAATAATATCCCCTTGCCTTCAAATGATATATCTGTAAGGCAAGTTCATAGCAGGATTGAGATTGATGGTGCATTTCTTAGTGGGATGATTCTTTATACAGGAAGCATGAAGCCAACCCTATATGGAGGCAATAAAGTTATTCAAGTACCTTACAGACATGCCTATAAGAAACAAGAAGGTAACTGTCCAGATATAAAAGAAGGACAGCTAATATCTTTTGTTAATAATGTTTATAATATTTCTAATGCACAAATACTACACAGAGTTATTAATAATAATCTTAATGATGGAAATCTTTATACTAGGGGAGATGATGTAAAGATTGGAGAGTATGTAAGGTGTGAGGATATTAGATATATAAATGTAGGAGTGTTGTGGTTATGAGTCCAGATGCAGGTATGCCTCAAGGAGGAGGTTACCCAACTTACGATCCACAGACAGGACAACCTTATAGCCAGACTACTGGAACAAGTTTAATTGAGAGCCAGGAATCAAAGCTTATTGAATGGATACTTAATCCTGATAGCATCATAAGACAATTAGAGAATACTCTAAAAGGAACAATAACAGAAAGTGTATGGGATGAGAAGCTTGATGATTATAAAGATAGGGTAGTCCAAGAAAATAAACCTATGATGAATAATGTAGGGATCAAAGAAGTTATGAGATTAATAAGGATTTATGTTAGCAATCCTGTGTTCTCTACTACAAATTATGAAGAGCAGACTGTAAGCGAAACAACTTTAGTATTTGCAGAAGAATTTATTGTTTTAACTTTATTATGTTCTAATCAATGGGATTTATCTTTTGAGAATAGAGGAATGTTAATCAACATAATGGGAGACATTGTTCACGCTGCATTGTTAAGAAGTAAGGGTGGACATCTAATTGATTACATAACTCAATCATATTCAGAGAAATATATATCCTCTTCAGGTATGGGAAACCAGCCAAGGAAGAGAGGAATGTTTGGAAAGATATTTGGAGCGTATGCTTAATGGCGATACTAGAAGATTTATTTGGAACAATGTTTTCTGGATTTAGTACAGGTAATGTAGTAGGAATGATCAATATACTCTTGCTTGTTCTTATTATTGGTGGGGGTTTATTCTTATTTGTCTGGACTTTATGGAAGATGCTGAAATATAATTCCTTGGTTGTAATATTAGCAAAGACCGCACAAGGAAATGTTGTTGAGGGATTTGATAGATATGGAATATTTAAAGATAGGGATGGATTGGTCTATGCAAAATTAAGGAAGAGAAGAATTAGAATAAACATCCCAGACTATGAAGGACTGATAAGAGAAGGTAAAAGAATACTTCTTATTCTTGTAAAGGTTGGAGAAGGAACTTACTATCAAGTTCTTGTTCCAAAGAAATTTTATACTGTTGATGGTAAATTAGCATTGCCTGTTATAGATCATAACGCATTAAAACAGGCAGCGACAGAGCTTGTTAATATTCAAAGGAAGGTAAGAAGGGCTGATGGTATTATGGAGAAGTATGGGGTACATATAGCTATCTTAGTTGTTGTGTTTGTACTTATCATTGGTGGATATATCTTATTAAAGAAAGAAGAACAGTTGATACAATTAATCTCCCAAGCATTAAATGTTGCTTCAGGGTTAAGAGAAGATGCTATTAATCAAGCGATCGCTACATAAGGAGGTAAGCAAATGAAAAGTATTGAAACATTAAAAGATTTGAAAGATGTATTATTAACAATACCTGATAAGGATTTAGATATGTTAGGAATTGGGACAAATGATGAAGGTGATGGTGAGATAACTGTTATAACAACAGAACCAGATTTTATTGACTTATTTGAGAAATATGAGCAGACTGCTTTAATTAGTGATTATATTAGAAGGATATTAGATGCTCATAAAAGTACGATCGAGAATGAAGAATATTCATCTACAGGTTTTATCTAAGGGAGGTATCGGAACATGAGTAAAATATGCCACGAGTGTGGTCAAGAATTAGAGCAGAATGATGGTTTCTGTACAAGATGTGGAACAAAACAAGAAGAACCAGAGAAGCCTAAGAAGAAAAAGAGAGGATGGAATCTTTTAAAGAAGAAAGAAGAGAAAATTATCCCTAGTAGAATGGTAGAGGGTAATGAAATGGAAGATTTTAAGCTATATCCAAGAACACCACAGAAAAGAGAGCCAGATAGACAAGAGCTTATAGTGGATGCTTTAATTAGAGTAGAGCAGAAGATAGATGGATTATTATCAAATCAAAAGTGGTTGTTAATGAATTTAGAGAATTTTGTGCAAGGATTTAAACAACAACCAGAAAAAGAAGCCCAGGAAAATAATAAATAGTAGTAAGCCTATATAGAACCAAGGATTTTGAAAATGGAGGCAACTAAACTTGGCATGGGCTTTATCAATAGCTCTTATATTTAGCTCCATCACATTGTTCTTTATTTTCATGTATGCTTTTCTAGGCCGACCAAGAGAGCTACAAGATAAAGATGGTGGGTTTTATATTTCTGATGATGAACATATTATTGTTAGAATAGGATTTCTTGGTCTAGCTGCTGGGTTTATTCTATATATGATGGGTACTGCCCAGAGTATATTGAGGATTAGTAATGTTACTGATCGAGGTATATTAAGGCTTGTTGAAGGATTTACAAACATTCTTCAATGGATTGTTTATTTGTTCATGGCTTATCTATTCATCTATTTACTCTATTATTTGTATAATAGGATAATGAGTAGCTCTGAAACATTAGGTAGGAGATTAAGATGAGGCTAAAGTTATTCTTCTTAATGTTTATACTGGCTTTGGTTAGTGTTAGTTTTGTATATGGATTTACATCTTTGCAAGGAGGTGGAGGAGGTTCTGGTGATGTAACAAATAATACCTTTGAATTATTCACCCAAGAAAGAATTAACGCATCAAGGATAAACGCATCATATATATTTTTGGGTAAATTTAATGGAGATGGTTTATTCCTTAAAGGTACAGACCAACAAATATGTTTCACACCAGATTGTAATAGTTATTTAGCAGCAGGAACAGGAGATGTTATGTTTATGGTAGCTGATGGATTTACTAGAATGGCTTGGACACCAACAGGAACAAGATTACATTCATTGGTTTATCCTGCTAGTGATAGAGGAGTTAGTATAGGGAATACTACTCATAGATTAAGCAGGTTATATGTTGGTAATTTCTTGAATGAATCTGGAGTAGGAATATTTACAAATAAATTAATTTTGAATGATGTTAATTTAACAGAATGGTCACAAGTAAATAAAACAAATTCTACATATTTCTCAAACGATACTTGGATAGATAAATATCCTCCTAATCATTCAGCAGCCCATTTTGATAATTTAGATGTTGGTGGTGGATCAACAGCAGGAACACATTTATTAACTGTAGATGCAGATGCGAGTGGATTTTCAGCCAGATTTGATGGTACTGTAGGAATAAGGGTTAGTCCTACTGATGCTACAGCTCTTGGGGTATCTTTTAATAATGTAGAATCAACAGCA
>LAZR01000704.1_pt1 | contig 23794 bp, 41 predicted proteins | sample 329461 | NCBI WGS metagenome assembly LAZR01 (sample SAMN03002196, study PRJNA259156) | marine sediment metagenome | biome: sea floor; feature: Hydrothermal impacted sediments; material: marine sediment; isolation source: Loki non-amplified sample from Loki's castle hydrothermal vent sediment ...
GCAACTTAGTTTCCGCTATCAAGCGAGCCTAAACTGTGAAAGAAATAATTATCCCTACAAAGGCAATAATAATAAAAACCGTGATTACGACTCTAATAATGCTGTCAATGCTGGTGAAATCTGTTCTACTCAATGTTAGTATGAGAACCAGGCCCAACATCAATGCAATAACCAAAACGATTGTTGCAGGAGAGCCTGAAATTGTTGGTTCTGGAACTGGTGCAGGAACGTTCACGGTGAAGAAGACGGATGCCTGACCCTCTTCTCCTAATGTGTTGTTAGTAAATACAGTGATCTCATGGAATCCATTTGCAGGAGAGATCGTAGTGTTAGGCGTGAAAGTTATATTAGGCCCAGAATCTAGTGAGAGCCACCAAGCGGAGGAAGTTTGGTCTGCACTAACATTTAGATCAATAGGCACTGAAGTGAACGTTGTGTTCGTTGGTGAGTCAATACTCACCGCCGGACTCCCTGCACCAGTAGAAGTGTATGTAAAAATCGTGCTTGCGTTATTCTTTCCTCCTGTATCATTCGCAAACACTCGCCATCTGATTGTCAAACCGATTGTTGCCGGAACTGATTTTGAAACATTAGACCATTCACTAGTAGGTGAAGCACCAAATGATACGGAAGAATCATTCACAAATGTTCCACTACCATTATCAAAGCTGAATATGAAGCTATCCAGCCCATCGTCATCTGCCCACAGAAGTGAATGAAGTACCACTGTTCCTGCTTGTGTGCCGTTTGTTTGATTCTGTGAAAATGTGGGTGGAATATCTACTGCTGGTGTGGTTGTGTTCTCTACACTAAAGGTGGTTCTTGGTTGTGTTGTTATGAAATGAGATTTCAAAGGTTGATTCCTGCTAATTCTCAGTTGGTCAATACTACCATTGTAAAAATTAAGACCATCAAACACCCCAATGAGTACGGGTTTTGTAGTGTTAAAATCGTTTCCTGCAAGGTTGTCTTCGTTTATGACGGTGACTGATTCATTACCGTTAATAAACATCCGAATACCAGAACCCACACCTGTTCCATTATAGTGAATGATGATGTGTTCCCATTCGTTGTTCTTTATGCTTGGGCCACTACTTGTGACTTTCAAGGAATTTGCTCCGCTTGCTCTCAATATAATTTCAAGATTATCGGTTGGGGTTCCCGCAAATGACCACCCCTTACTTCCACTAACATCGAACCTAGAGATCAAAACACCATTATGTGACTCTGACCTGTTAATCCACATTTCGATGGTGATATTGTCAGCAACATTGAAATCAAAATCAATACCTGGATTGTTAATATCAGAAAATCCAGTAGAGCCGTCAAGAACTAAAGCACCCCCAAGTTCACCATTAGGTATAAAGCTTGTAGTTCCGTTTAAAGTACCATCATGGGTTCCCACTAGGTCTTTGACTTCATTATTTTCAAATGTGTAGAAAGCAAAAGCACCATCATAAACAACAGAACCGTCTTGAGGTGGAGTACCTGATGTTGCATTACCATAATACAGAGAATAATTAGTGTCTGTTCCCCCACCAGCAACATCAGCCTGAACGGAAAAAGCAATCGTGGTTATTGCTGTATTGAACGGGGTCACATTCACTCGGTCAAGTTCGATATGGGTTGTAGCGTTAAAACTCCCCCACACAATTCTAAAGTCATCCCCATTCGCAAGAGCTTTACCACTAGAAACCAATGATGCGTGGTCAATGGTGATGTTTACTGTAAACCCTTGACCAAGAGTTTGTGATTCGTTATTATTGACCACTACCAAATCTCTAAAGAAAGTGAAACTATTTGGTTCAAACGGTTGTGCTAGAACACTAGGCGTTGTTAAAATAAAGATGATAGCAAATACAAGACTCACCAACAAGATATTCTTCATAATACCTTTGATCTTTTTGAGTTAGATATTATAAACCCTTTGGTACAAAAAAAGTCAGTTGCCCTTCAGATTAATAACAACCCCAAGTGCGATTAAGATAAATGGGATTATAGAGATGATACTTCTTTCAAGTCCTGTAATGAACGCAGGCATATTCACTACGAAGACCATTGATACAAGCCCAACCATAACGAGGGCCATGCTTATTACAGCAGTCATTTTGTCAGCCTCCTTCCTAACCAGATAATGAAAATAAAGAACAAAGCAACAATGGGAGCAACATAGAATGTAGTAACCTCAAAAGGTGCAGGAGCGCACTGTGGGGTCACTTCATCCTCAACACATCCAAAATTGCAGAATTGTTCTGTGGATTTAAAAAACACCTTGCAAATACCATCAATGCAGCGTGTTTCGTTTGTAATTACTTCTAGTGTATTATTTGAAGTGCATTGAACTGATGTTGATTGTGTTAAAGCGAATTGACCTTGTACACTTGGGATAAACATCATCAAAAGAATACCAAAAAGAATTAACTGCTTCATACGATTGCTCCTGCTCTAAAGAAGAATTCATACACACAGCGACCAACTGTCCCACTATCACAGTGCTGTGAGAGTGTCCTATTCGGGAAGTTCCAGATGATTGCGGGATCAATGATTGCTGTAATATTCCCAGCGATAATTGTGGTGTTGAAATCTGTTAAGGTACGACTCGGTGAAGCCCACACTTCCAGGTGGACATTATTAATCTCGCTTGTGAGACTGATATTCACATCACTGATTTCATTCAGAATATCCCCATGCTCATCCATCAACGCAATAAGCTTTCCAAAGATGGACGCATTACTAGCGTCAATCGCATCAATTACCTGTGTAAAGTTCACCTCAGGGATATTTGTTGCATTGACCTCACGAATTGGAAATGACCAGACCTCTGTGGCTACCCCATTGATCTCAGCGAAGAGAGTCGCATTGACAGTTACCACTGAAGTGTTTACACTTGAAATCTCTTCTTGTATCAAAAAGAGTTTCCCGAATACGGACTGATTAGCTAGAAAGACAGCATCCAACACCTCAGAGAAATTTACTGATGTGAGCGTCCTCGCTCCTGTAAAGTTTCCGAATCCCCATACCTCTTCTGCGATCTTTGTGCTATTTACAGGCACGAAATTGGTAGCATTGACCTCTCTTATAGGTCTTGACCAGATATTGGTAATGAATTCTGAGATTGAGGAAGTGAAATTACCTATAATGCTTGCAAGCTGACTGTCAATAATTTGAAGCTGCGTAAAAATGCTTTGATTTACCTGAAGGATTGTATTATTCACGCTCTCTATTTGGTTTTGAATATTAAATAAGTTCTCGAAAACCGAGTCATTATGAGCTTGAATCAAAATCTCAATATCTCCACCGAGGAACTTCACATTCAACTCAGCAGAACCACCAACATCGAAATCAACACTTGCGTTCACCGTTCTACTATTCAATGTCATGTTAGTGTTTTCTGCCGTTGAATTGAATACAAAAAATATGTCACCGTCTGCACCTTGAGTCTTTCTAATACAAATTTCTGTTTCTATTAACGAATCCCCATTAAAAGGGAAATCAATGGTGACGTTTGGGAAGATCAACTGTGTGATGGAGTTTGTTATGGTCACATCCTGTATAGCTGTCCCACCGAGGAGAATTTCACCAAGGGTATCTTTTCTATAAAACTTCAGGAGAATAGTGATTTCGTTTGTTGGATTGCCGTTCAACCAATATGTTTGAATATCGGTGATAGAATCGAGGAATCTTATTGGTTGAAACTCCCCGGAATCGAAATCGTCTAATTTCTGAGAGAACCTAAGCTGAGAACAGATCAATCCATCTGACGTTGAAATCTCAAAGAACGTTATGGTTGATTGGTCTGTTTGTGATGTGTTCTTAAACTTCAAATCAAGACTTTCACCATCCGAGTAAAAGAGCGTTTGAGATATTTGATTCACTGGCCTGACACAGTTTGTATCCACGATATAAACTCCCGTTTCATCCGGTATAGTGAAATTCTTTGCGTAGATTCCTCTTGATGAAGGAAGAAAAAGAAGTTCAAAGCCATCAAATATAGTCAGATTTGGGAAGAAAATCTGTGCATTACAAAATCCATCATTCACAGGTTCACGAGATTCAAACACCTGTGCAAAAACAAGACCCTCATCGCCAACCTCATATTCAGTGCCTTGAACGGTAATGCTCGGATTTACTGTATTCAAATATGTGATTTCCAACCATGCAGTTGAAGCCCCTGTGAGCTTATCAGTTTGCAAAACAATTTCATATGTTCCTTTATTGACAATGACATTTGAACAATCAAATGAAACCTGGTGGTTTTCAGCATTTGCGAATGTTGCGGAAATCAGGAAACTCTCAGTGTTGCACACTTGCCCATTTACCCAAACGAAATAGGTGATTGTGGGAGAATCGTAAGTTGAAAATGTGACGATAGCTGATGTAACTGATGACACACCATCAGGTGGATGTATTTTCACTATGTATGTGTAATTGACACCGCTTGCTAGGGTTTCTCTATAAAAAGGGTCAAGAAATATCTTTGTTGTTTGTTGTGTTGGTTTAATTGACTGTGCTGACGCTGAAGCACTTATAGCAACTACAAAAATGATAAAAACCCCAATTATTAATATGTTCCTCCACATTAAGTTCCCCTGAAGATTTCAATAAGAACGAATAACAATCCTAATACAAAAGCTGGAATTAAAATTGTCCCCAAAAAGAAAAATCCGCTTGACACAGACATGAGTCCAAAGAATACACCAACATTATTAATGACGAAAATAAGAAAATCGAGTGGCCCTATTCCTGTCAGGCTCAAAGTAAATGCTGGATTAAATTCCTGAATCAAATCTGGGCCAACGATTGCTGATACTTCAACGATAAACAGCATCAAGAGAACGAATGAGAAAACAAATCCAAGTTTTGTTGTCATACTTTATTTCCCTGTAATGAATTTTTGCATTTGATGTACGACCAGGAATCCTCCTAATACTATGAATAGAATAGCAAAGGCAATCGGGAACAGTCCTGCTAAAGTAAAGGCTATTGTTCCTGACAGCAGGATGATTCCGAATATTGCACCACCAGCACCCTGTCCGTTTTGGGAGATTTTAAATTCAGCGAAAGCGCCGATGATGAGGATGACGGCAAATGCTAAGAAGAATGGGGAAATAAAGAACAGTGCAAAACCAAATCCTGCTTCCTCGATTGCTGTTACATTTGTTCCTGTACCATTTAAGAGATCGTCAATTAATGCAACAGGATCGAAAATACCTTGTACTTCTTCTGCTAAAATCGCCTCTTGAATAGCAACGCATGATGATTCATTGATAGTAGTGACAATAAAGCACGTACCATCTTGTTCCGTTGCGTCCAGAAAATCATTTCCTACACATTGATCCACACAAGTTACTACAAGAGGTTGTACTAACGACTGTACTCTGAAATCATCAAAGAACAATCGTGTTGGCCTGGTACTAAATACATCATCCACATCGGTTGCGATGACAATCTGGTAAGGTGCGCCTGAGACAATTTCAGTTGCATTAAGATCAACTCGAACAATATTCCACTCACCTGGGGTTGCAAATCCTTCAAACCTGAAAGTAGTTTCAAGTACCAAACCACTCGTTTCATTTAATCTGTTCAGGAGAATTTGATAGGACGTTCCCACAGTTGCATTGCAATCACCATAACACAGGGTTATTGGTGAACAGAATGGATTTGCGCCAAAGAAATTATTGTCGTATTGAAGTCGTGGTTGTGTTGCTCCTCTAGTTGCCCAACTAATACCAGGAAACACCGCAGGAAAAGTGAAATTCTCAGAAGTAATTGTTCCGTTAAAATCCTCAGTGTTTACAGATGCTTGGAATCCAGTTGTTTCATTACCGCAGGCTGCTGGACTTGCACCACCAGAAACAGTCTGAACAACGTCAAGCTTCACTGGCCTGTAATTCAATTCCAGTGATCTGAATCCCACAAACGCTTCCTCGTTTGTGATAAAGGCCATTGCTTCATGTGGTTTTAATGTTCCTGAATCATTGACTAATTCAAAGTTCACTTCCCAATTAAGAGGCAATTCAAATGCAAGGCTCTGGGGTATAGCAACACAGGTAAAGGCGTTTTTCTTGCACTCTAAAATGTCAGTGGTAGACACCTGTAAATCCTCAAAACCTAAAATAATTTCATCAAATTCCTGTGGTACAAAGCAAGATTGAAATTCGATGGTGTCTGGGAAATTATTTCCGCTTGTATCAGTACAAATGCGAGACTGCGTTCCGTTTACACATTCACTGAAAGCAGGGCAAACAAAATTAGGAACTCGTGTGTCTATTGAGATATTCACAGTTTGTGGAATCGCAACGTCAATGTTGTTTCCTGAGAAAGCTGTAAATGTATTGGTTCCATGAATGGAAAGAAAGTATAGTTGATTTGGATCAAGAGAAAGGGGAGTGTCTACCACAGTTGGGAATTCTGTGGTGATTGAACAAGTGCTTGATACAGTAAAAAGATTTGTTATTGACCCGTCAGATGCCTTCACAATATCAATGTTAAATGTCTTCACGGATTGTGGAGGAAAAACACCAGAGCAAACGAATGTTGAATTTGTCGCATTAACAAAAATGTTTACTTGCCCTGAGAATGATGAATTAAACGGATACAAGAACGCCATAGCACATTCATTATTAGTACCGCAGCCAAGAGAGTCTTGAAATTCTACTGATTCCCCCGCAAATCGAGAACCAGGAATAAGAAATCCCTCAGCAAAAGAAGCTGATGTATTTGTAGTAGTTCCTCCTGGTGATGGTCTAGTAATAAAATGTTCTGTGGCCCAGGGGTATTTTCCTTTACTGTCCGTATCGCTTCTATCAATAACGATTTCGGTTGTGGTTTTTGGTGTTGAACAAATTAATTGAGAATTAAATGTACCCGTCCTTGAAATTGTAGCAGAATGAGTAAATTTAACCAGAGCTTCGTAGTCTCCCGTACTTGATTGTGTTGTGGAAGAATCTGTCCCAAAGTCTTTGAAAACAAAAGATGTTTGTCCAGTTTGTGTACCCTGTGAAGAAAGGATTTCTCCTGGTGAGAAATATTGAACAGTCACATCAAACGTTCCTGCTGATGTCATGCTGGTTTTAGAATTAAAAACTATTGAACAGGTTGTTGATGGATCAGGTGGGAATGAGGGAATATCAATCCCATAGGGTGTAAGGGGTGACGCTGAACTATTTATTGCATAATTCTGAGTCACGTATGCGTTTTGAGCGAAAGCATTACCTGAAGTTAAAACAAAAAAACTAAAAAGAAGTGAAGTGAGGAGTAATAAAGCTTTCATCATATTCGACCCTTGACTTTTAAACTAATAAAGCTTCTTGCTTTATTAGAGGAAAGCTTTTTGTCCTTAAACCATTTTTGTTGCAGCAACAAGGACACCAAGACCAACGAAAAGAGGCACTAAACCAACGATCAAAGCCGTTGAACCAGTGAGATTTGCATCGGTGATGAATGTCTGAACAGGGCCAATGAGGGCAATACCCACAAAGATTCCGATCAATGCTCGCACAAACTTTTGCGCTTCAGCCATAACAATGAATCTCAGGCTACCATATAAACCCTTTGGTACAAAAAAAGTCCAGTGTCACTTAAATGTCTTTTTGAGAAGTATATTGATGCCTCTATCGGGGTTAACGCCCAAAATTCAAACATTGATGATCTATTCAATGAGTAATAATGGGATCAATTATCGTGACCAAACCATCTTTAATTCTTCCAGGTACTACAAGGCGATAAAGTTTTTAAAACGTAATGGTTTAATTCACCAGGTGTGTTCTGTGTGTCAAAGAAATTTAAAACAAGACCAGAAAACAATGTGCAACAAAACAGATAGGGGTCATCGCTATTCTGATAAGAACATCAAACACTATGAGCTATCTTTATCGGGTGAAATACTGACGATGTTCTTGAAAAGATTGAAGTGATTTATGCGTGTAAAACTTACTTTATTTCTGGGGGTGAAGGTGGTGTTGGCGTTGGTTGTGATTGTGGTTGTTTTTTCTTCCTCTTCACAGTGTACGACTTTGATTTAGGAAGCACACTCTTCAGAAACTTTGCAGCTTTTCCGTCTTCAATTTCAGTTTCAATTCCCATGTTTTTGAACTTGGGATCATCAAACTGAATACTGAGCTTGATTTTAGCCATGCTCTCTATTAATCGTAAAGGATTTAAAGGTTTAAGGAACCCTCTTTTACAGTCTTGTGCATCCTGTTTGATAATTCAACACAGAATCCATGACACCACCGACACAATCTTTTATTCATCCCTTCTCACGCTCCCTCGGTCTTTTCTTTGAGAATTTTATTTCTCTAAGAATCCTGTCACAGGTCGCTATCTCCTTTTTATAGAGTGTCCTCATGCGTATTATCTTCTCGTCTTTTTTAGCATGGTGATAATTCTTTGTCATGGTCTGGACCAACTCTTTTCTCCAATTCCACAAGACTGAAATCAAATATCTCCTATCGTCTTGTCTCATCATGTTTTCTCCTTCCCGATGGGGATGGCTTTGAATATGTCCAGATACTTTCCTTCATTTGCTAACTCTGTTGTAGGCACAACGTCCACAGCATTCTCCTCTGCCTCTTTGAGGAGACTGAAACCACAATGTCTGCACACATAATCATCTTTTAGGGTGTTCCATCCAAAGTTATGCCTATGCTTTCCGTACTCAGAGTTGGGCTGTTCCTCTGGACAATAAATCACCAACTCATGCAAGTCTTTGCTCACTCAATCACTCCTTTGGTTGGAATGGTTAAATTACTTCCACCATGTAGACATCCAATGAGTGAACACTGGCATGGAAACCTTACAGCCTTCCCCTTCAACTCCTTCTTGAGGGCGGTGTACCAGGTGTCTATCTTCTTGTTGATCCTCATTTGAAGCAATGGGAGATTGATAGTGTCTGTTAATTTCCATTTCTTTACTGACTTGAGCACACTTTTGTAGACTTCCTTCTTCAACTCCTCGATTCTCAGGTCTAAAAGGGGCTGACTGCTTGGATTGATTGGATCAAGCAGTCTTTTCTTCCGGGGCTTTTCTTTGTCGGTCATGCGCTACTCTCCCTTATAGTTTCAGCAAAAACTCGTTTTCCGTAAAGCATCCATGCCTTTTCCTCATTCCCTTTGGCTTCTTTCAAAGCTTTTTTCCACCAATCCTTCCTCAGTTCCTTAACACTTTTAGCAGTATCCTGCGCCTTCTTCTTTTTGGCTTTTTGTTCCTTCCATGTTTGGAAATTGACGAGAGTGATAAATAGTGTGAACAGCCCTGTGAGAAATAATTGCAGAGAGAACTGCGTAATCCAGATAGCAGCGTACCACATTGCTATCCAAGCGTATGTTTCAATGTCAATGATCCATTCTATTCTGTTCATGCGCACATCAACCTCATGCCCTTACCGTAATGGTCACAGCTTGGTTCCCAAGAGAAGGGGCCAACTCTTTTGAAGGGTGCATTGCATTTTTGACATGGGGAAATCTCATCTTTGCCGTGATTTTCTGTTATTGGTTTTTTACAATCTTTTTTCTCACATCCAAAGTAATCTGGTTCTTTTGATCCGGGTTTCCAGCTTTTGTTAAGGTGATAGTGCTTGGTCGTTTTCTCAATCTCCTTCAGCCTTTTCATCACATCGAAAACCTGAATCCCAATTACGTTTCTGTTTTTATCACAGTCCAAGACAATTCCGTAGGGAAGTTCTATGCTGTAAGAGTAATCCGTATCACCCTGTTTTTTGACATTACCCCAGTGGGCGAGCCAAATGTCATTCTCCTTGTCGTATGATTCTCTGAATTTCATTTTTCCTCACGTTCCTTCTTTTTCTTCCAGGGATAATTGTTTGGATCGGGAACTTTTAATTCCCTGACAAGCACCAAGAGAAAAGCAAGCCAAATGACGATCCCACCAAATTCTTCTGGTTCGGTGATGACCCCATAGAAGTCATCCTTTGCATATGCAACGATTATCAGCAAAGCCATAATCGCAATGGGCCTCATGTGAACGTACAACACCCACAGGATTTTGTATTCATTTTTCCACTTCATATTTACCATAATCATCCTTGAGGAAAAACAATAAAAAGGCCACCATTACAGCCATCCAAATCGTCATGTTAAGAGCCTTTAAATGATACCCTATGGCTTCCACGTTTGCCTGGGCCTGCGCCACTTCTACGGTGTAACGGCAAGGGCCAATAGTTATTGTTTTAGTTGGAAGAAACCCGAAGCCTAAAATGAATTCTGAATCACAATCAAACAGGCCATAGATCGCAACGTGGGCCGATTCGTGGGAGTAGACCAAAACATTATCTGTAAGGTACAGCATGACAACACAAATCACTATTACCGCAAAGTATTTTTTCATTCCGGTTTCCCTTTTGCGTAAGCGTCAAGTTTAGCATCAACTTCTTCGGTTTCCTTCCCCATCCGTTCCTTTTCTTTTTTCTCTCTCTCTGTTTTTTCGTCCATTTCCTTTTCGAGCTTTCTGATCTTGGCTTCTTCGTCCATGAGCCTCCATCGGCCTTCACCGACACGCTGTAAAAGATTGGTTTTTTCCATTGATTCGATGTACATGGAGATGGTTTTTGGATTCATTATTCCGAGAGTTTTCATTATTCCAGATTCAAGATCGCCTATTCCCACATACAACTTACCTTCTTTACACTGATCCTCTACATACTGTTTCAGCTTGAAAAAATAATTAGTCGGCATTTTTCATCTGCTCCTCAAGCAATTTTGTGAGCCTCACAACGTCTTTTTCAAGATCGGAAATTCTGTACTTGGCCTCACCGTACAGGGAATTTAATTTTGCATTTCGTTTGACAAAATCATCGTTGCTTTCGTTTTCTCTTTTGATGGAGAGGTTTTTTTCTTCCAAAGAACGAGCCCTCTCTTTCAGTGATTCAATGATGACTTCTTTTTTAACATAATCAGGATCGGCAACTACTTTTATACCTGCTTGGAAAACCTTTGAAATGGAAAAGGGCTTGCCTTCCAACATCTTCCACATTTCATCTGGTGCGGAAACGGTTGCTGTTCGTGACATGGTTTTTTATAAGACCTCGATTTTATTTGGATAGGTGATTTAAATAGATATAGGTTACTGATAATTTACTCCGTGGGATAGGTAAAATTGGTCTATCAGTACTAGGCAAAACAACTCTCCATCAAATCAAAAAAGAGATCATATAAAGAAATTCCGTTAAGGAAATCTTCTTAGAGGGACATTGGGTTAAAATGATGAAAAAATGAGGCCGTCACCGCAGAAACTAGATGAACCACGATGACGGCAATTAGGTGACGACTAAGGTGGTGTGACTTTGAGGTATGGGATTACAAAAAAACCACACTTTTACTTTATTCTTTTTAGGCTTTAAAAAAGAATGACCCGCTACTGTGGAAAGAGTAGGAAAACCATAGTAGCGGGGTGTCGGTGAAAGACACTAAGTTGAAATTGGTTGTAGGTTTTAAATTACTTTTGGACTACCTTCAGCCTGACTGCATCAACTTCTTTGCCTTTAAAATCTGTTTTGATGGTGTAAAGTTCAACTGACTTGCCGATCCAGTTATCTGTTTCTGATCCAAGTTGTTCTTTCAAGCGAACAAAGTTCGTCTTATTGAGGATCAAGCCCTTTTTGAACTGCTCAAAAAATACAACGAGTTTCTTTTCGTCTTGCATTTCTTCAGTTGCGATCCCGGTAATTTTAGTCTTGGTTTTCTTGTCCCCAACGTCTTCAGCACTCAGCCACTTGCTTGGGTAGAATTCATTTGCGTCCATGTTTTGTCACCCCCTTTGGAGCTTTTTTTAGATTAAAGAAATATATATCCCTACCCTACCCAACCGTACCACACCATACCTTACCAAACCTCACCGAACCTCACCATACCATACCTGAAACATGAAACCTTACCCTACCAAACCTCACCGAACCAAACCACACCCAACCTAACCCGACCACACCTTAAGCATAAATCCCTACCTCACCCAACCAAACCAGACCTAACCTCACCGTAACACACCTTAAATATAAAACCCCACCCTACCACACCAGACCCTATCCCACCGAACCGAACCTAACCATACCCAACCTAGCCTCAAACAGGAACAGGAATCGCTGTGCGCAATTCCTCAATTTTATCAACAATTTTCTCATTCTTGAGATCAAACATTCCTTCTTTCAGCATTTTAATAATCATATCAAGCAGACGAAGTTGCTCTCTATGTCCAGAGATTGTTTTCTGCACATCGTAAAATTCTTCAGAAACTTCCACACCAGCCATGTGCCTGACAGCACTTTTCAGAACGATTTCCTCTCCTGTGATTGTGTGCGTGATTCTGGACACCTTAAACTTCTTCATGGATTCAAGAGGCATCCCCACGATCTTTGAAATCTCACCTAGATCAACGTTCATAGATTCAAGGCGAACAATAATCTGCACCCTCTCAAATGATGTGAAGACCCTTCCATGTGTGCTGTTTCTTTTGATCGCTTCCATGTACGCTTGATCTCGGTCTTTAATCTCAAGGTCTTCAACTTCAATGTGTTCAACTTTGTTCCTAGTGTATGCTCCATGACGATGAACGCCGTCAATAATGACCCACTTGCTGTCAAGATTTGTGACCTGAATTGGTGGGAATTTGTTTCCTGCTCGCATTGACTGTGAATATTTGTAGGTTGTGAGCCAATCAGGTTTCACTCTTGGATAAAGAGATTTGTCAAAATGGATGTCCTCTGTGCGCATTATTTTCGTTTTCATTTAATCACCATGATCCCTACCATACCCTACCTCACCAAATCTGACCAGACCAAACCGAACCTGACCCTACCATACCGAACCGTAGATCATCAATTAACTTCTTTGAAAGAAGTCACTTTAAACGTTCCATTGTCACCGTATTTCTGTGGCCTGTTATCAAGCAATCCAATACGCTGTCCAGCTTCCTCAAGTATGTTTTTGAGAATTTCAGTTTGCTGGATGACATCATCATTATAAATTATTTGAAATTTCAGCTTCCAAGAGTCTAGGCGTGGCCTTGCACGAATGATTCTTGCCCTTTGAACCACGACAGGTCGCAGATCAATTTCATAATCCTTTGTACCGAGGCTCACTTCACTTGGTTCAATGTGAGTGCTACCAGCAATAATTGGCTTTGCGGAAAGCTTGCCGAATTTTGTCCAGCTTGAAGCATTGACCATACAACCTTTGATTGCTCTTGCAGGAACAAAAAGAGTACCATCCTTCATACGATAAGCTGCATTTTCAGCATCCTCTTTTGCGTTATATTGTTTGGCTGGATTTCTCTTTGCAGTTTGGGCCTGCATGGAATGTGCCGAGTGCATCAAGAGGGGGGAATTGCCTTCAATGGTCACATCAATCCGCTTCATATCGGTTTCTAGTGAGGGAAGCTTTAAATAGGGACAAATTGCTCTCAAAATCAATTTAAGTCAATGTTTTAAATAAATCAACGAATGTCAATAAACCACTAGGGAGATTCTCTATAATTATGACTACTGATGGACGCACAACATACTCAAGGGTTCTTATTTTTCTATCAACATACCCAAAGAACACCCCTATCAAGAGGGCAGATTTCCAACGCAAACTATCACAAATAATCTGTTATGAAAAATATAGGATGCGAAGGCTTGAGATGACCATGATTGATTGGGGACTCATCAGGCTGGAAGGTGATGATGTTGTGATCCTTGATGCACCAAAAGATTAAGTGTAGGTAAATGGCTCAGGACTTTTGTCCTCTGTCTTCATGCTTTCCATCTTGAGAACCATCTCCACATCCTTCTCACTGTATCCCATCTTAACTATCTTTGCCTTAACCACATCCTCATCCATCAGTCCGAGCTTGAATCCTTTGAGGTATTCGCTCATTGATAGTTGCTTTTGGAAGTTGCTGACATCACTTAATTGCCGGATGTAATCCAAATCGCCAGCCAATCTTGACTTGTTCCACTCATCCTTCTTCTTTTCGTAAGCGGCAATGGTATCATCCCTGGGCTTATCGAACCGAAGCATCTCAAAACCAATCGGGTACGTCTTCCTTGATAGTTGGTTGGTCTTGATTCGATAGCACCTAAAAATTCCTGTGTTCACACTCGCCATCAGGATGTGAGCCAATTCAAATGATGACTTGGATAGATGTGTTATCGAGGGTAGGGTCATTATCAATGTGTTTCTTTTGTAGCCTTGCGTTGTGAGAAGTGTTCGCATGATCCTGTTCTCCACAGCGTACCAGGTTTGAGCATTGGCGAAATTCACCGAGACTTCATCAATAACAGCGACAGAATCTTTTGTATCGTTGAACCACTGAAGAAACGGCCCTACATCAAAAAATACTTGTTTTGCAGGATCAAAGTTCTTATCTAGCTTCTCAGCGATTTTCATGGCTGCCCAGGACTTACCTGTGCGTTTTTCTCCCACCATGATAATAATCGTGTCTCTATTCATATTGAAGCGAATTTTCAATAATTGGAATAAAAGTGGAATTCGAGAATGTAGCTTTAATCGTGGTCTTCTCTGGAATCTCATTGAATAGTGTTAATTCCCTACTATATATAAATTTAAATGCCGAAGGCTATTTTATCTCCTTTTGTATTCTTTACATACTTTTCCATCTATTTTACACTGTACACACCATCCAACCTTCTGATTGATGATGTTGTGGGTGTATCTAGCATGACGGCAAATGCAGAAAGTCTTTGATTTCATAATCGGAATATCCTGGCGAAATAAAAATAGAATTCAGGTGGGCAGAGTCCGACAGTACACCAGTGGTATTCAGCCATTAGGATCAGAATCCCTATTAATATAATGACCAACCCCTAACCCAATGATGTTTTTTTTATTCACTGAATCCACCCACCATATAAGATTACTTTTTATATTCTAGTTTGTGTCTTGCACTCTTCAGTTCCATGCCCTTGATGTATTCGTTCAATTCACTGACTTCTTCAGGAGTCAGGTTGAACATTGGCTGTCGTCTTCGTGGTAGATTCACACCAAACTTTCTCATTTTCATGCCGATGGTTGAAAGTTTACCTTTACCAAGACCAGTTCTTTTAACTAGCTCATCTGTGGTGCTTGTTTCCATCCATGATCTAATGAAATCCTTTATTGATCTAGGGTCATTGAAGTTTATTTCTGATATATTGTTCACCTCATTTTATAATGCATTATGCACTAAAATACTTAATAGTAGGGTATTTAAAGCTTTTTACCTACTTTTATAGGGTAAAATGAATATGGAGATCAAGATTCCGTTTAATGCCTGGTCGAAGGCAAGGGTGCTTGACGGCAGGAAAATCTGTACGTCAAGGACTAAAATTTATGGTGCGATTGGTGATTGGTTCTTTGTTGGGGATTCTAGGTATCAACTCAATGGAGTCGTAGCCTTCACCACGCACACCATATTGTACTACCTATTCAAGGCTGAAGGCGCAGTCTCTAGGGATGAACTCAATGATGTTTTCAATACTATATTCCGCAAAGGGCCTGTACCATCAATCATGTATGTCCACTTTTTCGAGGTTGTGAATTAAATGGAATGTGAATGTGGATTCAAATTTGCTGGCCCAGGAGAATTTAGAAACGCTGAAGCCTTCATCACCAAAGAAGGCAAGGGTGGGAGCATTTGTCCCAAATGTGGGAAAAGGTATGTATGGTAAAGGTGTCTTGTGAGAGATGTTTGCGATGGTGGGGATTAGATGATGTCAAGGATTCTGAGATGCTGATTCCAACATCAAATAATCTTTTCATGGTTGTTGAAAACCACGAAAAAAAATGCAAGGGATTATAACATGGTCAAGAAAAAAAAGCGTTTCGTGAGAAGGGTTGAAAACGGTATTTGTAGAGATGACCAGTATATTATCCGGGGTATTCTAATGGGAATCGTTTTCGGTGGTGCTGGTATTGCAGGAATTCTCTCTGATAAATTACCGTTGCAATTTTTTGGATTGATTATCTTGTTTCTTCTTCCTATTATTGCTTCATATCAATACATGGACGAAAAGGAAGTCTATTGGGAAGAGGCCGATTAATCACTCAATCAAAGGCGTGATCTCACCAGCTTCAATCTTTTGCCTTCGGGTTTCTAGTTGCTGGACAGTACGATAAAGAGTTTCTCCTGTATCATCAGCGTGAACCGCAACCCTCATCAGTTCAATGTATTCAGCAATGGGCAGCCCGTATTTTTGCTTGATTGCTTCACGTTCTAGGGAAGGTGAATAAGCGCAATCGTATTGTGTGATCTCCCATGAAGCCTGAATCCGCATGAACCTCAAGTAGTGAGGGTCAGTATTGAAATCATCTGCAACCTCACCAGTTCTGAGATCAAACGTTTGAGCCATGACTTTTTTTGGAGTTAATACTTCCATGTTAATCACCATCTCCTGTATCAGGTTTCGGCATCCTTGATATATCAGGGAGTCCGTTAAATGAAATGTCCTCAATCTCAGATCGGTATTCACAGATCAGTTCAGCCAGTGCATAGTCTCTCATCAAAAGATATCCTGCCTGCGCTATATCTGGGTGATCTTGTTTGATCGAATTGTAGAGAGTTATCTCAGCAGTTCTCAGGTCATCAAGCCTTCTTAACCGTTTGTTGTAGTCCATGCTACTTCATCCCCTTCACCATCTTGGTCTGTTCAGGATCAACATCATAGCCTTTTGTTTGCAAAACAAGCTCCTGCATCCAGGCATAGATTTTAAGGCCACTGAATTTTCTGTTCGGCACTTCTGGAAATTCCCAGGTTTCTGGTGCATGAGTGTGATAACGACCATCTTCAAGAGTGATCTTGCTCATCTTTTTGGCGAGCTTAAATTTCTTTTCTCTTGACCAATCCTTTACGATTTCCTGACAGTCTTGTCGGAAAAAAATCACAGGCATCATAGTATCAAATTCCATATCAACCACTGAACCTCACAACTGGATTCTTTTTCTCCTTAAATTTCTTCTCAAGGAGAGCCAAAAAATCATCATAGCTTTTCTGTTCTTTAGGATGGAATTCTTTTTTTTGTGTCTTGAACATACCGCTTTTGAGTTTTTGTAGGTTCTTTTTTATTTTATCAATTTTGTGTTGGTCGATCTTGACTTCATGGTGGTTAAGCATCACACCATCGAAAAAAGCATAAATGGCCTCAAGACCTATGTGACCACTGTATGCCCCTCTCAGGTATCCAGTATGACCAATAGCCACATCGAAACCCTCAATCTGAGCATCCTCTTCTTTTTTGGTCATTCCCTTCCAACTCATGTAAACATCCAAACCCATATCAATCACTCATCTCCTTCTGGAATTGTTTTTGAATTTTGTATTTTTTTGTCAAGAGCCTGATGGCCTCTTTCCAAAACAATGCATCAACCATCATTCGTTTATCGAAATAGGACTTGATCGCCCCAGAAATGAATTTTTCAACATTGCTGGTGGTCATGGTTTCGTTTTCAATTTTTCCCATATCAATCATCCTCAGTCACTCTAGGAGCCACGATTATTTCTGTGGTTGCAATATCATCCGTTTTAATTTCAAAACAGATAGGGTAGTCCTTTGTGACCTTGATTTTAACCACATCAGTTGATTTTTTGAGAAACGGCATGAGCCATTTGAGATATTCAACCGGGATGCTGACCTCTTCGTTCCACTTTAATTGAGCGAAGTTTTCTTTCATCTCTTTATTTTCCTGCATCTCATCGCTTGTGAAATTGTCCAAGACATTCTGTGCGATTTTTGAATTTGTCCTGATGAGGCAAATCATGTCGCTTGATGTGTAAATCTTTTCTTTTCTCACACCTTCAACATCCTCGCCCATGAATTTTGACGCAAGTTGCTGTGCCGTACTTGTTTTCATATCCATATTAATCACATTACCTTACTACTAGATAGTAGTAGAGTATATAAGCGTTTCGGTGTGTTTTCAACCCCTAAAACCTTTAAAAGGATGGCCTCTAAGTGTCGTTTATGATCCAAAAACAACCCACCCTGAGAAGCACCCTAAAAGAGATATATCAATACGTTCCTCAAAGCACCTGGTCATCTGCCTACGGGTGGGAATTAAAAAAAGCGTGGCTGATCGCAAAAAAGACCGGGCAGAAAATGGAAAGCGTTTAAACGAAATGGACTTCTTCAGCCTTGCGCTTTGGTGATTCAATGCTGACCGCTATTGTTTCCTGACCCCATTCACGCTTATTTTCCTGTAAAAACTTGGTGAAATTCTTCCTGTTTTTGAGGTTCAGTCTTCCAGCAGGAACGAAGGATTCAACCACTCCCACCTTTTCAGCAATGACCTTGCCTCTGGTGCGGCCTGCTGTGGAAACAAATGTACCCTTACCCCTGAACCTAGTCGTACCACCGAAATCTCTGGTCATTCGTGATGCAACTTTCTTGATCCTTGCACTGAATTGCGCCCTGGTTAAAGGCTTGGTTTTTCCAGAAGTTGAAGGCACAAAAACAGTGATTTTTGTTCGTGAAAACGCTGTTTTCCTTGATGGAAATATTGGTACTGTGATCTCCCTTGATAGCGATTTGACCATTTAATGCACATCACTTACTTTAATTACGCCTTCAGAAAAAGTCCCTTTATCTGAGCGCATTTTCGCTTGTGGCTCTTTTCTCTGTTTCTTTTTCCTGAGAAACGGAAAGAGGGGTCTGCCTGTTTGCTTCTGTGGTCGCTCAGATTGCTGGGTTTCTTCCATCATCGCACCCTCTTGGTTTTAGAACCAAAAAGACCAGCGAGGCCACCCTTCCGAAAAGCTGCTATACCTTGTTTAAAATCCTTTGACTGAACAAGCTTTTTCTCTTCCCTGATAAGAGCTTTCCCACCTGAGACTGCTACCTTTTCAGCCTTCGTTAAGAATCCTAACGTTTTACTTAGTCCACGCTGTAGCTTGCGTTTTCTTTGCGCCTGGGCCACAGTGGGGATTTTAGTTTTCTCAATCTTTTTAATCTCTTGTTGTTTAGCTTCTTTGAGATCAACCAACTTTTGCACTTGAAGTTGCTTCGCTTCAAGTACAGCACGTTGCTTCTGAAGTTGTGCAAGTTCTCTTTCCTGCTTTCTGATTTGTGTCGCAAGTGTTTCAGCCATTATCGTACTCTCCTTGACCGTCCAGAAATCCTAGTCATTTTCATTTTTGCAGGCTTCATTTTCCTCTTCTTCGCTCTGCGCCTGCGCACTGGTGGGATTCCTTTTGCTGCCCTCAGTGCAATAGTGGAAGCAATGGCTACGGGAATGATCCCAACTATTTGAGCAGTCGCTTGCTGGCTTGCTTGTTGAACCATTATCGTACTCTCCCCATCCGCATTGGGATTGAAGGATCAATAACTCTCGCCTTCGAGAAACCAATAGCAATCAACTGCAATCTCGATCTTTTGATTGCCCTTTTTTCTTTTGGTGTCAGCATACGGCCTGCCCTGCGCTTCCTGAGAGCTTGCTTCTTAAAAGTCACTTCTTTTCTGATTTTCCGAGAGATCAATGCTCGCTGTTTTAAGTGAGGCATTATCGCACCCTTCTTTTTGAAATAATTGCGCCCCGAATTGCAAGATCAGTTTCACGCACCGCTTTTCTCCTGGGGAGGCCGATTTTCTGAAGGTTCTTGATTATCACACCACGCCTGCGTTTTTGATCCTTAGTCAATCTTTTCAGAAAAGGACGCTGAGGCATAACAATTATTTCTTCCCGGCATTAAAAAGGCACTAGGTCAAAAAAAGTCATATACCTCTTTGACATATCAAATCAGCCATGAAGTTCCCGAATGTTGATTCTGTGTAAATGGGTTTTACAATGAATTCATTTTCAAAAAGAATCTCGAGAAACTGAGGATCAGGATTCCCCCACTTCTTCAGATATTCGATAAAGATGATAACGTTTTCATTCTTCAGAATGTTTTTCATACCCTTCAAAACGAGATGTTCAGCACCTTCCACATCAATCTTAATCACATCAGCGTGTTTAAGAACGCTATCAAGAGTTACGACTTGTACAATGTGAGGGATATTTCTGTCTTCAGACCCCTCATAAAAAGAATTGTCCAGATTCGATTTTGCAGATTCATAAAACCGTTTTTCACCATTGAAATCTGCAACTGCATTGTTGTAGGTTTTCACATTAATTCGTCCACCAACATTCTTGAGCAATTTATTGTAGTTGGATGGTAATGGTTCAAAGGAATGAACTATTCCTTTTGGGCCAGCGAGTTTTGAAGCCAATTTTGTGTATACTCCTATATGTGAACCAACATCAACGAAAACATGACCTTTTTTAACAACGTTTTCAATCTCCCTATACAAAAAACCTGTTTCCATTCTTTTTGTGTGATACCAATCTTTCAGCCCTGTTTTGTTCAATATGATGTCTTTCAGAGTCATATGCCTCTCCGCTTTTTGTATTCTTCGTAGAGATCGTCCCAGAGGTCGTGCATATTAATCCAGTAAATCAAAAATTGGAAAGTGTTGGAACGCACCCAAGCGTCACCCTTTTTTCGCTGTTCTTCATTTAACATATGTTTCCTCGCACACTTCTGACGATGAACCGACCTCGCCCTCGGCCCAATACTGCCCATGTCTTTTGGACAATAGTAGCATCTTTTGGGTGAGAAACTCATAGGATTCATTGACTTTTAGCTTTAAATGATGTTTCCGAGCTTCATCATCTTATCTTGCTTGATCTTTTCGATTTCGAGTCGCTTGAGAGCCAGTTCATGGCTCATCTCTGGCGTTTCTGCTGAAATCTGGGTCATCTTAGAAGCGAACAGTTGCGTATTGACTTCAAACAAACGCTTGTTAAAGTCATCCTCAATGATTCTGGACAGTTGGGGATAGGAATTCATAGTGACGTAAATGCTACCCAGAGAATTAAAGGAAACGTTTGAGGGGAAAATGAGCTTGTTATTTTCATCAATAACGAAGGAGTCCAGATCAGTGAACTTGAGAATTTCCTTTTTAAACTTCATAAATTCAATACCCAGGAATTGAAACATGATAGGCTTGAAAGTGACTGTGTGAACCATGATTTTCTCTCTTGCTTTTCTGTCCCAACTTGCTGTTTTTGCTGTGTCTGTTTTCTTCACGCTCTTGTAGGGAGTGGATGAAAAAGTCAAGACCTTACCAAGAATTTTATTTCCTCGCCAAATGGTCTTCACCCCAAACCTTTTGTCTGGTTTGTTAAATTGTTCATCAGTGACAGTGCGATCCTTGAAAATGCTTATGTAGTCCACTTGCTTTGGAACTGATCTCAGGTATTTGTAGAGGTAAAGAAGGGCGATTGGTGTACCTATTGCAAAGACTAGTAAAGTCAGATTTTCCTCTAGGAAAACGTTGAACGCATCAGCAACTTCAACCATTTTATTCCATCTCCTGCTTTAGCATCTTTTTTATGTCTTCGATTTTCTCTTCGAGGAGATCAATCCTTTCCTTGACCTCATCAATAGGTTCTTGTACTGGTGCTTCTGGTTCTTCGGTTTCTTCAGGTTGGGTCGGTTCTTCAGAAGGAGTTTCCTGCGCTTTTAGGTCATCAATCTCCTTTTGCAGTCTTTCGACTTCACTCACTGGCTTGGGAGCTTTAGGTACTTGTCTTTTGATCTCGGTTTCTGCAATCAGACTCATAACATTCTTCCACATATTGTTCATTTTTTTCTTAAAGGCAATAGCCGTAACAATGGAAAAAGCCACCGCAGCAATAGACACAAGGATGCTAATTGTTTCAAACGCCATGTTTCACCCCCTCAATCGGTTTCTTCTTTCCAGTTCCCCATATGTTTTCAACAAGGAGTTTGGCTTGCTCAAGATGTTTTTGGTATTTATAGATTGTTTGTAAGGGATACCCTCTTCTGACCAGTTCATCTTTACCAAAACCCATCAATAGAGCAAGTATTAACTCATAACGGACAGAACCAGGCCTTTTCTCTTTCAACACAGGTTTGTCAGGTTTCTTTGTGCGCCATCTGATTAACCTTCGTGGGCGTTTCATTCGTTCTCGGACTCCTTTGGCTTCCCAATTGGAATGGCTTTGAACCATCTCTGTTCATTACCAGGATGAGGGTCTTTTCCTAATGTTGTCATTGCAGCATTCTCCTCTGCTTCTTTGAGGAATATATCCACATCCTCTACTCGAATAACTTCGCCTGCTATCGTTGTCATTCCCTCTTTTGTCTGTTTTAAAGCAATGAACGTCTTCTTCTTCAATTTCTCCACCAACTCATGCAAGTCTTTCATTCCCTCACCTTCCACTTCTTTTTGTAGTACCTTAATTGTGAATCGCTCATGTAGAAGAAATACGGAATCGAGAGGCCCAAAGTCATCCAAAGAACACCATCAAAAACTCTCCCAATGTGAACAAAAAACACACCAGTTATGAAGAGAGAAACAGGAAGCAACACCAACGAAACTGTCGTTGTTGCCCCGATATAGATTGAGTACCAAATAACTGCCCAACTGTTCTTTTTCAGTTTATTCCAATTCACCATCCGATCATCCCCACCATATGCAAAACCAATACCAAGATTAGTGATGCAGAGAACCCCATTCCTAACCCAAGATAAAATCCTGTAATGAGAGTTCTCTGTCTTTCGTTCATAAATACCAAATAAATGCTCCCGAAGCGAGTCCAGCCATGAAAATCAACCAATACTTGACGAGGTTATTCACACCGTTTCTTGAAAGGAAGTAATTTAAACGTATCCGGCTAGATACCACCAAAAGCAAAACACCCATTTTCAGGAAATTCACTGTCCTTCTGTATAGAAAACAAAACGAGTAAGCTAGGGTATTCGTTGCGCATTTATTGTTAAAGATCGTTTTGTTCCACAGGGATAAAAAGCTTACATTCAATAAATTGTATGGCTTTTTGTTTATACTGTGGGGAAACTGAAAACCTCGAAAGAAATGTCATGGATGGGCAACTCTATCTTACTTGTTCTGATTGTGGTTATATAATCCAAAAATTAAGTGTGGAAACATGATTGGTGTTGTTCACTTCAAGCACACTCTGGTTTTTAGACCTTTCCAGTTTGTGTTACCAATCCTGCTACAATATAATGGACAATTTTTGGTACAAAAAAGTCAGAAGTTTGAAGCAAAGATGCGAAAAGTGCGGGGAATACGAGAAACCTCATCCAGGTGTGAGGAGATTGACAACCTGTTATGAGTGTCAAGAAAAATGATCTAACTGAGGAAATAAAGGATTTTCTTGGTGTTAAAACGAGAAAAGATGTTTGGCGTTTTTTGATTGCTGATGTAGGCACAATCATTGCCCTCATCATTGTGGCTCTGGTCTTTAGTGGATGCACCTGCGCCTATCCGGGGATTCCTTACCAGCAATTTGTGGATCAAAACCTCACCTTCCTGTACGATAATCTGACCGAGGCTCTGGTGCGGAATATAACATTCAGACCTTCACCATTTCGATGGTGGCCCTAGTATCGTAATTTCTGACCCTGGCCTGAATCTTTTTCAGGAGCATTTTATTGACGAATCGGTTTTCCATCCAATAGACCATTTCCAAAATTAATTCACCATCCTCATTGATGAAATAATGTGCTGCGTTTGTCCCAGAATTTTCTTTGCTGACATGATTCACCATTCTTTTGATTCCTTCTTCAACATCCTTCATGTTTTTTGTTTTAATTTTGATTTTCATGGTGTTTTGTTGTCCTTTAGTGATTTAAAGGCAACAATCAGGTGTAAAAGTGGCTTAACCCCTACCTATTTAACCCCGATAGGGCATGAAAAGCAACTTAGTTTCCGCTATCAAGCGAGCCTAAACTGTGAAAGAAATAATTATCCCTACAAAGGCAATAATAATAAAA